>FWPU01005473.1_pt1 | contig 27429 bp, 22 predicted proteins | sample 2228361 | NCBI WGS metagenome assembly FWPU01 (sample SAMEA103939777, study PRJEB20133) | metagenome
CATGTGCGTAGTAGTGAAGCGAAAGCGGAACGAGCCTTGCGGCAGCGCACACAGGTGCTGCATGGCTGTCGTCAGCTCGTGTCGTGAGATGTTGGGTTAAGTCCCGCAACGAGCGCAACCCCTGTTGCCAGTTACATGTGTCTGGCGAGACTGCCGGTATCAAGCCGGAGGAAGGTGGGGATGACGTCAAGTCAGCATGGCCTTTATATCCGGGGCTACACACACGCTACAATGGTCGGTACAATGCGTTGCCAAGCCGCGAGGCGGAGCTAATCGCATCAAAACCGGCCTCAGTTCGGATTGGAGGCTGCAACCCGCCTCCATGAAGTCGGAGTTGCTAGTAAACGCCGGTCAGCCATACGGCGTTGAATACGTTCCCGGGCCTTGTACACACCGCCCGTCACGTCATGGGAGCTGGTAACACCTGAAGTCGGTGTGCTAACCCGCAAGGGAGGCAGCTGCCGAGGGTGGGACTGGTGACTGGGACGAAGTCGTAACAAGGTAACTGTACCGGAAGGTGCGGTTGGATCACCTCCTTTCTAGGGAGTGCATGCCTGCCGAGGCTGATGAAGCTGTCGGGTGGCTCATTCCCGGGTGCTCTTGACCTCTTCAAGGCGAGAGCGGGCTCAGACAGAGATGTGGCTCTTCCTATCACTCTTCAGTGGTTAAGGTGTCGCGTAGCGGGCCTGTAGCTCAGATGGTTAGAGCACTGTGCTGATAACGCAGGGGTCAGTGGTTCGAATCCACTCAGGCCCACCTCGCTTCGAGGCGCGGTGCGTGAGAGGCATGTTGATTACATTCTCTGATGTGATCCAAATCGTATAGCGTGAAGTGGAAGGCGCGTCATCCGGTGGTCTTCGCCCGGTGATGAGCCGGGCGATTTTGTGCCTTGTAAACTGAATGGGTGGGTGGCTGGCCGGTGCGGTCGAGTGTGACTCGGCGGCACCCGCCAGCAACACACCGTCGAGGTGGGTTGCTGAACCGGCGCAAGCTGGTGGCACCTTAACAACTGAGCGGAATAACAAGACGCATCAAGTGTTGCCGTCTCGCGTGAATTAAGCTACTAAGAGCATGCGGTGGATGCCTTGGCGCCAAGAGCCGATGAAGGGCGTGGATGGCTGCGATAAGCTTCGGGGAGCTGTCATCAAGCTGTGATCCGGAGATTCCCGAATGGGGCAACCCGTCCGAGCAATACTCGGACACCACTGGCTGAATCTATAGGCCAGTTGGGGGGCACGGAGGGAACTGAAACATCTAAGTACCTCCAGGAAAAGAGATTATTCCCTGAGTAGTGGCGAGCGAAAGGGGATCAGCCCAAACCCGTCCTGTGTGATAGCCGGCAGGCGTTGCAGGACGGGGGTTGTAAGGCCCGGCAGGGTCTTCTGCCGAAGACCCGGGGAGTGATCAATCCAGTGGTTAGCTGAATGGTCTGGAAAGGCCAGGCGAAGAGAGTGAGACCCTCGTAAGCGAAAACGACTGGACTCCCGCCGGTGTCCTTGAGTACCACGGGGCACGCTAATCCTGTGGGAAGCAGGGAGGCCCACCTCCCAAGGCTAAATACTCTTGGCGACCGATAGTGAACAAGTACCGTGAGGGAAAGGTGAAAAGCACCCCGGTGAGGGGAGTCAAAAGAACCTGAAACCGCATGCTTACAAGCAGTCGAAGGACGATGGCCGCAAGGCCAGGTCTGACGGCGTGCCTCTTGGAGAATGAGCCGGCGAGTTACTTTCTGTGGCAAGGTTAAGCCAGTTACAGGCGGAGCCGTAGCGAAAGCGAGTCTGAATAGGGCGTTCAGTCGCAGGAAGTAGACCCGAAACCGGGTGATCTACCCATGGCCAGGCTGAAGCGGGAGTAACGTCCCGTGGAGGGCCGAACTCACTAATATTGCAAAATTAGGAGATGAGCTGTGGGTAGGGGTGATATGCCAAACGAACCCGGAGATAGCTGGTTCTCCCCGAAATAGCTCTAGGGCTAGCGTCACGTGTTCAGTATCGGAGGTAGAGCACTGGATCGGCTAGGGGGCGTATAGCTTACCGAACCGAACCAAACTCCGAATGCCGATACTCCAAACGTGGCAGTCGGACCGCGGGTGATGAGATTCGTGGTCAAAAGGGAAACAGCCCAGATCGCCAGCTAAGGTCCTCAAGTACAGGCTAAGTGGAAAAGGATGTGGGGTTACTGGGACAGCCAGGAGGTTGGCTTAGAAGCAGCCATCCTTTAAAGAGTGCGTAATAGCTCACTGGTCTAGTGATCCTGCGCCGAAAATATACCGGGGCTCAAGCCTGTCACCGAAGCTGCGGGTTCACCCTCTTGGAGGGTGAGCGGTAGGGGAGCGTTCTGTAGCGTTGAAGCCTGACCGCGAGGACAGGTGGAGCAATCAGAAGTGAGAATGCCGGCATGAGTAGCGATATGCATGTGAGAACCATGTACCCCGTATGTCCAAGGTTTCCGACGGAAGGTTAATCCGCGTCGGGTTAGTCGGGCCTAAGCCGAGGCCAAACGGCGTAGGCGATGGACAACAGGTTAATATTCCTGTACCACCTGGATGGAGCGATGGGGGGACGCAGAAGGGTAGGTCAGCCTCCGATTGGTTGTGGAGGTGCTAAGCTCGTAGGGAGTTGACGGTCTCAGGCAAATCCGAGGCCCGATCCTGAGGAGTGGGCGGCGCCCGCAAGGGCCACAAGTGGCTGAGCCCAGGCTGCCAAGAAAAGCCTCTAAGCGTTGAAGTCCGGGTGCCCGTACCGAGAACCGACACTGGTGGACGGGTAGAACATACCAAGGGGATCGGGAGAACCTTCGTTAAGGAATTAGGCAACATGGCTCCGTAACTTCGGGAGAAGGAGCGCCGCAGTAGGGTGAGGCATCGCGCATGTCCGAGCCCGAGACGGCCGCAGAGAAGTGGCCCTACCGACTGTTTACCAAAATCACAGGTCTCTGCAAACGCGTAAGCGGATGTATAGGGGCTGACGCCTGCCCAGTGCCGGAAGGTTAAAGGGAGGGGTTAGCGCAAGCGAAGCTCTGAACTGAAGCCCCGGTGAACGGCGGCCGTAACTATAACGGTCCTAAGGTTCAGTCGCGAGCCTTAGTAAAACTGAACTATATGCGGGAAACTCCTCGTACAGCCGTGTGGTACTCGCCTGCGCCCGCGCAGACAGTAAAAATCCACCGGACAGGGGGACAATCCGCAGGGAAGGCTTCTGTGGTACAACAAGACCAGGAAGAACCCTCAGAGACTTTACGTTCAGTCTCGCCTGACACGAGACTGGAAGCGCAATGGGTCGTCGGATTTGTGGATGGGGAAGGCTGTTTCTACGTGGGCATCAATCCGCATCCCGAGATGAAAGCAGGCTTTCAGGTGCTCCCTGAATTCACGGTCGTCCAGCACGAACGTGATGTGCAAATCCTGTACGCGCTCAAACAGTTCTTCGGCTGTGGCGTGGTCCGCCGCAATCATGCCGAACGACTGGCGTACCGGGTGCGCAATGTCTCTCATCTCCGGGAAAAAATTGTGCCTTTCTTCGAACAGCATCCTCTCAAGACCAAAAAACGTCTCGACTTCCTCAAGTTCAGACGCATCTTACTCCTCATGGAGCGAGAAGCACACCTGACGCCTGAGGGAATCGCACAGATCCGGGCAATTGCCTCCCAGATGAACTCGGGACGAGAAAGATAAAGTCCGGCTCCCCTGGAAACAGGGTGAGAACTACCGAGCGAAATTCCTTGTCGGGTAAGTTCCGACCCGCACGAATGGCGTAACGAGTGGGGCACTGTCTCGACGAAGGACCCGGTGAAATTGAAATAGGCGTGAAGATGCGTCTTACCCGCAGCAGGACAAAAAGACCCCGTGGAGCTTTACTGCAGCCTGGCATTGTGTTAGGGCTGAGTCTGTGTAGGATAGCTGGGAGACTGGGAAGCTGGGGCGCCAGCCTCGGTGGAGTCGTCCTTGGAATACCAGCCTGATTCAGCTTTGACTCTAACCTGCGACCGTCATCCGGCGTGGGGACAGTACCAGGTGGGCAGTTTGACTGGGGCGGTCGCCTCCTAAAGGGTAACGGAGGCGCCCAAAGGTTCCCTCAGGATGAATGGAAACCATCCGAAGAGTGTAAAGGCATAAGGGAGCTTGACTGCAAGACCTACAAGTCGAGCAGAGACGAAAGTCGGGCTTAGTGATCCTACGGCTCCGAGTGGAAGGGCCGTGGCTTAACGGACAAAAGCTACCCCGGGGATAACAGGCTGGTGGCGCCCAAGAGTTCACATCGACGGCGCCGCTCGGCACCTCGATGTCGGCTCGTCGCATCCTGGGGCGGAAGTACGTCCCAAGGGTTGGGCTGTTCGCCCATTAAAGCGGTACGCGAGCTGGGTTCAGACCGTCGTGAGACAGGTCGGTCTCTATCCGCTGTGGGCGTAGGGGATTTGAGGGGAGCTGCTCCTAGTACGAGAGGACCGGAGTGGACCGACCGCTGGTGTGCCAGTTGTCCCGCCAGGGGCACCGCTGGGTAGCTAAGTCGGGCAGAGATAACCGCTGAAAGCATCTAAGTGGGAAACTCGCCCCAAGATGAGATCCCCCATGGCATAAGCCAGTAAGTGCGCTGGAAGACTACCAGCTTGATAGGCGGCAGGTGTACGCACAGCAATGTGTTCAGCCGAGCCGTACTAATGCACGAGGGCTTAATTCACGCGAGATTGCAATCCTTGATCCTTGTTCGTTCCGCTCAGTTGTTAGGGCGCCATCATCGGCGCCGCTTACAACGTAAAAAAGCTCTGTTGGTGACGTTAGCGGCGGGGGTACACCCGGTCCCATCCCGAACCCGGAAGTTAAGCCCGCCAGCGCCGATGGTAGTTGGGGCGCAAGCCTCTGCGAGAGTAGGTCATTGCCAACGGAGCTTTTTTGTTTGCCGTGCTTCAGCCGCGACCCTCGTTTTCGAGAGCCGCGGCTTTGGCTTTTAAGCCTCAATCGTGCTATAGTGTAGACGATTGAATGCGACGGACATGCTCAGCACTTACAGAGAAGTGCCGGGTCGCTCTCTCGAGGTGATCATGCGTGTGGTAGCCGTGATCCTGGCTGCCGGCCAGGGCACGCGAATGAAGTCGGAACTGCCCAAGGTGCTCCATCCGCTGGGCGGACGCCCGCTGGTGGCCTATGCCGTCGAAACCGCCCGTGCCGTGACCGGCGAGACGCCGGTGCTGGTCGTCGGCCACGGCGGCGCGCAGGTGCGCCAGACCCTGGGCGCGCAGGCGCGTTATGTGTGGCAGGCCCAGCAGCTCGGCACCGGCCATGCGGTCATGCAAGCTCGCGAACTGCTGTTCGGCCAGGCCGATGCGATCCTGGTGTCCTATGCCGATATGCCCCTGCTCACCGAAGCCACCCTGCGGGCGATCATCGCCGGTTATCAGCAGGATGATGTCGTCATGAGTTTCCTCACGGTCATTGCCCAGGACCCGCGCGGCTTCGGCCGCGTGGTGCGTGATGACGCCGGCCGGCCGCTGGGCGTGGTCGAAGAGGCGAGCTGCACGCCGGCCCAGCTGGCCATACGCGAGCTGAACGCGGGCGTCTATTGCTTCAATGCCGCATGGCTATGGGACAACTTACCGAAAATCCCGCTCAGCCCCAAAGGCGAATATTATCTGACCGATACCGTGGCGCTGGCGGTCAGCCAGGGGCACGGCGTTCGGGCGGTGCAGACGGCCGACGAGGCCGAGCTGATCGGCATTAATACGCGCGTGCATCTGGCCGAGGCCGAGCAGATCTTGCGCGCACGCATTAATCGGCGCTGGATGGAAGCCGGCGTCACCCTGCTCGATCCCGCCACCACCTACATCGAGCCGACCGTGAAGCTCGGCCGTGACACAACCGTCCTGCCCGGCACCTGTCTGCGCGGCCAGACCACCATCGGTGCCGGCTGTCGGCTGGGGCCACATACCGTCATCGCCGATAGTCAGATCGGCGAGCGGTGCACGGTGACGATGTCTGTGGTGGAGCAGATGGCGCTGGCGCCCGGCACCACGGTCGGCCCGTTTGCTCACCTGCGCGGCGATGTTCCGCTGGCTTGAGATCCTGCGGATGGCCATGGGCGTCCATGGTTTCTCCCAGGGCTGTGAAGAGGATTGACCGGTTGGACCCTGATAGTTGGTCTTTGCTTGGCCTGCTCGTTGTGGGATTGGCCGCGGTGGGCTGGGCGACGGCGGCCGAAGCCGCCTTCGCATCCGTCAACCGCGGCCAGGTTCGCGAATTGGCCGCGGCGGGACGGTTGCGGGCTGCTGCGGCTGAATCTTTGCTCGGTCAGCCGGCGCGGCTGCTCGCCGCGCTTCTGGTGACCAGACTCGGCGGCGACGCAGCCGTGATCGCGGCGGCGATGCTGCTGTCCATCCGGCTGGGCGGCATTCGTTGGTTGGCCTGGACGGTGGTCGCAGCGGTGAGCCTCTTGTTGCTGGCACACACCTGGCCGCGTACCTGGGTGCTCAGGCGGCCGTTGTCCGCAGTCCTCGGGCTCACTCCGCTCGCGCGGTTGCTCGCATGGGCGCTGATGCCGCTCACTGTGCCTTTGCAGCGTCTTCTCCTGGGCGCCGCGGTCACGCCCAACGCCAGCGAGATGCTCTTCCTGGGCGATGAAGGCCTGCGTCTCCTCCTCAATACCTCCGGCCAGGAAACTGTCATCGAGGAAGACGAGAAAGAGATGATCGCCTCCATCTTCGCGTTCAGCGACAAGCTGGTGCGCGAGGTGATGGTGCCGCGCATTGATGTGGCAGCCGTGCCCGTGGACGCGCCGATGACCGAGGCCCTGGAGGTGATCCTCAAGAACGGCCATTCGCGCATCCCGGTCTACAAAGGTTCGATTGACAATATCGTCGGCATCCTGTACGCGAAAGATTTGCTGCGCTATTTGCGCGACGGACGCACCGACATTCCCCTGGATCGCATCCTGAGGGCGGCTTATTTCATTCCGGAGTCGAAAAAGGTGGATGAGTTGCTGCAGGAATTGCAGCAACGGCGGGTGCACATGGCCGTGGTCGTGGATGAATACGGCGGCACGGCCGGCATCGTGACGATCGAAGACCTGCTGGAAGAGATCGTCGGCGAGATCCAGGACGAATACGATGCTGAGCAGCCCACGGTCGAGGTCGTCAGCGAGCACGAGTATTTGTTCGATGCACGCATCTCCCTGGACGATGTGAGCAAGCATCTAGGCGTCGAACTACCGGAAGAGGGTGGCGATACCCTCGGCGGTTTCATCTACAGTCAGTTGGGACGGGTGCCGGCCGTCTCCGACCGCGTGGAGTTTCGCAACGCGGTTTTTGAGGTGTTGTCGGTGGCCGGCCGGCGCATCAAGCAGGTGCGGGCCACCTTGCGGCCGGATGAGATGGCCGGCGAGGAGACAGGTGAGGCGACAGGTGAGCGATTCAACAGCGCGGCCGGCGACCGGGCCGACGACGCGGGGGGCTGGCAGGCCGGTCTCGTCCGTGCTTGAGTGGGACGAACTGATCGCCGCGGCCGTGACGGCGCGGCGACGTGCTTATGCGCCCTATTCGGGCTTTGCTGTAGGTGCGGCGCTGGCCACGGCCGACGGGGGGATCTATATCGGTTGCAATGTGGAAAACGCGTCCTACGGCCTCACCGTTTGCGCCGAGCGTAATGCAGTGGCGCATGCGGTGGTCAGCGGTGCGCGCGATTTCGTTGCCATCGTCGTGGCCACGGAGAACGGTGTCACGCCGTGCGGCGCGTGTCGTCAGGTGCTGGCCGAGTTCAATCCGCAGATGACGGTGATCCTGGTAGATGCTGCCGGCCAACAGCGCCGTTTTGCGCTTGCGGACCTGCTGCCGGCAGCCTTCGGGCCAGAACAGCTGTCCGCCCTCCAGGCTGGCGTTGCCGGGGAGTAGTGCGACCGTGACTCAATCCGCCGGGGCCACCGGTGGCGGCCTGAACGATCGGGTAGCCCAGGTGCGCGCGTTGGCCGATGCCAAGGGCTTTTCGTCCGCGCCGGAGCGCATCTGGGAGATGTTGGCGCTGATCCACACCGAGGTTTCGGAGGCGACCGACGCGTACAAGAAGGGCGAGCCGCTCGAGCATGTCGGCGAGGAGCTGATAGACGCCGTCATCCGCATCTTCCATTTGCTCTCGGCGTTGGGGCTGGATGCCGATGCACTGTTCGACCAGAAGATGGCGCGCAACTGGCAGCGGCCGCACAAATTCAACACCGTGCGCGGGGGATGAGGCACGCGGAAGACGTCGCGTGTTTCCCGGACGTCTTCGTCCGTTTTAGTACTCCGTCAGGTTGGATTTTGCTCTTCGCTTTGGGGCCCCTCTCACCCCCTGCCAGGAGAGAGCGGGGGGGAAGAACCTTCTCAGGAGGCATTTCGGGCGGCTTCGCCGCCCGAAATGCCCCTCCGGAATTCGTCTCGTCCCCTGCCAGAGGGCGGGGATGGGGGGCAGGCGCCGCACGCTGTAAGATCTGGCCTGACGAGGCATTAGTCGTCGTTCAGACCGTTTTGTTGCCTCGCAACTTCCCGCAGCCGACCTACATCGCGCAGGGGCGGCAGCCCGAAGAGCCGTTTATACTCCCGACTGAAGTGCGAAACATCATCATATCCCACCCGATAGGCCGCGCTTGTGGCATCGAGGTGTTCGCCGAGCATGAGCCGGCGAGCTTCTTGGAGTCGCAACCGCTTCTGGAATTGCAGAGGACTCATCCCGGTGACGGTTTTGAAGTGATGATGGAAGCTTGAGACGCTCATGCTGAGTTCGCTGGCCAGGCTCTCGACGCGCAGGGGCTGATCGAACTCGTGGCGGAGCCGTTCGATCACCTTAACGATGCGGTGGACGTGCCCGTCCAGGACCGCGATATGACGAAGCCGGTCGCCCTGCTCACCCATCAGCAGCCGGTAGATGATCTCCCGCGTGATCAACGGCATGAGGAACCGGGCCTCGGCCGGAGAATCGGCGAGCGCGACCAGCCGCACCACGGCATCGAGCAGGCCGGCGTCCAACGGGCTGACGCTGATGGCCCTCACGTCGGAACGGCTGCGCGATACAATGTAACCGGCCTCGGCCATCACCGAGCAGACCAAGGCGGGGTCGAGCTCCAGGCGGAGGCCGAGGTACGGCCGCTCCGGCGAGGCTTCGATGATCCGGCTCATGATGGGCAGTTTGACCGTGGTGAGAAGATAGTGGTAGGGATCGTATCGGTAACACTCCTCGCCCAGGTATACTTCCTTGCTGCCCTGGGCGATCACGCAAAAGGTCAGGTCGGACATGCCGTGCACCGGCTCGCCAGGCGAGGAGACACGGTACAGATGCAGGCCTCGTAGCGGCTCGGCCTGCCCATCGTGGCGGATGGCGCGCGCGATGCGCTCGACCAGTTCTCTCCGGTCGTCTTGCGCCCTGGACGTTTCATCCGTCATCTGGCGGGGATTCCCCGCATCCAGTATGGCTTTTTGACTCATTGCCAAACATTCCCTCTGAGGTTTGCAGAATCATACAATAATCTTGCAGGATTATCATACCATCTTCGGCGTCGGCGTGCTAAAATGGGCCTGGTCAGAGAAGGGAGAGTCTCATGCAGGAGTCCAGACGATGAACATTAACCGAAGTGGTTCACAGTCTTCCAGCACGGGAGTGGTCGAGCATTTTACCGGCGCGGTGCGCATTGACCCTTTGTTTCGGCCTCGCGATCCGGCTCGCGCCAGCGGCGCCAGTGTGACGTTCGAGCCGGGGGCCCGCACGGCCTGGCATGTCCATCCGCTGGGCCAGATTCTGATCGTAACGGCCGGCTGCGGCCGGGTGCAATGTTGGGGCGGCCCCGTCGAGGAGATCCGGCCGGGAGATGTGGTCTGGATCGAGCCGGGCGAGAAACATTGGCACGGCGCCGCGCCGACGACCGCTATGACCCACATCGCCATTCAGGAATATCTCGATGGCAAAGTGGTGGACTGGATGGAGCGCGTCAGCGACGAGCAATATCTAGGTTTTACAGTTTGCGGCGCCTGACTCCCGCCCCTTACCAGGGGGCGGGGTGAATTGGGGTGAGACTGAATAGATACGAAAGGAGACATGAAGATGCAAAAACGCGTGCTTGGCAAAAGCGGTCTGGAAGTCTCAGCCCTGGGGCTGGGCTGCATGCGGATGAGCTTCGGCGATACGCCGACCGACAAACAGGAGATGATCGCGTTCCTGCGCCAGGCCGTGGAGCGCGGGGTCACCTTCTTCGACACGGCGGAAGTGTATGGGCCGTTCACCAACGAGGAACTGGTGGGTGAGGCGCTGGAGCCCTTCAAAGGGCAGGTAGTGATCGCCACCAAGTTTGGGTTCAAGCACGGCGAAAAGGGGCCACACCCCAGCGTGGGCCTGGACAGCCGGCCTGAGCAGATCCGGCGGGTGGCCGAGGCTTCGCTCAAACGCCTGCGAGTCGAGGCCATTGATCTGTTCTATCAGCACCGGCCCGATCCGAACGTGCCGATGGAAGATGTGGCCGGAACGGTCAAGGACCTGATCCGCGAAGGCAAGGTAAGGCATTTCGGGCTTTCCGAAGCCAGCGCGGAACAGATCCGTCGCGCCCATGCAGAGCAGCCGGTCACGGCCCTGCAGAGCGAGTATTCGATCTGGTGGACGGCCATCGAGGAGAATGGCGTCCTGGCGACCTGTGAGGAGCTGGGGATCGGCCTGGTGCCCTACAGCCCACTCGGCCGCGGCTATCTGACCGGCAAGATTGATGAGCATACCACGTTTGATCCCTCTGACATCCGTAGCCGCAATCCGCGCTTTACAAAGGAAGCGATTCGGGCCAATCGGGTGGTGGTGGATCTCTTGCAGCGAATCGGCGCGCAGAAAGGCGCTACCCCGGCGCAGATCGCGCTGGCCTGGTTGCTGGCACAGAGGCCGTGGATCGTGCCGATTCCGGGCTCGCGCCAACTGGAGCGGCTGGACGAGAATCTCGGCGCGCTGAAGGTCGAACTGACTGCCGAGGACTTGGCGGACATTCGCACCGCCATGTCGCGCATCACGGTGGTTGGGAACAGATATTAGGCGCCTGTGTGCATAGGAGGCCGAGGACGTCACGTCTGAATCAAAAGACCGAACCCATGCACAGCAGTTGGTCGGTGATTTCGCACTCAAGCTGGCGGAACTCACGGACTATGTGCTGTTCGGTGATATTTGGGCGCGCGCGGAGCTATCGCAGCGTGACCGCAGCCTGGTCGCCATCGCCGCGCTGATCGCCAACGGCAACACGGAACAGCTTCCCGGTCACCTGAGCCTGGCCAAGGCGAACGGCCTGGCGGGAAGCGAGATGGCTACTACCGCTGCACTGAGAACCTATCGGAAACCCCATCGGGGTAGCGAAGGCATTGCCTTCGCTACCCCGACGCCGACAGGTTTTTTTCGGATGGGCCCTTAGGAGGCATGCCTGCGAGCGATAGCACAAGGAGCGAATGATGCAAAGTCCAAACCTCGAACAGGAGGTCATCAATCTCTCGAAGGAAAAGTGGCGCTGGATGGCGGAGCGCAACACCGAAACCCTGGACGCGCTTTTCCATGAGCAATCTGTCTTTGTCCACATGGGCGGAGCCTGGGGCAAAGCGCGCGAAATGGAGATCATCAAGAGCGGCCAGATCCACTACAAAAAAGCAGATGTCCACGAAGTGTCGGTGCACATCATAGACAACACTGCCGTCCTTCTGAACAGGATCACTCTGCTGGCTGTGGTCGGCGGCAATGAGGTCACGAATCCGTTCATGGCGACAGAAGTGTATGTGCGGCAAAATGATGCCTGGAGGTTAGTTGCGCTCTCATTTACCAGGCTGCTTACCCCACAGTGAGACCGACAACACGGAAGGAGTTGACGATGCAAACCGTAACGCTGAACAATGGCGTGGAGATGCCTATCCTGGGTTTCGGCGTCTTCCAGATCTCCGACCCGGCTGAGTGCGAAAGATGCGTGATCGACGCGATTCAAACCGGTTATCGTCTCATTGATACTGCTGCCAGTTATCAAAACGAGGAGGCGGTTGGCCGGGGCATCAAACAGTGCGGCGTTGCCAGGGAACAGCTGTTTATCACGACCAAGCTTTGGCTTCAGAGAGATGGCTATGAAGGCGCACGCAAGGCTTTTGAGCGGTCGCTCAAACGGCTGCAACTGGATTATCTCGACCTGTACCTGATCCATCAACCCTTCGGGGATGTGTACGGCGAATGGCGCGCGATGGAGGAACTGTATCAGCAAGGCAAAGTCAGGGCGATCGGGGTTTCCAACTTCTACCCCGACCGCATCATGGACTTGATGGTTCATAACGACATACCGCCGGCAGTAAATCAGATCGAGGTCAACCCCTTTCACCAGCAAGTCGAAACGCAAAAGTTCTTGCGAGATCATGGCGTTCAGGTAGAAGCCTGGGCGCCGTTTGCCGAGGGCAGAAAGAATATTTTCCAAAACGAGACCCTGCTTGCGATTGCCGCAAAGCACGAAAAGAGCGTGGCCCAGGTCATTCTCCGCTGGCTGGTACAGAGAGGAATCATTGCCCTGGCAAAGACGACCCGCAAAGAACGGATGTTGGAAAACATCAGCGTGTTCGATTTCGAACTAGACGAGGAGGATATGGCCGCGGTGGCCGCTTTGGACACGAAGACCAGTTGTTTCTTCGATCATCGGGACCCCCAAATCGTGAAATGGCTGGGCGCCAGGAAACTGGAAGTATGATCCACGGGGTCCCAATACGCCATGCCGCGCCCACAAGGCGATGTCTGTTTAATCTCTGAGGCTGCTGCATTCGTATTAAGCGCCTGCGTCGTTGAGTTTTGATTCCGTCCGCGAGGAGGTAAGCTATGGCAATCACATACAAACGGTTGGGCAAGCATGGGGTGCTGGTCAGCAACCTGTGCCTCGGCACCATGAACTTCGGCTGGCAGACCGGCGAGGAAGAGAGCTTCAAGATCATGGATCGCGCGCTCGAGCTGGGCATCAACTTCTTCGACACGGCGGATGTCTACGGCTGGAGCGTGGAACATGGCCACACCGAAGAGATCATCGGCCGCTGGCTGGCCCAGGGCGGTGGCCGCCGCGACGCCGTTGTGCTGGCGACCAAGGTGTACAACCCGGTCACGCGCAAAGCCAACCTGAAAGAGGTGAACAGCGACGGCCGCAGCCTGTCGGCCTACAAGATCCGCAAGCATTGCGAGGGCAGCTTGCAGCGGCTCCAGACCGACCACATTGATCTGTACCAGATGCACCACATTGACCGTGAGTGCCCCTGGGATGAAATCTGGCAGGCCTTCGGCAGCCTGATCGGCCAGGGCAAGGTGGTCTATGTGGGCTCCAGCAATTTCGCCGGCTGGGACATCGCCACGGCGTGCCAGGAAGCCTCCCGGCGGGGGATGACGGGTCTGGTCAGCGAGCAAAGCATCTACCATCTCAACAACCGCATGGTCGAGCTGGAAGTGATCCCTGCCTGTCGGCACTACGGGCTGGGGCTGATCCCCTGGAGCCCCCTGGGCGGCGGGTTGCTGGGCGGCGTGCTGGAGCAAGTGCAGGCCGGTCGCCGCATGAGCGAGAACTTGCAGAAGGCGGTGGAAAAGAACCGCGACAAGCTCGAAAAGTACGAGGCGTTCTGCCGCGAACTGGGCTATCCGCCCGGCGAAGTGGCCCTGGCCTGGCTGCTGCACAATCCGGCGGTGACCGCGCCCATCATCGGGCCGCGCACGATCGAGCAGTTGGAAAGCGCGGTGCATGCCACCGAGATCGTGCTGGATGAAGAGGCGTTGAAGAAGCTGGACGAGATCTTCCCGGGCCCGGGCGGCGAAGCGCCGGCGGCTTATGCCTGGTAACCTCGGGCATGGTCGCTCATGCTGAATGCAGCGGCGTTATGGAGGACATCCGCCCGGCTTCCCCCGATGAGCAAGGAGGGAGGCCGGGTGGATATCGAACGAACTCTGGTATAATCCGGCCGAGAAATCCCGTCGCCAGGGCGCCCGATGGAACCCGAACAGACCCGTCGCCAACGACTTTACCGCGTCACCGCGATCGTCCTCAAGCGCCGCGATCAGGGCGAGGCCGATCGGCTGCTGACGGTGCTGACGCGCGAGCGGGGCAAGCTGACGCTGCTGGCCAAGGGCGTGCGCCGGCCGGCCAGCCGCAAAGCGGGCCACATCGAGCCGTTTATGCTGGCTGATCTGCTCATCGCCAGGGGCAAGAGCCTCGATCTGGTGACGCAGGCTGAGACGGTGGTGGCCCATCGCGCGTTGCGCGAGGACCTGTGGCGCAGTTCGTGGGCCTATTACGTCGTCGAGCTGGCCGACGCGTTCACGGTGGAAGATGACCCGCAGGCGCTGCTTTTCGACTTGCTGGCAGAGACGTTGGATCGGCTGGATCAGGCCGCGGCGCCCGCGCTCTGCGTGCGCTACTTCGAGGTGCATCTGCTGGGGCTGGTCGGCTATCAGCCTCAGTTGTTCCGCTGCGTGGCCTGCAATGTGCTGCTGCAGCCGGAGGTCAATTTCCTGAGCATCGCGCGCGGGGGCGCGCTTTGTCCGAAACACGGCGCCCATCACCCCGAGACCATCGCGCTGCCGCTGAATGTGCTCAAGGTGTTGCGCTTCCTGCAAACTCGGCCCTGGAGCGAGGTCGCCGCATTGCAGATCAGCCCGGCGACGGCAGGCCAGGTCGAGAGCGTGCTGGCGCGCTACATCGTCTACCATCTGGAGCGCACCCTGCGGTCGCCGGCGTTTCTGGACCGGCTGCGGCGGCAGTTGGCGCATCGGCAAGTCGGCGCATCGGCACACGGGGCGACGGCGTGCGAGGAAGTCAATGCAGATTCGTGAGTATCAACAGTGGCTGGAGGCGTGGGACAAGGCGCGCGGCTGGGATCGGGTCGCGGTGGCCCATACGCTGGTGCACGCGCTGGAGGAGCTGGGCGAAGTGGCCCGCCTGGTGTTGCAGTGGGAAGGCTACAAGGACGCCGCGAGCGCCGAGCGGCTGCACGCCGAGCTGGAAGAAGAGCTGTCTGACGTCTTCGTCTTCCTTTTCAAGCTGGCTTATCAGACCGGCGTAGACGTGGAGGCGGCGCTGGCGCGCGGCCAGGCCAAAGCGGATGGCCGCTATGACGATCTGGATGCGGCCAACGCGATGCTGGCGCGTTACCATGCCCGGCAGGCGCTGCTCCTGGAACAGATTACAGGAAGATCGGCCGGCAGTCCGTAATCGGTAGTTCGGCTGTCTATGCACCGATCAACGCACGATCCATGGAAAATCTAGCTTGACGAGGCACTATCTCCGCCTGGGGCACCTCCGCAATTTGCAGCTTTTGTCGGCGACCTGTACAATGAAATAAATGATCCGTGTGTCGGTGACCGCGCGACGACAGAACTGGAAAAGCATTGGCGCACCTGGCGCATATCCGCAGGGACGTCTGTTGTGCGGTGAATTGGCCGGATATCGCAACCGGTTGGTGCATTTGCGCCAACGGGCGCACAACGCGCCATGAAAACGAGCTCCACGTGCCAGGCACCTGAGAGGATGCCTGGCATGTTCGGCGGCGATTCTTGACCGATTTGAAGATGCCGAAATTGCCTTTTCAGCCTGTCCTTCTTCCCTGGCCTGGCCCGGGTATTGGGCCGCAGGCGCTGGGGCTCGTCCCCGGCGCACTGCGGCCTGCCCTGCCTATGACCAAGGCCGAGATGGGCCGCCGCGGCGATTGAACGCGCTCGGAACCCGATGTGACCCGTTTTGCAACGCTGTGATTGATAAGCCGGCCTTGAGTAAGCGCCGGTTTTCTTTTTCTGCGAGGTATGATTCATTATGTCCAAGCCGTTATCGTTTCAAGAAGTCATCATGCGGCTCCAGGAGTACTGGGCCGCACAGGGCTGCCTGATCTGGCAGCCCTACAGCGAAAAGGTCGGCGCAGGGACGGGCAACCCGGCCACGGTGTTGCGCGTGTTGGGACCCGAACCGTGGAACGTCGCCTACGTCGAGCCGAGTTACCGCCCCGACGATGGCCGTTACGCCGAAAACCCCAACCGGATGCAGATGCACACGCAGTTTCAGGTGATCTTGAAGCCAGCGCCGACCAACGCGCAGGATCTGTATCTGCGCAGCCTGGAGGCCATCGGCATTGACCGGAACCGACACGATATCCGCTTCGTGGAGGATAACTGGGAGTCGCCGGCGCTCGGCGCCTGGGGTCTGGGCTGGGAGGTGTGGCTGGACGGCCTGGAGATCACGCAGTACACCTATTTCCAGCAGGCCGGCGGCTACCCGCTCGATCCGATCCCCGTCGAGTACACCTATGGGCTGGAACGCATCGTCATGTACCTGCAGGGGGTCAAAGAGGTGTGGCAGATCCGCTGGGACGGCCAGCGCACCTACGGCGACGTGTTGAAGACGGCCGAGATCGAACACTGCAAATACGATTTCGAAGTCGCCGACGTGGGCCGTTTGAAGCAGATGTACGACCTGTTTGAGGCGGAAGCCCGCAACTGCCTGGCGCACAGGCTGGTGATCCCTGCCCATGACTATGTGCTGCGCTGCTCTCACACCTTCAATCTGCTCGACGCGCGCGGCGCCATCGGTGTGACCGAGCGCGCCGCTTATTTTGCCCGCATGCGCGACCTGGCGCGGCAGGTCTCGGTGGCGTATGTGGAGCAGCGAGAGCGAGAGGGGTTGCCGTGGCTGGAGGAGACGCGGGGACACGGAGATACGGTGACGCCTACTGTCACCGTGTCTCCCCCTCTCTCCATGTCACAGACTTACCTGCTCGAAATCGGCACGGAGGAGCTGCCGGCGGCCGATGTGCAATCGGCGATTGAGCAGCTGAAGGCGGCTGTGCCGAAGCTGTTGGCCGACTTGCGGCTGGCCCACGGTGCCATCTTCGTTTCGGGCACGCCGCGGCGCCTGGTGGTTCTGGTGCACGAGCTGGCCCCGCGGCAGGCCGATGAGGAGACCGCGGTCAAGGGGCCGCCGGCCGACCGGGCGTTCGACGCCAGCGGCGCGGCGACGTCGGCCGCGGTCGGGTTCGCTCGCAAATGGGGCGTGCCGGTCGAGGCGCTGGAGATTCGCCAGGAAGGCCCAGGCCGTTACGTCTACGCCGTCGTGCGCCATGCCGGCCGGCCGACAGTCGAGGTGCTGGCCGAAGCGCTGCCTCGTCTGATCGCCGGCATCAAATTCGCCAGGGCGATGCGCTGGTATCAGGGACCTGGGGAAACGGGAAACAGCGCCAACGTGGTTTTCTCGCGGCCCATTCGCTGGCTGGTGTCGCTGCTGGGCGAAACGGTGGTGCCGTTCGAGTACGCGGGCCTGGTCGCGGGCCGCACCACGGCCGGCCCGCGCGCGGCTGGCTCGCCCGTCATCGAGGTCCCCAGCGCAGACGCCTATCTGCCGCTGATGGCAGCGCATCATGTCGTCGTGGATCGGGAGGCCCGCCGCAACGAGATCGCCCGCCAGGTCGCCGCGCTTGCGGCCGAAGTGGGCGGCGTCATTCCCGATGATCCGGCCCTGCTCGACGAAGTGACCGACCTCGTCGAGCAGCCCACCGCCCTGCGCGGCAGCTTCCCCGAGGAGTATCTGCGCCTGCCCAAAGAAGTGCTGATGACGGTGATGAAGAAGCATCAGCGGTATTTTCCGGTGGTTGGTAAGTTGGTAGATTGGGAAATTGGTAAATTGGGAGACCAATCCACCAATCTACCAACCTACCAATCTACCAGGTTACTGCCTTACTTCATCACTGTGCGCAACGGCCCGGCCGAGCATGCGGAGGTCGTGCGCGAGGGCAACGAGGGGGTGATCCGGGCGCGCTACGCGGATGCGGCGTATTTCTTCCGCGCCGACACATCCCGGCCTCTGGAGAGCTTCATCCCGCGGCTGGCGACGTTGACCTTCCAGGAGAAGCTCGGCTCCATGCTGGACAAAGTGCAACGGGTGCAGGCGGTGGTGCCCGCGCTCGCCGATCAGCTCGGCCTGAGCGATGTAGAGCGGGCGACGGCCCGGCGAGCCGCGGCCTTATTCAAGAGCGATCTGGCCACGCAGATGGTGGTCGAGCTGACCTCGCTGCAGGGCATCATGGGCCGCGAGTACGCCAGGATCTCCGGCGAGCCGGAGGCCGTGGCGCAGGCCATCTTCGAGCACTACCTGCCGCGCAGCCAGGGCGACATCCTGCCGGCGACCAAACCCGGCCTCCTGCTGAGCATCGCCAATCGGCTCGACTCGTTGGTGGGCCTGTTCGCGGTGGGCCTGGCGCCTACGGCTACAGCCGATCCGTTCGGCCTGCGCCGCGATGCGCTGGGCCTGGTGACCGCGCTGATCGGCTGTGCCCAACCGTTTGACTTGCGGCCGGCGCTGGCCGCCATCGCGGGGCAGATGCCGGTGCCGGTGAGCGAGGCCGTCCTGGCCGATGTGCTGGCCTTTGTGCGCGATCGCCTCTACGGATGGCTGCGCGACCAGGGCTTGCCGCACGACGTGGTCGCGGCCGTGCTGGCCGAGCAGGGCCACGACCCGGCGCGTGCCGCGACCACCGCGCGTGCGCTGGCCGACCTGGTCAGGATGCCTGATTGGCCGGAACTGCTGATCGCCTACGCACGCTGCAAGCGCATCGTCCGCGGTGTAACGGAGACCTATCCGCTGGCCCCTGAGTATTACACGGAGGAGGCCAGTCGGGCCCTCTATGCCGCCTGGCAGGCCGTCGCACGCGAATGGCAGGTCGAACAGAGCGTGGCCGTGCTGGGTCGCCTGCTGGCCGCGTTGCGCGATCCGATCAACCGTTTCTTCACCGATGTGCTGGTGATGGCCGAGGATCCGGCTGTGCGGCGGGCGCGGCTGGCCCTCGTCCAGCGCATCGCGGCGCTGCCGGATGGGATCGCAGATTTGAGCCAGTTGCAGGGGTTTTAGCCGGAAACTCGCGTTGGACGTGCCCCTGCTGTCGCCGGAGCACGTGGACGCGGTTGGGAGCCTATCCGAAAAACTGAGGGGTAGGCGAAGGCACTGCCCTCGCCTACCCCGACTAAGCGCAGCGGTACCACCTATTTCTATATCCCAGCGGAAGCCATCTTCGGCCCCGTGATTTGCTCTCGTTTCGGCTGCGTGCTAGAATTTCAGATGATCATTTGCTTGCAACAGAAGGACGGCTGCGCGCTCTGTGATTCCCTTCAAACTCCGTCTGCGCAATTTCATGTGCTACCGCGAGGAGCAGACCCTTGACTTCTCCGGCATCCACCTGGCCTGCCTGACCGGCGACAACGGCCATGGCAAATCCACGCTGCTCGACGCCATCACCTGGGCGCTGTGGGGCAAGGCCCGCGCGCGGCGCGACGATGACCTGATCACCCTCGGCGAGACCGAGATGTGGGTCGAGTTCGAGTTCGGCCTGGCGGGGCAACGCTATCGCGTCTGGCGCCAGCGCAGCAAAAGGGGCCGCGGCCAGAGCGATCTGCATTTCTACATCTGGAACCCCGCCTCGGCCGGCAGCCCTCTTGCTGCCCAAGAGAGCCCGGCCGCAGCGGCCCTCCGTTGGCAGGACGGGAGCCAGGATGAAGAGGGTTCCTGGCAGCTGCTCGACAACGGCAACCTCTCCGAACGCCAGGCGCAGATCACCCGCACCCTCCGGCTCGACTACGAGACCTTCGTCAATTCCGCCTTCCTCCTCCAGGGCCGCGCCGACTCGTTTGCCATCAAAACCCCCAGCGAACGCAAGCAGATCCTGGCCGAAATCCTCGGCCTGGGCCGCTACGACCTGTATGAGCAGCGCGCCAAAGAGGAGGTTCAGGCGCGCAAAGAGCGTGTTGCATTGCTGGAGGGCGAGGTCACCGCCATTGAGCGCGAGCTGGCCCGGCGTGAGGAGTACGTGACCCAGCTCCATGCCGCGCGCGCGGCCGCACTGGACGCTGTCGAAAAGCTGCGCGCGGCCGAGGCCGAACAGGCGCACTGTCGGGCCCAGGTCGAGGGGCTGCGCGTGATGGCCGGTCAGCTGGCCGATCTGAGACGACGGCTGGCCCGCAGCGAGGCGGAGCATAAGACGCTCGAAGGTCAACTGGCGGCTGCCCGCCAGCGCCTGGACCAGATCGAAGCCGTGCTGGCCCAGCGCGGTGAGATCGAGGCCGGCTGGGCCGCGCTCCAACAGGCCCGCAGCGCCGATGCGGCCTGGAACGCCCGCCTGCTCCAGGCCACGCGGCTGCAAACGGAGATGCAGCGCCAGCAACTGGCCATCACCCAGGCCCGGCTGGCGTTGGAAGCCGAGCAGAAGCGCCTGGCAGAGCGCCGGACCGAGTTGGACCGCAAGATCGCCTTCGGCCAGGAGCAGGCGATCATCGTGGCGCAGGCGCGCGTTGCGCTGGCTGAATTCGACGCGCTGCAGGCCCGTCGCGACGCGCTGGCCGCCGAGCTGCGTGAGGTGATCGAACGCATCGCCAGCCTGAAAGCTCAGAACGAGCAGCTGAAAGCCCAGGGTCAGGCCGTAAAAGACAAGATGGAGATGATGGCGCAGGCCGCCGCCGCTGTGTGCCCGCTGTGCGGCCAGGCGCTGACCGCCGATCATCGTGACCGGTTGGTGATTGAGCTGGAAGCCGAGCGTACCGTGCTGGCCGATCAATATCGGGCCAATCGCGATGCATTGCATGCGCTGAGCGAGCGCAAGAGGGCCCTGGAGGCCGAGGATGCCGACCTGGCGCGGCAGCTGCGCGGCCGCGACGCGCGCCAGCGCCAACTGGCCCAGGCCGAAGCTGCCCAGGCCGAAGCCGTGGCCGCGGCCTCTGAACTAGAACGCGTCGCCGACCAGGTCGCGGAGATCGCGGCCCGGCTGGCGGCTGAGGCGTATGCCGTGGCCGAACGGGCCGAGCTGGCACGGCTGGCCGAGCAGATGGCCGCCATCGGCTACGACGCGGCCGCGCACGAGGCGACGCGCCGCGAGATAGAGCGTTGGGCATCCTTTGAAGCCCGCTATCAGCGACAGCTGTTGCCCGCGCTTGACGGCGAGGCCGAGGCGCGCAGCCGCGTGGCCGAGCTGGCCGAGCAGCTGATGCGCCGCACGGCCGAGCTGGCCGCCGATCAGGCCGAGGCCGCGCGCCTGGCCGGGATCGTGGCCGGCCTGCCGCAGTTGCAGGACGCGCTGGCGCGCGCCGATGCGGCCGTCGCCGCGGCCGCGGCGGTCGAGCGCCGCGCCCGCCAGGCCGAAGGCGCCGCCATGCAGCAGCTGGCCGCGCTCGATGCGCTCGCAGAACGGCATCGCAGCCTGACCGCCCAACTCGACGCGCTGAACCTGGAGATCAGCCTGTACAATCAGCTGCGAGAAGCGTTCGGCAAGCGCGGCTTGCAAGCGATGATCATCGAAGGCGCCATTCCAGAGGTCGAAAGCGAGGCCAATCGCCTGCTCGGTCGCATGACCGAAGGCCGGATGAGCTTGCGCCTGGAAACTCAGCGGGAAAAAGTGACCGGCGGCGCGATCGAGACACTCGACATCATCATCGCGGACGAGCTGGGCGCGCGGCCGCATGAGCTTTATTCCGGCGGCGAAAGCTTCCGCATCAACCTGGCGCTGCGCATCGCGATCAGCAAGCTGCTCGCCCGCCGCGCCGGCGCGCAGCTGCAAACGCTCGTCATTGACGAAGGGTTCGGGTCGCAAGACGCACAGGGCCGGTCGTTGATCGTGGAGACGATCAATTCGATCCAACATGACTTCGAGCGGATCATCATCATCACCCACATCGAGGAATTTAAGGATCAATTCCCGGCCCGCATTGATGTCGTGAAGACCGCCAACGGGTCACAGGTGCGCATCGCGTAGAGGCGCCGCGACCGGACGCGCAGCCCGCTGGCGGCGAGCATCAAAGTAACCGAGGCACAGATGGGAGCGAAAATCCACAGCATCAAGGCCCGCGAGATCATCGCACAGCGCGGCGTGCTCTCGCTGGAAGTGACCGTGACGACCGACAACGGCGCGCAGGGCGTCGCCACGCCGGAATCGGGAGTGTCCACCGGCGCGCATGAGGCCGCCTTCCTGCTGGATGGCGGCGAGCGCTACGGCGGGCTGGGCGTGCGCAAGGCCGCCGCAGCGATCAACGAAGAGATCGCCCCTGCGCTCAAAGGACTGGATGTGACCGATCAGCTGGCCATTGACCGGCTGATGATCGAGCTGGACGGCACGCCGAACAAAGCGCGCTTGGGCGCGAACGCCATTGTCGGCGTTTCCCTGGCCGCGCTCAAGGCTGCGGCCGCCAGCGTCGGTCTGCCGCTCTATCGCTATATCGGCGGCGTCAATGCCTGCACCCTGCCGATTCCGATCGTCGGCATCGGCGCAGGCGGCCGGTACCGCGATCCGGGGCGCTCGCGCTGGTTCAAGCCGAGCTACGAGTTCGCGGCTTACGGCGCGGGCAGTTACGCCGAGGCACTGCATTGGAGTTGGCGCTGCGCCGAGATGGTCAAGCAGTTGCTGAAAGAACGTTACGGCGACAAATATTCTCCTGCGTACCATGCCACCGGTCTCGCCGGCGTCATCAACCACGACCGCGAGCTGCTGGAGATCATGACCGAGAGCATCGTCCGCTGCGGCTATGAGGGGCGGATGGGCATCTATTTCGACGTTGCGGCCGATATTTACTACGAACCGGACATTGATCGTTATGTGGGGCTTTTCTCGGCCGGCGAAAAGACGCGCGATGAACTCATCGGCCTGCTTCTGGATTTCGTCAACCGCTACCCGATCGTCTCGCTGGAAGATCCGTTGCACGAGGAGGATATCGAGGGCCATGCCATTGTCACACGTGAATTGGGCATCGAGGTGGTCGGCGATGACCTGTTCACGACCAACATCGAACGGCTCAAACGGGGGATCGCGGCCGGCGCGTGCAACTCGATGGTGTTGAAGATCTCCCAGGTCGGCACGGTGAGCGAGGCACTGGCGGCCTGTCGGGCTGCGCTGGCGGCCGGCTACAACGTGCACCCGTGCGGCAGCCGCGGCGACCGCGACAGCATCGGCGATTTCGCTGTCGGGTTGAACGCCGGCCAGGTGCGCGCCGGCGATCACAACCGGGTGCTCGCCATCGAGGAGGAGCTGGGCGCATCGGCGGTCTGGCCGGGCAAGGCCGCCTACAAGGGCTGGAAACAGTAATGCAGTTACGCTTCGGACCGATTGCCCTGCCGGCGGTCGGCCGTGAGGTTTGGCAGCTCAGCCTGGCCACGGGCCTCATCAATGCCGGTTACCTCAGCATGATGGGGCTGCTGAAGACGATCTTCGTGCTGCGGCTCGGCTATGGCGCGGATTTCGTCGGCACGCTGATGGCAGCCGGCTCGCTCAGTTTTGCGTTGGCGAGCCTGTCCGGCGGCATCCTGGGCGGCCGCTTCGGCGCACGTCGCGTGATGATCGCCGGCGCGGGGGTGATTGCCGGCGGGATGGCGCTCTTGCCACTCACCGAGTTCGTGCCCCGGCCGGTGCAGCCGTTCTGGCCAGTTCTCGTCCAGGTGGTCACTTCGGCAGGCTGGGCCTGGGTCGCCGTCAACCTGGTGCCCGCGCTGATGGCATTCAGTCGGCCGGAGAATCGGAAGAGTGCCTATGGCTTAAAGGAGGCGGGGGCCGGCCTGGGCATGTTTTCGGGCGCTATCGTCGGCGGGATGTTGCCCGGCCTCTTTGCCGGCGCCTTCGGCCTCAGCCTGGAGACGGCTGCGCCCTACCGCTATGCGTTGTGTGTGGCTGTGCTGGTGGCGGCCGCAGCTTTGATCCCGGTGCTGCGCCTGGCCGATGTGCCGCACATCGGCCAGGCCACAACCCATGTGCGCACTTCGGCTGCTGCGTTGCGGCCGTTCGCGCCGCTGATTGTGGCCGCGTTGCTAAACCATGCGGCCGTCGCCGCGGTGCGGGTCTTCTACCCGGCCTATCTGGATCGGGTCTTCGCCATGCCGACGTCGCTGATCGGCGTCATCGCCAGCGCCGGCACGTTGCTGGCGGTCGGCGGCTCGTTGGCCGGCCCGCGGCTGATCGGCGCGCGCAGCAGCGGTTTTGGCATGATCATCGCTTCGATCGGCATGGCCGCCAGCCTGCTGCTGCTGGGCTTGTTCGACGACTGGCGCGCCGCGGGCCTGGGCACGATCGGCACGCTGGCGCTGATGGGGCTGTGGACCCTCGCCTATCAGGTGTTGCAGATGGAGATGGCTGAGCCGGCGCAGCGGTCACTGGTGGCCGGGGTCGGCTGGACCGGCATGAGCACCGGCTTCACGCTGATGAGCTTCGGCGGCGGCCAAATCATCGCGGCTCATGGCTATCGGCCGATGTTCTTGCTCGGCGCCGGCCTCTCCGCAACGAGCGCCTTGCTGATGTGGCAGCTGTTGCGTCGCCGCGAAACATTGATTGCGGTCAGGAGACCACATAGAGGAGGATCCGAATGACGACGAGATTGGATGGCCGGACCGCCTGGGTGACGGGCTCTTCGCGCGGCATTGGCCGGGCGATTGCCGGTCATCTGGCCAGCCTGGGTGCGCGCGTGGCCGTGCACGGCTCGACGCCGGCCTCGCCGCGGGCGTTGGGCGAGGCCGAATCGCTCCAGGCCGTGGCCGCCGCAATTGCCCAGGAATCGGGGGTAGATGTGATCGCCGTGCACGGCGACCTGGCGGATGAGGCGACGGTAGCGCGCTGCGCGGCCGAGATCCGCGCGCGCTTCGGCCAGATTGACATCCTGGTGAATTGCGCAGGCGGCGACATCGGCGCAAAGGGCGTGACTGCGCCTAATGCCGGCAAGCCGGAAGGCAATGATGCGATTCACATCTCGTTACAGGATTTGCACACGGTGCTGGATCGCAATTTGATGACATGTATCCTGGTCTGCCGCGAGGTGGTGCCAGAGATGATGGCGCGCAAGCAGGGCTGGATCGTTAACATCGGCAGCATCGCCGGCCTGGCCGGCGGCGCGCATTCGGCGATCTATCGTACGGCCAAGGCCGCAGTGCACGAGTATACGCGCTGCCTGGCCGACCTGCTGCGGCCGTACAACGTTTACGTGAATGCCGTCGCGCCCGGCGACACCCTGACCGCTCGCTTCGAGGCCAGTCGGGTGACCGATCCGCAGATGAAGGCGACAGGCGGCACCCTGGTGCGTTACGGCCTGCCGATCGAGGTTGCACGCGCGGTCGCCTTCCTGGTGAGCGAAGACGCGTCGTACATCACCGGCCAGGTGCTGCGCGTGGATGGCGGCTTGCAGCTCTGGCCGGGCTGATATCGCGATTGTCTCGGCAACGGAGTTGACACACCGAACGAATGTTCGTATAATGAAGCCGTCTCATCTGGGAGGCGGCGATGGACACACGCGCCAAACTCGGCCTGCTGAGTCAGGCAGCTTGCTATGACGACTGTACCGCGCTCGAAGGCGACGCGCTGGCAGCGGGGCGTGGCTTGTTCGCGGCCGCGGGCGCCGAGCCGCGGGCGGGCCGCGATCTGTTCCCCTGCATCTCGCACGTGACCACGCCGTGGGGCGAGCGCAAAGCGATCCTCAAGATCCTGCAGACCAGTGCGTGCGAGAACAACTGCAACTATTGCGCGTTTCGCGCCGGCCGGGACATCCCGCGTGCCCATTTGACGCCTGACGAGCTGGCCCGCAATTTCGATCTCATGTATCGGGCGGGTGTCGTGGAGGGGCTGTTCCTCAGCTCCGGTGTCGTCGGCACGGTTCGCACGATGGATGAAATGCTGGCCACAGTCGAACTGGTGCGGCTGCAGTATGGCTTTCGTGGTTACGTGCACCTCAAGCTGCTGCCTGGCGTCGACGCGGCCCACATCGCGCGCGCTGTGGAGCTGGCCGACCGCGTCTCGGCCAACCTGGAGGCCCCAACCCCGGAGCGGCTGGCTGTGCTGGCGCCGCAGAAACGGCTGGCCGAGCTGATCGGTCCGCTGCGCGCTGCGGCACAATTGATCCACCAACAAGGAGCCCAGATCCTGCGTCGTCCGCCTTCTGATGCTCGACGTCTGACTCCCGCTGCCTGGGGCCATGCCCGGCTGGGCATCTCCACGCAGTTCGTCGTCGGCCCGGCCGGTGAGAGCGATCGCGAGCTGCTGACGACCGCGCAGATGCTCTATCGCGAGGCCGGGTTGGCACGGGCGTATTACAGCGCGTTCAGTCCGGTGCGCAACACGCCGCTGGAAGCCGCGCCGCCCACCGATCCCCGCCGCGAGCATCGGCTCTATCAGGCTGACTGGCTGCTGCGCTACTACCAGTTCGATGTCGAGGAGCTGCCGTTCGATGCCGCCGGGCAGCTGCGGCCGGAGGTGGATCCGAAGCTGGCCTGGGCGCAGGCGCATCCCGAACGTTTTCCCGTCGAAGTCAATGCGGCGCCGGTGTCCGAGTTGTTGCGCGTGCCGGGGATCGGGCCGCATGCGGCGCGGGCCATCGTGGCGGCCCGGCGTCAGGCCGCGCTGCGCGAGCTCGGCGACCTGCGTAAGCTGGGTGCCCGCGCCGACCGCGCGGCTGCGTTTATCACGCTGGCCGGCAAACGCCCGCCCCATCAACTTCCCCTCCCCCTCTGGTGCCCCCCGTTGTCGTGCGGCGGGATGCAATGCGATTTGTAGCTGTTCAGGCCTTTTGGCCCCTTGCCCCTTGCCCCCTTTCCCGCGCCTTACGGGGGAAAGATGGAGTGGGCGAGGTTGACAGGTTGGCCCGAAAAGGGTAACCTATGGTTGTGCTGCATCTTTGCGGCCATGGGATCGGTCAATCATGCTATGGGCCATTTTTTCCGATATTCACGGTCGCGTGGACCGGCTGGCGCGCGTTCTGGCTGATGCCGCCGAGGCCGGGGTGACGCGTTTCCTGTCGCTGGGCGATGTGGGCGGCGTCGGGCCGCTGGACGTGCTGGCCGATATCGGCGCGTGTTGCGTTTTCGGCAATTGGGAAGCTTCCGGCTTGCGCGGCATGGCGCAACCCTATCGCAGCTGGGTGGCGCGCTGGTGCGTCCATCACTGCGAGAACGGTTTGTGGGCTGGCCATGCCAGCCCGGTCTGGCCGGCAGGCCTGGCGATCACGCATGTCGTGGATTTTCTGCGCCAGCACGATCTGCGCTGGATGGATCTTTTCCCCTCTCTGTGCCATTCCGAGACCGCGCGCTGGGAGGCCCTCGCCGAGCTGGAGGCGAGGCAGGCGCCGGTCTTCTTTCACGGCCACACGCATATCCAAGAAGCATGGCGCTGGCAGCCCGACGGCACGCTGACGCGTGTCGCCGGGCCGGTGTTCACGCTGGCCGACGCGGGTGACCGGTATCTGGTGGGCGTCGGCAGTGTCGGCATGCCGCACGATGGACGGGGCGCGTGTTACGTGCTCTACGAGGACGAGGCGCGCGTGGTCGAGTGGCGCCGTGTATAGCGGTCTGCTCTCGTCCGGGCGATCGGCATGACATGGCGGCGTTTGTTGTTCACACTGGGTGACTCCTCAGGCCTTCTGTCCTCCTTGCTCCCTTTCCCCTGCCAGGCGGGCAGAAGGGGGTGTGAAGGGTGAGG
>FWPU01005477.1_pt1 | contig 27421 bp, 30 predicted proteins | sample 2228361 | NCBI WGS metagenome assembly FWPU01 (sample SAMEA103939777, study PRJEB20133) | metagenome
ATTCATAATCTTTATCCTTCAAAGGGGACAGTTCAAACTTTATATTCCGGGTCACAGTTTAAACTTTATACGACATACAAGTTTTTACTTGACAAATAAAATTATTTTAATATAATAGTTACTATAAAATACGGGAGGTGAATTATGAAAATAAAAAAGGTTGTCAGAACATCAAAGGGACTCTGCAAGTGCGGATCCTCTTGCTGATGTAAATTATTGCATTAAATTTTTTTGTGAATGAAAAAGAGAAATTCTATAAACTCTGTGAGGTAGCGTGTAGATTTTACAAACCGGAGAAAAAAGCAAGAGAACACTGTTTTGGTTTTGATAAAGTAATTGAACTTATAAAATCAGGGAAATTGGAATTACCAAAAATTCTCTCCATCAACTTTACTAACTTCAAAAACGTGAACGATAAATTGCTCCAAAAGGCACTATGTACTCCTTGCCCTTTTCTCATTGATGGTTGTGATTTCAGGATGGGAAAGGGAAAGGAGCCATGCGGCGGATATAAGATTCTTGATCTCATGATTGAAGAAAAGATAATTGACCGGAAATCGCTATAAAATCAATATGAATGCAAATAGATTTTCATTACATCCTCATGTCTTTATCAAATTACTTGAAAAGCCATGCATTTATAACAGGAAAAGCGATGAACTATATGAACTGGATAAAAGGGGATTTAATTTTTTAAGAAAAATCATAGGTGGAAGTGCAATCTTAAATACACCTGAGAAGAAAAAATTTTTAAAATTCTTACTTAGGGAAAAATTAGTAATAAAAACAGGCGATGGAAACTCAGAGATTCCGTATGGCTATGGATTCCCATCGCTAAGATACCTTGAACTTCAACTGACGAAAAAATGCAATCTGAAGTGCAGGCACTGTTATCTTGGAAGGGCAGAGAATATTGAACTTCCACTGGAAAAAGCAATAGAAATTGTGAAGAATTTTGAATATATGCAAGGGCTGAAACTTCTTGTATCAGGCGGTGAACCACTGCTTTATTCAAAATTTTATGAGTTTAATAGGTTTCTAAAAGAGATTAAGGTAAGAAGGGTCTTGATTACTAATGGTATACCCTTAAGTAAAATTGATTGCGCATCATTAAATTTTGATGAAGTGCAGGTCAGCGTTGACGGGCTGGGGGAAGCCCACGATAAAGTCAGAGGAGAGGGCGCATACCAAAAGACCATGGAAGGAGTAAAAAACTTAAAAAAAACAGATATTGATATGTCTGTTGCTACCATGGTAACCGCTTACAATCTGAATGATTTTGAAGTTATGCAGAAAATTTTTAAAAAACTAAGGATCAAATCATGGGGGATTGACATGCCCTGTGTCAGCGGTTATCTTAAGGAAAATCCTGATATCATTCCTCCGATAGGAGTTGCAGCAAAGTTGATGAAATATGCCTTTGGTGGCGGATATCACAACTCAAATGGATCTTTTATATGCGGCAATCATCTGCTCACTGTATCCCCTGACGGCAATGTGGCGAAATGCGGATTTTATCTGGATAAGCCCTACGGAAATATCTTCAAAGAACCCCTTTCAGTTATATGGAAAAGAGCACAGCATATTCCGGTCTTTACAATTAAGGAGTGCAGAAACTGTAAGTTTATCAATTCCTGCCTGGGTGGCTGCAGGTTCAGGGCTGATTCCCCTGAGGGAAGGGACCGGGTGATGTGCTACTTTTACAACAGCATGGGGACTAATTAATCAAATCCGCTTATTTTCTTCAAATAGAAAGAGTATACTCAGCAATATCCCTGCAAGCACAGGACCTAAAAAAAGCCCTGTCAGACCAAAAGCCATAATTCCACCGAGGAGGGAAAGAAAAAGTAGAAAGAAAGGAATCTGTGTTTTTTCGCCGATAAGCAGGGGCTTTAAAAAATTATCAATTGAACTCACAAGAAGACCCCCCCAGATTAAAAGACCAATTCCTGCGCCTGTTCTGCTATTCAAGAACATATAAATTGCTCCACCAAGCCAGACAGGAACAGCACCACCAAATGGTAATAAAGTAAGCACAAAGGTAAGTGCACCAAATAGCACAGGATAGCCAACCCCAAAGATTAAAAAACCAATGGACATGAGAAATCCCTGAACAATTGCTGTTACAATCATTCCAATTACCACTGCACTTGCTGTCTCATTCAATCTCTCAAGAACTATTTCTTTGGTTCTTTCTTCAAAGGGCAGCAACCTTTTAATATGTCCAACTATCTTTTCCCCATCCCGAAGGAAAAAGAAGATTCCAAGAAACATCACAAAAAGGCGAAATAATAATAACCCTGTGTTCTTTATCAATGCTTGTGCCTGATTGAATAAAAATTTACTCACTGCACCTGCAAATTTTGCAATAAAGGAATCCGACTCTTCCGTTGAGAATAAGAATTTTTGTATTGTTGCTCCCCATGCGGTATGACTGTATCTGTTGAGATATGACGAAATATCAAGATTAATTAGAACCTCCCTGTATCTGTTATAGGCATCAATGCTCTCCTGGGCAAGAAGAAAGAGCATAAAAATTGAAGGAACGACAATGATTAAAAATACGCTAAAAGTAAAAATGAGAGCGAAAAGCGACTCAATCCTCTTAAATTTCTTTACGAAATAACTGTATAATGGATTAAGAACAATTACAATAATTCCCGCCCAGAGTAATGGAACAATAAATGGCTTAAAAATAAGATAAAAAAGATAGAATAGAAGAATAAAAAAAATGAGAGTGAAAGTGTTTCTGTTCATTTAATTCCGAGGACATCTTGCATGGAATAAAGGCCGGGCTTCTGATGGACAACCCATTTTGCTGCTCTTATTGCACCCCTCGCAAAGTTATCCCTGCTCGTTGCCCTGTGTGTAAATTCAATCCGCTCCCCTTCTGTGGCAAAAAGCACTGTATGTTCTCCGACAATGTCACCGGCACGGACTGTCTGTATTCCTATTTCTCCCTTTTTCCTCTCACCAATCATCCCCTTCCTTGCAAAGACCCCTGCTCTCTTAAGGTCTGTCCCCATTGTCCTGGCTATAACCTCTGCAAGGGCAAGTGCTGTCCCGCTTGGTGCATCTTTCTTATATCTGTGGTGCACCTCTATAACCTCTGCATCGTATTCATCGCCCAGTAATTCAACGGCCTTCATGAGTAAGAGATATAGAATGTTAATGCCGATGCTCATATTGGGAGAAAAAACAATGGGTATTGTCTTTGATGATTCAAGGATCTTCTTTTTATCTTCGTCATCAAGTCCGGTTGTGCCAATTACCATCGCCATTTTATTCTTAACCGCTACATTGAGAAGCGCAAGCGTGGCTAGCTTTGTTGTAAAATCAATGATAACATCCCCTGATAGAGAGTCATTCGCCTCTGTAATAATAACACCTGTCTTCTCAAATCCAATCACATTACCTGCATCCTTGCCAATCCATGGATGGTTCTTCTCCTCAAGAGCACCGCTGAGTTTCATGGAAGAATCCATTAGCACACGTCTCAATATAGTTGAACCCATCTTGCCAGCGACGCCGGATACAATGACCTTCAGCATAATTATTCCTTCAACAATCTGTAATCAATAAGAACTTTCTTTAATTTCTTTAAATTTGTCTCTGACATGGAAGCAAGAGGAAGTCGCATCTCAGGGGTTATCATACCCATCATGGAGAGGGCTGTCTTAACAGGAATGGGGTTTGTTTCAAGAAACATCGCAGTATTTATATCCCACATCTTAAAGTGTAGTTCTTGGGCTTTCTTATAATCACCAGCAAAAAAGGCATCTATCATCTTAGCAACATCACCAGGTATAATATTTGAAGTAACTGAAATAACGCCCTTTGCACCAACAGAAAGCATGGGAAGTGTAACAAAATCATCTCCTGAGAGAACAACAAAATCTTTCCTGCATAATTTGATAATCTGCGAAACCTGTCTCAAGTCCCCCGTTGCCTCCTTTATACCTGCAATGTTTTTTAACTCAGCAAGACGAGCCACTGTCTCTGGAAGTATATTAACACCAGTCCTTGAAGGAACATTATAAATGAGAAGTGGAATGGATACCTCTCTGGCTATGGCTTTGAAATGTTGATAGAGCCCCTCCTGCGTTGGCTTATTATAATAAGGTGTAATAAGGAGGGCAGCGTCAGCCCCTGCCTTCTCTGCATGTTTGGTTAACTCAATCGCCTCACTTGTTGAATTTGAGCCGGTGCCTGCAATCACAGGAATTCTTTTATCAACCGCTTCAACAGTCAACTCAATAACCTTTTTATGTTCTTTGTAACTTAAAGTTGCTGACTCCCCGGTTGTTCCACAGGGAACTATTCCATCTGTCCCGTTCTTAATCTGGAATTCAATCAATTTCCTGAGCGCTTTTTCATCAATCCTGCCGTCTTTAAATGGCGTAACGATAGCAACTATTGCACCTCCTAACACGCTAGCACCTCCTTCAGGTTAATAGAACCCTCAAAAACTTCAACCGCTGAACCTGTAAGATAAACATGATCGTCCTTATCCCATTTAACAGTCAGGTCTCCTCCCACAAGTCGCACCTTAACATTACGTTCCGTCCTCCTATTCAGCACAGAAGCAACAACAGCAGCACAGGCACCGGAACCGCAGGCAAGGGTCTCTCCTGCACCACGCTCCCACACGCGGACATTAATGACACTTTCGTTCACTACCTTTACAAATTCCACATTAATCCTGGCAGGAAAAAGAGGATGCTTCTCAATAAGAGGACCATAACTCCTGACCGGAAAATTTTTGAGGTCGTCCACAAAAATTACACAATGGGGATTTCCCATACTTACACAGGTAATTTTAAATTTAACACTGTCCACTGTAATCTCTCTATTTATTACAACGCCATTTAATTTTACTGGTATCTCCTCTGCCTCAAGAACTGGCTTGTTGAGTTTCACCGTATACAAATCTTTATTTGCCCATACCTGAACATTGCCCGCGAGGGTCTCAATAATCAATTCCTTCTTTTTTGATAACCTCCGGTCTATAATATACTTCGCCATACACCTGATTCCATTTCCACACATCTCTGCCTCTCCGCCGTCTCTGTTAAAAATTCTCATCTTGAAATCTGCCTTTTTTGAATTTAAAAGTAAAAGCAATTGATCCGCACCTATTCCAAACCTTCTGTCGCAAAGTTTTTTTATAATCTCGTTATTCGGCTTAAATTTTTCCTCAATACCATTAATAATAATCATATCGTTGCCTGTACCATGAGCTTTTGTAAACTTTAATAACTCCTTCCTGCTCATATTATCGCCTCTTTTTTAAAAAATTAAAATATTCTCCTCTTATTAAATCATTATAATCGTCCCTCTTCCTTATTATAAAGTATTTCTCTCCATCAACAAGAACTTCTGCAGGTCTCCTTCTTGAGTTGTAATTGCTTGACATAGAAAATCCATAGGCCCCAGCGCTCATTATCGCGAGGAGGTCATTCCTTTTTACATCAGCCACCAGCCGGTCCTTTGCAAAAAAATCCCCGGACTCACAGACAGGGCCCACAACATCTGCCTTTATTCTACCGTCCTTCTTTACCACCGGCAGAATTTCATGAAAGGCTCCGTAAAGTGTTGGTCTTATAAGGTCGTTCATACCTGCATCAACAATAATAAAATTCTTTCCGCTGTTCTCCTTCCTGTAGAGCACCTTTGTTAAAAGAACTCCTGCATTACCGGTCAACACCCTGCCAGGCTCAGTAATCAACGTGCCTTTCCAGCCCTTAAGATTCTCTATCAACTTTGACGCATACTCCCTCGGATGTGGCGGCTCCTCCTCATCATAGGTAATCCCGAGACCACCGCCGATGTCAATGTATTTTATTTCAAGATTTTTATTCTTGATTTTGTTTATAACATCAAGCATTTTTTTCAATGTCTCTACAAATGGAGTTAACAATGTTATTTGAGAACCAATGTGAGCATCAATTCCAATAAATTTTAAATTTTTATACTGTTCTGTATTACGATAAATCTCAACTGCCCTGTTCAGTCCAATACCGAATTTACTTATGCTCTTTCCGGTCGCAATATAGGAATGGGTATTTGGATCCACACCAGGATTAATACGCAATGCAATATTTGCAGTCCTTTTAAGTTTCTTTGCGAGGGTATTTATAACTTCAAGTTCATTTTGCGATTCAACATTAAACATCAATATTCCCTCTTGAATTGCATTTATAATCTCCTCGTCACTCTTACCCACACCAGAGAAGACAATCTTCTCAGGCGGCACACCTGCCTTCAATGCCCTGTAAAGTTCTCCGCCGGAAACAATGTCAGCACCACCTCCAAGTGCAGCAAAAACGGAGATGACTGTAATATTTGAATTTGACTTTACTGAGTAACAGGTCAGATGGGGGATATCTTTAAAGGGCTCATCAAATTCCCTGAAATGCCTCTCAAGGGTCCTCCTGCTATAGATGTAAACCGGTGTACCTACTTCATTAGCAATTTTATCAACAGGAACTTCCTCACAATATAATTTTTCTCCACGGTATAAAAAATAATTCATCCTCTCACCTCAAAAAGGCCTTCACATCACTGGACGCGTCGCTCTCATTTGTAGCAGGAGAATTATCTACAGCAGTAATATAATAATAGTATATTATGCCCTTCTTCACTGAACTGTCTTTGAATGTCGTTGCTTTTACAATTTCCTTATTCAATTTCTTCCACGATTTTTCACCCATCCTTTTTCTGTAAATATTATATCCTGCAAGGTCCGATTCCATGCCTGCATCCCATTTTAATACTATGCCTTCTTTTTCAGGAATAGCAACGAGCCCCCGCGGCGGTTCTGGAGGAACGCGGTCGTTGGGAACAACTATTATTTCATTAGATGGCGGACTCTCAATAAGGGTTTCATTCACCTTTCTCACACTTCTTATAATATAGAAATATTTAACATTATTTTCAAGTCCACTGTCAATGTAATAGTTGTCTGTAACTGGCTCTTTATTAATAGGGAAAATACTGTATGACCTGTTATTTTTTGCACGATAGATATTAAATCCTGCAAGTCCGTAAATTGGCTGGCCATCAACGAGGGTTGAAGGAGGGACCCATTTTAGATGGATAAACTTATCCCCACCCTCACCGACAATGTTTATCGGGCTTGATGGTGCAACATCCCATGTGACATCTACTATATCTGAATCAGGGCTCAGATATCCTGTTGTGGTATATGAAAGAACCTTGTATTTATAACGATAGGTAAACTTCAAATTATTATCAAAGACCTTGAAAATACCCTGTTCCATCTCGCCTTCGCTTTCCACCGGAAGTGTATATATTACATCAAACAATGGTTCAAAGATTTCTATACACCTGTCACAGGTCCTTTCCGGAGGAATTTCGCTCCTCAATACTTTAAACCCCATCAGATTCTCAAGATTAGATCCGTCGTTATTCCTCTGCGGGGGAGACCACAGGATTAAAATTCCCTCACTTCTTACGACAGCCCTGATCTCTCTGATTGCCTCCGGAATAACAGTTAAAGGTGGCAGGGGTGCCCCTTTCCTTCCACAGGAATAATAGAAAAGTATAGAAAAAAGGAGGTAAAATATTATTTTAATAGATGAGTTTATTTTCATTCTGCAGTATTCTCTTACATTTTTGTATCTGTTTGAAGATGCTCTGTATTCCAGTGCCACCAGCAGAGGATTTATTCTTAATGGATGCCTCAGGCGTTAATTGACCGAGTATATCTTTATCAAATTTTTCTGAAAATTTTTTTAATTCATCAAGCGTCAAACTATCAAGAGACCTTTTGCTCTCAAGGCAATACTTAATAACTTCCCCCACTACTGAATGGGCGGTCCTGAATGGAACACCACTCTTAACCAAATACTCGGTCATATCCGTCGCAAATAACGAGGAGTCTACGCATTCTTTCATCCTTTCCCTCATGAATTTCAATCCCGGCAATAATTCAATCAGAACATCAAGGGCCGCATCTATTGTATCGGCAGAATCAAATAGGGGATCCTTATCTTCCTGCATATCTCTGTTATAAGCCATTGGCAATCCCTTCATAACTGTAAGTAAAGCAATCAAATTTCCATAAACCCTTCCTGTCTTCCCCCTGATAAGTTCAAGGACATCAGGATTTTTCTTGTTAGGCATCATGGAACTGCCTGTGGCAAATCTATCCGGCAAAATAACAAAACCAAACTCCTGCGTTGACCATAGAATTAGGTCCTCCGCCATTCTGCTCAGGTGCATCATTAACACTGCAGAAGAATAAAGAAAGTCCAGCACAAAATCCCTGTCGCTCACTGTATCCATACTGTTTGAGGTAATCTGAGAAAAATTGAGTTTCTTCGCCACAAAATCTCTATCTATTGGCAGACCTGTACCTGCAAGAGCGCCGACTCCGAGGGGCATGAAATCCAGTTCCTTAAGGGAATAAAAGAATTTCTTCCAGTCCCTTCTGAGCATTTCAAAATAGGCGAGAAAGTAGTGCGACAAAAGCACAGGCATCGCCCTCTGGAGATGGGTGTAACCTGGCATCACTGTTTCTGTATTATCCTGAGCAATTCTTAAAATCACCTCCTGCAACTTAGCGATCTTCTTGAGGATTCTTCCAATGGTATCCCTGAGATATAACTTCATGTCAACCACAACCTGATCATTCCTGCTTCGTGCGGTATGCAATTTTCTCCCAGCATCACCAATCTTCTCAATCAACCTTGACTCAATGTTCATATGAATATCTTCTAATTTTTTAGAGGGAATAAAACTGCCTGTTTCAATCTCTTTCTCAATCTTTTTAAGTGCATTTATAATCTTCCTGGAATCCGAGTGGCTGATTAATCCCTGTTTCGCAAGCATCATCGCATGAGCTATACTCCCCTGGACATCATATTTATATAACCTTGAGTCAAAGTGAACTGACGAAGTAAATCCCTCAACAACCGGAGCAGTCTCTTCAGAAAATCTGCCTCCCCATAATTTCTTTCTCCTTTTCTGCATAGAATTTTTATTTTATATCTTATGGCTGAAAAGTCAAGAAAGAGATGGCTCATCTAATTCTAATTTTGCTGCGATTCTGTCAAGTGTTTTAGAAAATTCTGCAATGTTTAATTATTCCAGATTCTTTGCAATTTTCTATTTTCTATCTCTTTCAATCATCCTCTTCGTATCCAGATATTCTGGATTATCAGGGGACAATTCCAGTGCCTTTTCTATAAAATGAGTTGCATCCTCCCGCCTGTTTAATCTAAGATACAGAAAGGCAAGATTATTATAAATATCACCCTTATTCTTACACACCTCAAGAGCCTTTAAAAAACTCTTCTCTGACTCTGCGTAATCATTTTTTTTAAAATACAGGTTCCCGAGATTGAAATTTGGCTCACAGAAATCGGGCTTGATCCTCAATGCTTCCTTATACTCTCTCTCTGCATCATCATATTTACCTGTATTTTCATAGGCAACGCCTATATCGTTGTGCTGTTCTGCAGTAAGTTTATCCCATGGTATTTCAATTGTTGCGAAACCCCAGCCCCCCATTCTACTCCAGCGCCTTTTTAAGTCCTCCGCTGAAATGATTTTGTTTTCCTCATTTCCCCAATGAGCGACGAAAATATTATCCGCATCATCAAATCCAATAACCACTATATAGTGCGGAATCCTGTAGATTGAAAACCCATTGTCAATGAGTAATATTACAGGACCCCCGTATTTTATATAATTTTTTATCAATTCAATATCGCCATTCACCATCTCTGTAATCAATCCAAATCTTCTCGGAAACAAAAACATGTCAATATTTAATGACCCACGAACGGTATTTTTTATCAAACCACTGATAATGTCATCCATACTTATCTTTTTTCCGTAAAAATTTAATACAGAGGCGAGTGCACTCGGACCGCAATTATATTTACTCTGTTTAAAGAAAGGAACTTTTTCAATATAATAAACTGATGAGGTGCCTTCCTGTTTTTTAACTATAAATTCCTGAAAGCGCACTCCTGAAGTGCAAGAGAGAAACATAAACAAAAATAAGAAGTTTATCTTGATGGTGAGGCATAACCCTTCAACGACTATTAGTTCCCGCACTGCAATCCCCCCAGTCCCCCTTAATAAGGGAGGAAGTGAAGGGGGAGATCTGGAAATAGATAGTGGAGTGGGTGGCGTCCCGAACGCAGCCAGCAATGGAACCCAAATAATTGCTTCAGCTTCTCAGTCATCTGTGCTCGTAGGGCTTCTTATAATCTTGCTCCTCAACTTCTGAAGGTCTGGGTTGCTCTTAAGTGAGGAATGCCATCACCCTCCAGAAATGTGGGCTGCGTAGGGCAGGACCCCCAGTTGGAGATGCCAGTATAAGGAATAACACACTGTTTCGCTATGCCACTGAAGTACATGTCTCTCCTCCTTGTCTGTCCTCTGTCTTCTGAATTCTGTCTCTTTATTCCACCAAAAATTATTTTCTGCTCTTTGTCTTTATAACTACATCATGGCCAGTTAGTTCAAGAATCAGGATTACAAGGAGAGCAATCAGGAGCAGAGCAAGTATAAATGATAGAACTGCACCCACTGCATCCCCTCCTGTTTGAAGGGAGTCCACCCTGGATGCAAAATAATGCAATTCCTCATCGCTGAGATTATTCAACTTGCTCATAATCTCCTCTTTACCATAGCCCCACTCCAGAAGTTTTTCCTCAACCATCCTCGTATCAAGGAATCTTTTAAGCACAGCTATATCCTTTTCCCTTACGTTCTCTGAAAGTTGGGATGCAACCATTCCTGCAAAGGAGCGATTCTCAAAAAATGAAATAATAAAAATCTCAAATATCAGCAAAACAACAAGCGGACGAATCTGAAATCTCTTAAATACCATTATAGTACCTCCTTAATCAGATCTTTCTATTTACTGCCTCTGCCACCCTTTTTGCCTGGAACATCAGTTCCTTAAATTTATCCGGCTTTAATGACTGAGGACCATCGCTCTTTGCCTCCTCCGGCTTTGGATGAACCTCTATTATAAGCCCATCAGCACCTGCTGCAATTGCCGCAAGCGCCATAGCGGGAACATACTGCCACATACCGGTTCCATGGCTGGGGTCAACAATTACCGGCAGGTGCGTCTTCTCCTTGAGCACAGGAACTGCAGAAATATCAAGGGTGTTTCTGGTCGCTGTCTCAAAGGTTCTTATGCCTCGCTCGCATAAAATCACATTGGGATTACCTCCTGCAAGTATATACTCTGCAGACATCAAAAATTCATCAATGGTCGTCATCATTCCCCTTTTCAACAAGATGGGCTTCTTTGTCTTACCAAGTTTTTTTAATAAGGAAAAATTCTGAATATTCCGCGCTCCCACCTGAATCACATCTGTATATTCAGAGACGAGTTGTATATCCTCAGTATCCATCAGTTCAGTAACAATTGGAAGACCCACTGTTTCACGCGCCTTATACAATAATTTTAATCCCTTCTCACCCATTCCCTGAAAGGAATATGGCGAGGTCCTTGGCTTGAAGGCACCGCCCCTGAGTGCTCTGGCTCCTGCCCTCTTTACTGCACTGGCTGTCTCTACGATCTGCTTCTCGCTCTCCACAGAACAGGGGCCTGCAATTACAACGAGTTCTTTACTCCCGACCTTCACGCCCATGCCTATGTCTATAACCGAACGCTCTCCCTTTGTCTCTAAACTTGCAAGTTTATATGGCGAGAGAATTTGAACTACCTTTTCAACAACATCAAAGGACTCAAGGGCTTGCTGGAGTTGCGGTTTTCCTCTTTCATCGCCGATGCATGCAATAACCGTTCTTAAAACACCCTTTAAAACCCTCGCCTCAAATCCCAGTTCACCAACCTTTTTCACAACCTTATTTAGATTTTCATCCGTGGTATTTGGTTTCAGCACAACTATCATATCTATCCTCTCTATTAATTATTTTTTAATTTTAAGGTTGATTTTAAATTATGTCAAGCAACAAAATGACTGCCGTATAAAGTTTAAACTGTCACCTTTCTCCTCGGTTATTTCCTATTTACTATTCTTACAATCCTCTGTTCCTTTACCATTGCTCTCCTCCTTTAGGTTTTCTAAAAATCTTACCACTCCCTCTATTTCTCGCTATTTTTTTCACCGAATTTGGGACACCCTCATTTTCTGCTTGACAGGAGTTTTTAGATGTGATTTCCTACATAGTGAGTGAATATTCCTTCTGTTTTAGGTGGTGGTTATTTCGGGGCTTGCGTGTGAATCTTCCTGTGACGCTGTAGAGGCTGAAAGAGTAACAAACACGGAAGGTAGATGAGCCAGAATTTTTGGAACCTGCTGTTCGGGGAATAATGAATGGCAGGCTTTTTATATTTTTGGGAGGCGAGGTATGAAGTGCAGAATAATTATATGTTTATCTATTTTTTAATTGCTTCTAGACAATTACTCTATTCTTTATAGCAAGTGCCAGTCCTTATCTTCGGATGAAATAAATGAGATTGTTAAAAAATTAGAACAATGTATATATAATAAGCCTGTCACCGATTTACTAATGCAGTATTCACAAAAGCAATGTTTTTCTATAACTAATGCTCCAGAGGAATGTGATTCTTCATTAATAGGAAATAAGTTTCTAATCTTTGATGCCTTTGAACAGGATAGTTGTATCAGTTATGTTGTTCCAGTGACACATTATGATTTCTTATTTACCGAAGATAGATTCACAGAATCAGAGGGAACAATTTGCATGACCAGTATTATAAAGGGAACATCTATCTCTATGATAGAAAAGGGTTACAGAAGGGGATGTAAATTTATTATGGATAATATCATTGAATACTGTCAGGATAACTTTATTAATTTTATTAAATTTAGTCCTCCTTTAGTAGGATTTATATCAAAAGATAAAAATTTAAATTATATTGTTCCTCGTACAGAAAAGTTTTGTTATAAAAAATTTCCATCAGGTTCAACAACTGAAGAGTTAGACAATTTTGACTGTGAACCGATTATACAGAGTGAATCTTATACTGGGTGTTATTTTTCTTTCTCATCTACACAATTTAAATGTTATACTTGTATTTCAAATGCTCAACAATGTGCAGTTAGATAAAATCATTTGATATTCCCCTGTTTTCTGCACTATTTACCCTCTCTTTGTTTATAATGCTACCACCCCTCCACTTCCCGTTGCCTGTCTGCTGACAAGGCAGGCAATGCTTCGCGGCAACGGGAGCCGTACCACTTTTTCCTCCTTGCCTGCAGAAACTTTCGTGTAGGCAGGCTTTCGTGCAAGCAGGCCTTTGGACGCCCTCCTTTTCCGCACCCCAGCAATTAAGAACTTCATTTTTTTGACTATTCCCCGATTACCTTAATTATCAATCTCTTTTTTCGCTTCCCGTCAAACTCAGCATAAAAAATCCTCTGCCACGGTCCTAAGTCCAGACGACCTTCTGTAACCGGAAGAATTACCTGATGGTGAACAATGGTGTTCCACATGTGGGCATAGCCGTTGTCCTCTCCAGTACGATTGTGATAGTACTCTGCCTTTCTTGATGCAAGGCGCTCAAGCATAGAGAGAAGGTCCTTTCTGAAACCTTCCTCATCATCATTCACAAATACCCCAGCAGTGATGTGCATTGCAGAGACAAGGATAAAACCCTCCTTGATGCCTGATTTCCTCACTGCCTCCTCAACCTTGTCCGAAATATTTATAATTTCAATACGCTCTTTTGTATTAAACCAGTGATACTCTGTATAGAACTTCATATCTACCTCCTGATTCAGTTGAATTTTTCATAGTTTAATTATACACTTATTTGATGAAATTAAAATATCACCTTATTATAATATGGATGGTCCTCTCCTTCCAGTCCTGTTCCTCCTTGAAGAGAAGTGATATTACCATCCTTTACACCACATCTGTGGAGGGTGAATATGAACCCTGCGGGTGTCCTACAAATCCCCTCGGCGGAATCTCAAAAAGGGCAAAATATGTTGAGGAACTGAAGGAGAGGGAGAAGAATGTCCTCATCATTGATTCTGGCGACCTATTCTTCAAATCCGCATCTGTACCTCTTGCATCAAAGGAGCAATGGCGGATGAAGGCAGAACTCCTGGCAAGGGCCTACAGGATTATGGGGGTGGAAGCAACAGGAACGGGAGAGGTTGACCTTGCAATGGGCGTGGATTTTCTAAAGGAGGTTTCAACTGCTAATGGCATAAAATTAATTGCATCAAATATCATCCAGCCAGTTGATGTCTTCCTGCCTTACATCATTATCAAAAAGAATTTGAGAAGAATAGGCATCATCTCTGCTGTTGAATCCGCGCTGATAAAAACAGAGGGCGTAAAACTACAGGATGTAAGAGAATCATTGAATGAAATATTAAAAAAATTAAGCCCAGAAGTTGACATCGTTATTCTCCTGAGCCACCTTGCTCCGGAGGATGAAAAAAATCTCCTTATAAGCAGGAATGATATAAATATAATTATAAGTTCCCATGCTGGATATTCATCACAGAAGCCCCTTCAGGTAGGCAATGGGCTTATTGTATCTGCAGGTAACAGGGGGAAATATATCGGTATTCTACGCCTGACATTTTATGGAGAAGGACCATTTAAACTTGTAGAGGAAGGAAAAAAGAACGGAAATGTGATATATTCGGGTGAATGGATTCCAGTAGAGCAGGAACTAAAAAATCATGAGGAGATTGATAAGTTGATTGCTGAGTATAACAAAAGGGTTGCTGAAATCAATGCCAGACCCTCAGTGATTGAAAATATTACCTATGTCTCTGAAGAGGTATGTAAAAATTGTCACAGAGCACAATATAATTTCTGGAAGAGGACAAAACACGCCCATGCCTTTAAAACTCTGGAAAAAGTGAACAAAAGTTTTGACCCTGAGTGTATCGGTTGTCACACAACAGGATTCAAAAAACCGGGCGGTTTCACAGTCCCTGCAAATGTGGGCAGTATGAAAAATGTTCAATGCGAGGCATGTCATATAGATGCAACAGAGCATGCAAAAAACAGGTTTAAAGCAAGACCAGAAAAAATTGTTCCTGAAACAATCTGCGGAGAATGTCATACACCTGAGCGGAGTCCGGATTTTAACTATGTCAAGCGATTACCACTGATATCCTGTCCGGGTGGTACATGAAAAAATTATTTATTGCAGAAGAGATCGCTGAGTGGATAAAGAACATAAGTTTCAATGATATTCCTGAAAGAGTAATAACCAAGACAAAGACACAAATTCTTAACAATATCGCTGCATCGTTTTCAGGACTCTTTGCAAAAGGAGCAGTTGGAGCAATTGAGACATCCCGCAGGATATTTAGAGAAGATGGCAGGTCAACTATATTTCCTACCGGAGAGAAGACATCCCCTGCCAGGGCACTCTTCGTCAATTCATCAATGAGCATGGCTTTTGACTATGACGATTACCTCTTCCTGGGGCATACAGGACACTCCGCTGTATTTTGTTCCCTTGCTCTCGGAGAAGAGACGGGAGCAAATGGGAAGGAGGTCTTAATATCAACAGTCATTGCAAATGAAATTGCAGGACGATTGGGCGCTTCTGTGGTCTTAGGACCCCACAACGGACAGCTGTGGTCCTTCATCCATGCCTTTGCTGGTGCCTGTGCAGCAGGGAGATTGCTTGGCTTAACAGAGGGTCAATTGAGAAATGCAATTGGCATAGCCCTCTACCAGCCAAACTTTCCCCTCTTCCCTGGCTTCATGGGGCCCGACAGCAAACTCCTCACCGCATCAGTGCCTGCAATAACAGGATTGCTTTCCGCATATCTTGCAAGAGACGGACTTACCGGCTCTCATTCAATTATTGAACACCCCCGCGGATTCTTAAGATATTTCTCCTTTGAACCATTAAAATTCATGCTCTCCGGTCTTGGAAAATCCTGGGTGACTGAATCCATTGCCTTCAAGATTTATCCTGGCTGTGCCTACATTGATACCACAATGGATGCCCTTTTTAAAACGCTTGACGAGGTAGAAAATGTCCGTGGAAAAAGGATTACACCAGAAGATGTTGACAGGGTTATTGTAGAAGCAAATTTATTGACTGCAGGTATGGACACAATCTCAAGGGAGTTTATTAATCAAAAGCGAATAGAGGCAATAAACATCAACTTCAGCATCCCCTATAATGTTGCAATTGGCATCATGGCTCACCGGCTAACCCCTATAGAACTTAGCCAGGATGAACTCGACAAAAATGCTGATACTATACGCTCTCTCGCAAAGAGGGTTGTTCTGAAACACAATCCAAAAATGACCCTGAAAGTCATAGAGTCCTTCATTGAATCAGGATTAACATCACTGGCACTCCGTGAAATTGGATTTAAAAAAATTACGCGGCTCAGAAGAAAAATAAAGGACTACACCAAAAAATTTATTAAATTAAAAATCTTTGATTTTTTGCCACTAGTCGTGCCTTTAACAGGGATAGCAGCAAAAAGTTTAATAGATTCCACACTCCGTAAGAAGAAAATTAATGCGATGAATGGTATATCATTCAGTAACTTCAAACTGCTTTTCCCTGCTAAAGTTACCCTTCGTTTGAAGGACGGCTCGGAATTCTATTCAAGACAGGATTTTCCACTCGGTTCTAATTGTGATGAGAGACAGGAGAAAAGGGTTGAGAAAAAATTTTTTGAAGAGGGCAGGAGAGCGGGAATTAGAAACTTTGAGAAAACATTTTCTCTGATTAAGGAAATTGAAAAACAGGAACCTCTGATATTCGGTAGTTAGAATACTCAAAAAATATTTGACATAATTTAAGATTGGAGTATAAAGATATATGTTAAAAAAATAAAGAAAGGGGGACCATATTATGGGACTATTAGACGGTAAAGTTGCAGTAATTACTGGCGCAGGTCAGGGAATTGGCAAACAACATGCCCTTGCATTCGCAAAAGAGGGCGCAAAGGTTGTTGTGAATGACCTTGGAAAAAGCAGGTCAGGGGATGGAGAGCCAACAAAGGTTGCAGACGATGTTGTGAAGGAAATCAAGGAAATGGGTGGAGAGGCAGTTGCGAACTACGACGATGTCTCCACAACTGAAAGTGCTAAGAGAATCATTCAACAGGCAATTGACACATTTGGGAAGATTGACATCCTCGTAAACAATGCAGGAATACTGCGAGACAAGACCATTTACAAGATGACCGAAGAAGAATGGGATATTGTCATCAAGGTGCATCTCAAGGGAACCTTCTGTATGACCCAGCCAGCAATCCAGTATATGAAGGAAAAGGGAATCAAGGGAAGAATCATAAATACATCTTCGGTCTCAGGACTGATAGGGAATTTCGGACAATCCAATTATGCATCAGCAAAGGCAGGAGTTTATGGCTTCTCCAGGGTAATTGCCCTTGAGGGACAGAAATATGGCATTACTTGCAATGTCATTGCACCGGTTGCAAAGACTAGGATGACTGAAGATCTCCCGATGTTTCAGGCAGTAGGCGATGAACTTGATCCCAAGTTTATCTCTCCCATCGTTGTCTATCTTGCTTCTGACCTTGCTCAGGAGATTACGGGCAAGGTATTTGGTGTCCAGGGTAGCAAGATATTCATGTATGAAATGAAGGTGAATGATGGGATTGAGAAGAGCGGTATTTGGACGCCACAGGAAATCCATGAGAAAATTAATGAAATTATGAAATGGTAGAATTGGGAAATAAAGGAGGTGAGAAGAATGAAGAAAATGTTTTTGGGTATTACAGGACTCTGCCTGATAGCAGCACTCATTCTACCTTCCTGCAAGAAAAAGGAAGAACCTGCACCTGCAACACCACCACCTGCACAGGAACAGACTGCACCTGCAACACCACCACCTGCACAGGAACAAACAGCACCTGCACCACAGCAAGCGCCAGCTGCACCAGAGCAGGCAAAGTAAGTTTATCTCATTTATTTATAAACCCATGGCCTTCCCACTATAGACCATGGGTTTTTTATTCGTTATCTCTCTTCGTTTATCCAACTTTTGCTTGACATTCTAAAGGTTTAGTTATAATCAATTATAACATGAATCTACCCGTTGCATTCGGCAAATATCTACTCATAGAACGTATTGCCACAGGAGGTATGGCAGAGGTTTTTAAGGCAAAATCCTTCGGCTTCGGTGGCTTTGAAAAGATTGTTGCAATAAAAAGAATCCATCCCCACCTATCCCTTGACCAAGAGTTTGTCAACATGTTCATTGATGAAGCGAGAATCGCCTCCAACCTCTCACACCCAAACATAGTCCAGATATTTGACCTCGGAAAGATTGACGGATCATATTTTATTGCAATGGAATATGTTGACGGTATTACGCTTGAAAAATTCATTGAGATGGAATTGCAGCGGAAGGAAAAAATGCTTCTCTCCTGTTATATTGTCAGAGAAATATGCCGTGCCCTTGACTACGCTCATACAAAAACTGCACCTGACGGCTCTCCACTGAACATTGTCCACAGGGATATTTCACCACAGAATGTCCTCCTCTCAGATGATGGAGTGGTAAAATTGACTGATTTCGGCGTTGCGAAGGCGCGCCTCAGGATTTCAAGGACAGAGCCGGGTATGACAAAGGGCAAATATCCCTATATGTCGCCGGAACAGGTTATGGGTAAGGAGATTGACCATCGGAGCGACATATTCTCCCTCTCAGTGCTCTTTTATGAGATGCTTACTGGAAGAATGGCTTTTGATGGGAAAACAGAATTTGAAATTATGGAATCAATTAAAAAATGCGAATATGTGATGCCGAGTAAACTAAACAACCTGATTTCAGAAGAAATAGAGCGCCTCATTGTAAAGGGCTTACAGAAAAATCCGGAGCAGAGATTCAGCACAGCAGGAGCCATTGCGCTTTCTTTGTCCGATTTCCTTGCAAAAAATAACTTCAAGGAGCCGGAGCACTCACTCAAAAGATTGGTTAAACAAAACAGGGGAGAAAAAGTTGATACACAGGATTATAAGGTCAACGCCAGCACCATGATTCTTATATCCGCTAAACCTAAAGGCATCAGAAGATTATTTATACCAGGAATTGCAGGAATTCTTGCACTATCTTCTATTATCGTCTACAAATCTTATTATATTAAATCAAAGACATTTCAGGAAATGAAAAAGTCCGCAGAAAATCCTCATACTGAGGAGCCCCTTAAATACACTCCTGAAACAGAGCTTAGAGAATCCTCTCAAAAAATAGAGCAAAGTTCTGGAGAACAAAAAGCGGATGCAGTACTCAATATCAATACATCACCCTGGAGCTATGTCTATATTGACGGCAAAAAAGTCGGCGAGACACCTCTGTTCGGAGTTAAACTCAACCCTGGTGAACACAATTTAATCTTTGAAAATCCACAATTGAACCTGCGTGTCACTAAGGTTATAAGGGTTGAAGCAGGTGAGGAAAGGACCGTTCTGGAAAATTTGAAAGAATAGAATTATGATATCTTCGCCATTATTTTTTTCATCATACCGGAAAGCACGGGGTCATCTTTGACGCTTTCTGAAATTCTATCCACCATTTTCTGAAATTGCCTTTCGCTTAACTCGGGTCGCAATGAACCCCTCAATAACTCTTCTGTAACAAGTCGTAAAATTTTATCGCTTCCATGAATTCCCTCTTTTTTTGCCCTCTCTTTAATTCGGTTGAGTAATTCAATATGTTTCTCTTCAAGAGAGGGTAATTGTGTTAATCTAAATGCCCCTTTTGAGGTAGTGCCTCTTTGACCTTTTAAATCAGATTTAGATGATATCGGATGATGAGAACCTTTTGAATGAACCTTCATTATATATTATTATACACCATTTTTAATCATCTGTTAATACTATTTTTTATACTGGATTTTTCTCCAAGTATCTTCATAAGCGCCCTCTTCCATTCCCTTTCTGGCAATTCCATATCATCATCACTGAGCGAATTGAGAATTTCCAGACACTCTCTCTTTTGCCCCTGCATCAGCAATAGTTCCGCAAGGTTCAGTCGTCCGATGGGGCTCCTGGATTTCGCCTTTAACGCTTTTCTTGCCCATTCCTCTGCCCTCAATATTTTCCCATCCGCAGCAAAGCACCTCGCAATGCCAATGTATGGGATTTCTGATTCAGGACACATATCATGACAGCCATTAAATATATCAATTGCCTCTCTTATCCTCCCTGCAGTCAACAGAGCAAACCCTGCCTCTATCATCAGGATATAATCCTGCGGGAGCATATTTAGTTTTGTTACAAGTTTCATGTCCTTAAGTTTCTTATCGCGCTCATGGCAGAATCATGCCTTGCCTTTATTACATTTGACAATGTTGTAAATCGCCGCGCCTCATCCTGAATCTCCATCTGCAACATAAGATATTGCATACCCCTGTCCTGCCAGCTACTTAATCCACCCATGTTGCTTGTCCTTCCGCCCAGTATATCACTCCCGCTCATGCCTTCGGACATTTTACTTGCACCTGCGACAAAGGCAGTAAGAACTGCGCCGCCCACTGTTGGTGGGGCAGATAATGCAATCAGTGGGAGAATCGCCTTTGATGTGTGAGAAACTGCTGTTTTAGTCCCATCTAGAAATTTCTGGAACCCTGTCTTTCTGTCTTTTCTCTCTATACCCCTTAGATTGTTGTATGACAGGGAGATTCCTCTCTTAGAAGAATTAATCCTTGTATCCATAATTCACCTCCTATTATATTTATCGTAATTTCCTGGAAAATTTTGCAAGGAAAATTAAAAGAAAAAGTGAAAAATTTCATTTAAATAGCGTTTTAATAACCTCGTTGAAGAAATTGACCTTAAAAAGTGATTCATAAGAATTCCTGAACGAAGATAAAAAGAACGATAAGCTTGTCTGTATAGGATCTTAATATCCTCTTTACTTAGACCCTTACCTTCAAAGAAAACAAACCCGGAGTGTGGATAAAAACAACTGTAAGAAGGAATTTCCTGATAAGTGCTTAAATACAAATCATAAAGATCTGTCCCCGGGAATGGAATTGGCACTGCAAAATGGGCATAATCAAGTGGTAATGAACAGGCAAACTCAATTGTATCCATAATTGCTTTTTTGTCTTCCCACGGAAACCCGATGATAAAAAAACCAACCACTGTATTAATACCAGATCCTCGTGCAGAGAGAACTGCCTTTCTCACTAATTCAGGTGAGATTTCTTTATTTATTTCGCTCAGGCTCTTCTCATTTCCTGACTCTATTCCGAAGGCGACATGAATACATCCTGCTTCTTTCATTAGTGGTAACAATTCTGCTGTGTCTTTTCCTATTCTTATTCCATTTGAACAGGTCCAGGGAATCTTTAATTTTTTTTTAATTATTCCATAGCAAATTTTTTCAACCCTGGCAGGGTCTGTTGTGAAAGTATCATCACTTATGGTTATTACCTCTGCTTTCATCTCTTTTATAAGAAAATCCCATTCCTCAAGTACATTCTCTGGCGAACGGGCGCGGAATCTCCTTCCAAAAACACCCTGATAGCAAAACACACAATGATATGGACACCCTCTTGAAGTAGAGATATTATAAAGTCGCCTTTGCCTCACTGAAGGAAGGCCAGAATAACTCTCAATATCCGGCAATAAATGACGGGCGGGAAATGGCAGAATATCCAGGTCCTTAATCAAGTTTCTTTCTGGATTTCGAAAAAGCCCATTATTTTTTACATACGATATGCCGTTGACACTCTCTAATTTATCCAGATTCTCCAGGAGCGCAACGATTGTCTCCTCTCCCTCGCCCCTCACTACAACATCCACATATTGGAGTGCCTCTTCGTCTAATACACTTGGATGAGGTCCCCCGGCAATTATTGTCCCCATGGAATTTTCTCGTATAACTTTTACTATTTTATTATAAACAAAATCCGCAACAGGTGTAGTAATTGAAATCCCAATTACGTCCGCCTTATATCTCCGCAATTCTTCTGCCAGATTCTCATCTGAGTATTCCTCCACTGTATAGTCCACCATCCTGACATCATGCTTATTTCTTTCAAGTACAGAACCAATCATAGCAATTCCCAGAGGCTGTAAGCCCTCAGAAAATGTTCCGCTCTGCGGTGGATTGATTAAAAGGACCCTCAATTCAGCGCTAATTTCCTCCCCGTAAGCCCGCGAGATGCTTCAAGATACATCTCGCTTGTCTTCTTAACTATATCGTCAGGTAGTTCATGGGCAGGTGGCTTTCTGTTGAAATTTATGCTTATCAGATGATTGCGAACAAAGTGCTTCTCAAAACTCTTCTGCAGACCGCCTTCCATCTCTATTCAATCAAATCTTTAGCCACATACATCATTATAACACCTGAAAGCAAAAAAAATGAACTTAAAATCTTTGGCATGCCTGTCCTGTGAAGACGAGGAACAATGTCTCCGAGTGCAATATAAACAAATGTTCCAGCAGAAAATCCGAGGGCTGAACCGACAAATTTATCCGAGAGGTGATTTAGAGAATATGATATAAGAACTCCTACGGGAATTACTGATGCAAAAATCAGATTCATGATAACAGCGCTGATTCGCTTATAACCATCGGAGAGCAATAATGTGCTGAGTGCAAAAGCCATTGGTGCCTTATGTAAAAAAATCGCAAGGAAAGTCAAAAAAGAAAGTTTCGGCACAAGCAGACTTGCTCCTAAAGCGAAGCCATCAAAAAAGCTATGAATTGAAAAACCAATAAAAGCAGGAATTCCTATTCCATGCTCCTCACACTCATCAATCTCACAGGGATGAATTGTTATAAATCGCTCTATTAAAAAAAGGACAAGAAGTCCTGATACAGCAAAATAGGATGCCCTGGACTCCATCAATTGGATTGATTCCGGAAGCATGTGAAAGAATGCAACGCCAATTATTACACCTGCACTCAGATTGAGCGCCAGTTCAAAGCGTCTTGATTTACGGTTGACTGTAATCGGGATGAGTCCACCACACAAAGAAACGAGAACAATCAATACAGGGTAAATGATTTTTTCCATTTCATTTTTTTATATTGTATTGTTTCAACTTTTTACTGAGAGTGTTTCTGTTTATTCCTAAAATCCTTGCTGCCTTAATTTGATTCCAGTTAACGCTCTCTAAAATAACCTTAAACAATGGCTTCTCCATCTCCTCCATCACAATGTTGTAAAAGCCCTTCAGATTATCAAGATTGAGTTTCTCAATAACCTTTTTCAATTTTACCTCAACAAGTTTTTCCATGGATGTATTTTCTATACTCCCTGCATCTAAATATGTCCGCCGTCTCAAAGTTCCACCAATATCTATCATATTTCTTGTTGTGTTTCTGACAACATATTTTATACAATTGAGCCGGTTAATAATCCTCTTTATCTCAGCATTATCAAGAGGCCTCTTTAGGACACCAATGATGTTGCCATCAAGGGCATCACTGGCTTCCTTATACTTTTTTGAGGACGTAATCAGGACAATAAATACTTCTTTATTTATATTATTCAGTTTTTGTAATAACTCATCGGAGTTATTTAAATCCTTATAATCAAAAAAAACAGCAAGGTACTTCTTCCTTTTGATATTTTTCAAAAGTTCGTTGATATTTCCCACAGATGTGGCATAAATACGTGATTTCCTCGCTATCCTCAGGATGGTGTTGACTATTGATGAATCATTAGAATAAACTAAAATACGGTTAGATAACATAGAAATAGAATTTTATTTATATCACAAAAGAAATTAAATGCAAGAGGAAAAATAAATTTTTGTGAACACTGTCTTTACAAAATTCTAATTTGTTTCATAGCCGCAATCATCATTCGGGCAGAACAATTTTTCGGAATTATCCTTCTTAATGAGAAATGGACTGCCGCATTCTGGACATTTCTGAGGAACTGGACGGTACTTTAAAGTGTATTTGCACTCTGGATAATTTGAACAGCCAAAAAATATTGAACCGCGCCTTCCCTTTCGTTCAACAATATCACCACCACAGGACGGACACTTAAAACCTGTCAGTGCGGGTATTGCATTTCCGTTTAATCGCATGGTATTTTGGCATTGAGGATAACCGCTGCAGGCAAGATATAATCCGTAGGGTCCCTTCCTCCTTACCATGAGATTTCCACATTTATCGCACTTTACCTCTGTCACCTCATCTTCAATGACTCTAATCTTTCCATCCTCACCCGTTATAAAATTCTTTGTATTTTTACATTCAGGATAATTGGAACAGGCAAGAAATTCCCCCTTCTTTCCAAGTTTAATAACCATCTGTCCACCGCATTTATCACAGAGAATTTCTGTCGGTATTCCCTCTGATTTAATATCCTCCATATTCTTCTGCGCAACCTCAAGGTCTTTCTCAAAACAACTATAGAAATTCTTAAGGAGACTTGTCCACTCCAGCCCGCCATCCTCAATCTTATCAAGGTTCTCCTCCATCTCTGCTGTAAAGGCAATGTCAATCAGATTCGGAAAATTCTGCACCAGCAATTCATTTACCTTACAACCAAGATGTGTGGGGTAGAGTTTCCCCTTCTTTTTCGCAACATAATTTCTCTCCTGGATTGTGCTTATAATTGTCGCATAGGTAGAGGGTCTACCAATCCCTTTTTCCTCCAGTTCCTTCACGAGCGTTGCCTCTGAATACCTCGGTGGCGGCTGGGTAAAGTGTTGCTCCCTCTTTAAGTCCTGAAGTGATAATTTTTCGCCCCTCTTCAATTCAGGAAGTTGAATCTCCTCTTCGCCATTCTTATTATTTTCGTCCGTAATTTCAGTATATAGAGAGAGAAAACCAGGAAATTTTAAGAGCGACCCCGATGCCCTGAGAGAATACTCACCTGCCTTTATCTCTATCCCGGTCTGGTCATAAATGGCTGGTGACATCTGGCTTGCAAGGAAGCGTTTCCAGATCAGTTCATAAAGAGCAAATTCATCCTTCTTTAAAAATTTCTTAACCTTCTCGGGTGTATATTCCATAGAAATCGGTCTGATTGCCTCGTGCGCCTCCTGCGCTGCCTTCCTGGATTTGAATTTTGGCGAAGTTGAAGGCAGATAATCTGCTCCGTATTTCTCTAAGATAAATCTCCTTGCATTATTAATTGCTTCATCCGCTACCCGGAAGGAGTCTGTTCTCATGTAAGTAATCAGCGCCACTGATTCATCCTCTATTTCAAGTCCTTCGTAAAGGTGCTGAGCAATGAGCATTGTCTTCTTGGGACTAAATCCGAGCCGTCGCGAAGCATCCTGCTGAAGAATGCTTGTGATAAACGGCGGCGGGGCATTCTTTTTTCTCTCTCTTCGCTCAACATTCCCAACAATAAATTCAGATTTTTTTAATTCCTCTGCAACCATCTCTGCATCTTTCTGATTGCTAATTTCTAATTTATTCCCTTTGTATTTAACAACCTTTGCCCAAAACTCTTTTCCATCCTTCTCAAAGAGCGCCTCTATGGTCCAGTACTCTTTTGGAATAAACTCTTTGATTGCCTTTTCGCGCTCGCATACAAGGCGCAGGGCAACGGACTGAACCCTGCCAGCGCTTAGCCCCCATCTCACCTTCTTCCACAACAGTGGACTGATTTTGTAACCAACCAGACGATCAAGAATTCTCCTTGCCTGCTGAGCATTAAACTTTTTTTCATCCAGATGTCCTGGGTTCTGAATGGCGTTCAAAACCGCCCTTTCTGTAATTTCATTAAAAGTGGCTCGTAGAATATGATCCCTGTCCTTTTTTATCTCGCTCGCAATGTGCCAGGCAATTGCCTCTCCCTCGCGGTCCGGGTCCGGTGCAAGATAGACCTTATCACACCTCTCTGCTGCCTTTTTTAATTCAGAAAGCGCCTTCTTCTTTTCAGGAATGATAATATATTTAGGAGTAAAATTATTCTTAATGTCAACGCCGAGTTCCTTTTTAGGAAGGTCCTTGACATGCCCCATTGAGGCACGGACTTCAAAGTCATTACCAAGGAATTTCCTTATTGTCCTTACTTTTGCTGGTGATTCTACAACCAGAAGATTCTTCGCCATTTAATCCAACCTCAATTCAAAATATTTTCCTGGAAGTTGCTTGACCAGTCCAGTTAATTCAAGGTTCGTTAAAATTCCAGTTGCCTCTGATGATGGTATTTTAACACTCTCAATAATAATGTCAATATGTTTCCTTCCGCCCCTCAATGTTTCAATAATCAATCTCTCGTTATCTGAAAGATTCAGGTTATTTATATTCAAGGATCTTTTTTTAATTACATTAAAATCCTCAATTATATCCTGGACGCCTTCAACTGGTTTTGCACCTTGCTTGATAAGATAGTGACAGCCCTGACTCCTTGAGGATGTTATCATTCCAGGGACAGCAAAGACATCCCTGCCCTGCTCAAGGGCACAGGATGCAGTTATGAGAGAGCCACTCTTAACGCTTGCTTCCACAACCACTACGCCAGTAGAAATACCACTGATTATCCTGTTTCGTCTTGGGAAATTTATTCTTAATGGCTTTGTCCCTGGGGGAAATTCAGTAATTATAAGATGAGAGACAGAGAGTTCATTATATAGTTCCTTATTGCCTGCCGGATAAATCACATCTATTCCTGAACCAAAAACAGCGATTGTCCTCCCGCCTGTTTTAATTGCTGTACGGTGCGCCTCAGAATCAATGCCTTGAGCGAATCCACTTACAATCGTATAACCTGCCTCGCAGAGCTCAGCTGTCAACTTCTGTGTCACTTCAATCCCGTATTCAGTCGGATGTCTGCTTCCCACAACAGCAATACATTTGGTTCTGAGAAGGTCCTTATTTCCCCTGCAATAGAGGAGAATCGGCGGGTCAAAGATATTCTTAAGCAATTCAGGATAATCGTCATCAGTTATTGCAATTAAGGAGATAGAATTTTTCTTAAGTAATCTGATTTCATCCTCCACTTCGTTCCACTCAGAAAATTCCCTGAGTCGTCTTGCAATAGGCAGGGTAACCCCCCTACATTCAAGAAGTGCACTGATTGAAGAAAAAAATATTTTTCTTACGCATCCAAAGCGTTGCACTAATGCCATTACCCGGGCAGAATTCACTCCGCTAATTCTGTTCAGGGCGAGCCAGTATCTTAAATCATCATGCATACCATTCCTTATACATTTATCGTAATTCTAAATAGTTAATTATCAGGATTTTTAAAAGAAGTGCAATAAAAAATTTTTATTTTTTCCCTATTTCACGCCACAGGCGTGCTCGATCGCAATTCCCTGTCGGGAATGAGTCCTCTGTTAACGTTAGGAGTGAAGTATAGAGAATATAATAGGAGATATAGGTCGCAATTCCCTGTCGGGAATGAGTCCTCTGTTAACCGGCGCTGTCGCAGGCGTAGGTATCCCAATAAGTGAAAGTCGCAATTCCCTGTCGGGAATGAGTCCTCTGTTAACTTGGAGAAGTATTAAAAATGTTAAGAGAGAAGGGGTAGTAG
>FWPU01005482.1_pt1 | contig 27413 bp, 22 predicted proteins | sample 2228361 | NCBI WGS metagenome assembly FWPU01 (sample SAMEA103939777, study PRJEB20133) | metagenome
CAGAAGCTGTGTTGACGGGAGGTTATACAAAGGTATGACCCATGATGTAGGATTGCGTTTACGGGCCCACAATTCTGGTAAGGTACGTTCTACGAAAGCGTACCGTCCGTGGGAATTGGTTTATCAGGAGTGTTTTTCAACCATGCAGGAGGCGCGGGAGCGTGAATTGCCTGGGTTGCAGTAGCTTATTTGGGTGTGAATACTCTATCAGTCAGGTGATCCTCCCGTTTAAGATGCGCCACACCGGTCTTAAGCCAGTCGGGCATGGGCTTATCTTTCAGATAATGGTCGAAGAATTCCATCATCCTCACGGCATAATCCTTTCGGTTTTCCAGTTTGGCAAGTCCGTGGTTCTCGCCCGTGTATTGTACCATTACCACAGGTTTTTTTAATCTCCTTAAAGCATTGTAAAATTCTATCCCTTGAGTGAAATCAACGGCTCCGTCCTTATCGTTATGCAGCATGAGCAACGGGGTTTGTACATTGCGCACATGGTAAACGGGTGAATTGCGGTGGTAGGCGTCCCAGTTATCCCACGGGCCGCTCGTAAGCCTTCCCTGCGAAGCCTCGAAGATGCTCATATTTCCTCCTCCTGTATTCCAATAAATCAAGTCGTACATAGATACCATGTTGGTAAGGGGTGCTCCGGCAGCTGCGGCTTTGAACATGTTGGTTTGGGTAATCAGAAAGCAGGTTTGGTAGCCGCCCCAGCTATGACCGTGAATACCCATGCGGTTTTCGTCAATAATGCCGGTTTTCAGCGCTTCTTTTATTGCCGGCAGCACGCACCACACGGCCGACATGCCCGGATCGTTAATTTTATAGACAATATCGGGTACAAATACGGCATAGCCATTGCTGGTATATACATTGGGGTTCCAACCTGTACCGCTAAAGCCAGGTGGGGTATAATTATGCAGTGTTTGCGACAACTTTTCATAATAATAAATTATGGTGGGATATTTTTTACCGGGTTCATAACCTGCAGGGAGGAATAGTGCCCCCTGCAACGTGTCGTTCTTTTCAGATAGGTAGTCAATAAGGTGCACACCAGCCGACCACTGGTATTTTGCGGCATCGGGGGCATTGCGGGTACACTGCCACTCGTTTTTCAGCTGATTATCGGCAAGAAAGAATTCGGTGGGGCTGTTAAATTTTTCGCGGCTAAAAATAAACACTTCGGCGCGGCGGGCTTTGCCTAGCCGGCCAATGTTGCTGTCTTCCCACAACAACACCCTGGCACCGGCCATGAGACCGTTTTTTGCAGGTTGTAAAATTGTTATGCCGCTTTTTTTAGTGCGTTCTCCATACATGCGGAAATACTGCGGCTGTCTGAGGTTTATTCCTTTTTCATCGGGGTCAAGCACAAAGCGGTTCTGATATCTTATTTTTTCATTTTTGCCATTCCCGGTAAGGTTAATGGCCGGTTCGCGGTTATTTACAGGTACCTGCCATATATCCCATAAATCGCGAATCAGTACATGCCGGCTGTCCAGGCTCCAGCCAATTACCGGTGTGAGGGGTTTTTCTACGTTATGATCGTCTTCGGTATTGACAAACGATGTATTTATTCTTTCTGAAATATTAACGATGGTTCCTGAGGGGATATCGTAAACCAGATAGTGTCCATCCTGGCCAAACAAAAATTTGGTGCCATCGGGTGAAGGACGGGGTGCCGACCAGAAGTTGGGCAGGTAATGCTTTTCCAGGATTTTCCTGCTTGTTCCGTTAAACAAATCGATCACATAAACATCGGTGTAGGTTTGTCCGTTCAGCGCGTTGTCCCATTCATAAGCACTGTTATCCTGAGCCAGGGCATAACGATGTTTGGGCATTACCTCAAGTTCCCGCAACGTACCATTATTAAGCTGAAGAAACTTTCCGGTGGTGATATTGTACATGCCCCAGTAACTAAAATTTTTATCCTGTTGTTCCATGCGTTTTTGGCGCGATTGCAGACGCGGATCTTTCCAATGCCAGATGGTAAGGTCGGGTTTGGTGGTATCGGATAAAGGTTTATCGGGTTTTCGGGTTAGTTTTTCTATAGCCTTTTGCAGGTCGGTAATGGTTTTAATTGAAGTGTCGCTTTTTATTTTGGTAAGATTGTCTAATTCTTCATTAGGTGCCGGGCGCGTTTCTTGGGTAACTTTTTTTGCAGGTTCCAGCGAATGCACGCCAAACAGAAGCCGGGTTAGATCTTCTGTCCACATGGGTTTGCGATTGGGGCTTATGGTCATGTCTTTTGGAAAGTTTAACGAATCTTTTTCGGGGTTGTATATTATAATCGAAGGGGCATCCGGATTTTTAACGCCAATAACCGATCCCTTTTCCTGCCTGTACTTTTTGTCTTTCGTCATCTTCAATACGGCAAATCCATTTCCTGCTTCAGTCCAGTTTATGGACAGGTAGCGCGCTTTATCGCTTTCAATAACCCGTGTTTGCTGGCTGGCAACGTTGCATAGGTGTATGCCGTTACCGGCCTGATTGGCTGCATCGATAACATAAGCCAGGTGGGTTCCCTTTTTATTGAAGGCATAATCGGATACGTTACCTATGTTGCGGCTTTTTCCGCTTGCAAGTTCAACCATCAGCAGGTCGCTGCCTTTTGGTTCATCGGCTTTTGCAGATCCGTTGCGTTCACGCGCCAGTTGTATAGCAAGGTGGCTGGAGGTTTCGCCATTGAAAGCATAAGAGGTTACTTTCTCGTATTCGGTTTTCTTTCCGGTGGCCAATTCAATAACAACAAGTTTATCGTACAGGAATTTACCGGGTGTTTTGGAGCTTGCTTTTCTTTCGTTGCGCAATGGGTATTGTTTAAAGGCAAACCATCTGCCGTCTTCTGAAAAATGCATCTCGGCTGTGCCCGCTGGATTTCCAATGACGAATGATTTTTTTTCCTGGCTTCTTGATTTTTGCAGGATAATTTCCCCATCTCCGTCAACTGGTTGAAGGACATAGGCCACCCAGTCGCCATTGGGCGAAAGGGTTACACTTGCCGGAGAAATGGACTTCCATGACGGCACGTCTTTCCAGGTTATGGGTTTACGCTCGGTTTGTGCCAGGGTGAGCTGCGCGATGAATAACAGAAGGATGGCAAGGCGTAATTTCATGACTTAAGATCAGTTAAGTAACATGTTAAATGTAAAGATTGTAGGGGGTGCTTAAATGGGTATTTTTTTAACGCAAGGTTTTGCAGGGCAGGCGGTAATTAAGCGCGCGGAAATCGGCTCGGAAGGTTTGATGAAGGCCTTTGAGTACTTTAGTTTCGGGGGTGGGATTTTTTTGTTGCCAGCGCTTTTCCCACCGCCAGATAATTAACAATAAAATAATAATGAAAAGAATAATCAGAAAATAGGTAAATACGCGCAACACGCGCTTTAGACGTATTTCGCGGTCGTGTATGCGCATAATTTCTGAATAATTCCTGTGTCGGGTTATGCGGCCGGTGCTTATTCGGTCTTTTCGCAGCCTTATTTCGTTTTTACCCATTGTACTTAATCTTCAGATTAAATTTTTTACGAAGTCTGTCCAGTGCTCGGTAGGTGCGCATTTTGGCACCGCTTTCGGTTATGCCGAGAATGTACGCAATTTCCTTAAAGTCTTTATCTTCAAAAAACCGCAGTTCCAATACCTCCAGCATATCGGTAGGAAGTTCTTTTAAGTAAGTAAGCATGCGGTGCAGCTGTTCTTCGTTCCACTGTTCGGTGCCCTGTTCTACGAGTTCCTTTATCTTTACCTCCTCCAGGCTAAATATGCGGTTGCGTTTTTTTCTGCGATAAAATTTTTTCACTTCGTTGGCGGCAATTCGGTAAAGCCAGGCTGAAACCGGTACTCCGCGATATTCAAAAGAGTTTAGGTGGTTTAGTGCATTTAAAAAGGTTTGCGAGGTCAGGTCGGCCGTAAGCTCTTCGTCATCGGTTTGGCGAAAGATAAAAGTGAATATCCGTTCGAAGTACTTTTCGTACAACTCGCCAAAGGCCTGTGGGTCTTTGCGGGCGTGTTCTATAATTTGGTATTCTCTGCGGACTTCTTCTTCCGGCAGCACAACTGCGGGTTTTGTTTAAATAATGCCCAAGTTAATAAAAGGTAACGGTTGACATTATATTTTATTCTGGCGATGAGCTGGTATTAATATTTTTAGTGATGATGGATGAATGGATACTTCAAAGCGGCTGGCTTTTCCGCAGGCTTCACCGTCAATATGAAAGGGTACTGCATAGGGCAACTCAATCTTTGCCGAACGGCAGAGTATATTGGTATAGTACCTGTTATCTGCAAGCCTTCGGGTAAACAGCTTGATAATAAAGGAAGGAATTTTTAGCAAAGGGATTTTTTTTATCTCCACCAGGTTCAGGTAATGGTCTGTTAGGCTGGCAGAGGGTGCAATGCAGGCATTGTTGCCGTATTGCGATGAGTTGGCAATGGCCAGGATAAAATCGTTCGATATAACGGTTTGGCCCTGAATATGGGCGGTAACGGGTACGGACCGGTAACGCAAAAAATCGCGTATTACAAGGTTTGTATAGCCCCACAGGCCGCGTTTGGTGCGGGAACTGAACAGGCTGGCCACGTGTCCATCAAAGCCCAGTCCGGCTACGTTAACCCCCGGTAGGCCATTAACTGTAAAGGTATCGATGGTTACGGGCACGCTGTTAAAGATTGAGCTGATGGCAGCCCTGTGGTTCATAGAAAGACCCAGATGGCGTGCCAGGCCGTTGCCGGAACCCGTGGGTACAATGCCCAAGGGGGTTGAACTATGCAGCAGTGCGCGGGCTGTTTCGTTTATTGTGCCGTCACCGCCGACGGCAATTATAGCATCGAAGCGGCCCACGGCCTGGTGTGCAAGTTGGCAGGCATGGTCGCGCTTTTGGGTAAACTCTACAGCGCACACGGCGTTGTATTGGGCACAGACGGTGTGTATCTTTTCTTCTATATCGGGCGCATAGCGCCTGCCGGAATGTTTATTGATGATAAAGAGCAAATTTTTATAGTTACCCATACAGGGCAAGAAAGTTTTTACCTTGGCCGGAGGTGGTATGTACGCAGGTATCTGCGGCGGCGGAGAAGTTAGTTCTTTTTTTCTTTTAGTTTGTTTTCAATATAACTTACAGCTGCTCCTATGGTGCTGAGTTTTTCTGCGTCTTCATCGGGAATACGAATATCGAATGTCTGTTCAAAGTCCATGACAATTTCGGCATAGTCCAGTGAGTCAATACCCAGGTCTTTCACAAAGTTGGTGTCGGGATTTATTTCGGATTCGGCAACGCCAAGCTTTTCGATAAGGATGCGGGCTACCTCGGCTGATACGTTGTTTTGCATAGGGTTATAATAAAGCTCAAATGTATTAAAACCCCGCAATCATCGCAATTTTTAAAATCGCAGTAAAAACTCGGCTCCCGAGCCGGGCTTCGACCGTACGGTAAGCGTACCCTGGTGCTGTCGCATAATCTGTCGCGACAGGCTCAGGCCAATACCCGAACCGCTTTTGCGGGTGGTGAAGAACGGAATAAAAATCTTTTCCAAGGCTTCGGGTTCTATGCCCGGACCGTTGTCGGCCACGCTTATTACAGGCCGTTGTCGTTCGTTGTAATATCCTTTTAGCGTAATGGTTTTATCCGTATGGGTTTCATCGAAGGCCTGAATGGCATTTTTAAGTAGATTAATCAACACCTGTTCAATAAGAGTTTTGTCGGCTTCTATGGTAAGGTCGGGGGGTTGTACGGTTATGTTGCATTGAATCTGTTTTTCGGCAAGTTCGTTTTTAAACAAGAGGGTGGTGGTTTCCAGCAAGGGTTTAACCTGCTGCAATCCGGGGCGTGGTTTTGGTATGCTGGCAAGACTGCGGAATTCGCGTACAAAGGAAATGAGGTTGGCGCTGCGTCGGCTAATGGTTTGCAACGATACCTGCAGGTCGCTGAGCTGCTCTTCGCTCAGGGGTTGTGCAGTTGATATTTCCTGTTCAAGAGCTGACGAGAGCGAAGAAATGGGTGTTACCGAATTCATGATTTCGTGGGTAAGCACGCGTACCAGGTTCTGCCAGGCCTCCATTTCTTTTTCTTCCAGTTCGTTTCGTATGTTTTGCAGGGAAATAAGTTTTAGGTTTTCTCCGCGCAGGGTAAGTTCAATGGCGTACATGTTTAACTGCATAAAGTCATCGCCAACCGACAGGCGGATAAGCTGGCGGCCACCGGTTTTAAGACGCACAAAAGCATTTACCATTTCTTCGCTTACCAGCCGAAGGTCGGCTATGTTTTGTGCGCGGTGAATGCGCAGCAGCTTGCGGGCAGCCGAGTTGAACAACTCAATTCTTCCGTCTGAATTGCGGAAGATGATCAGGCCGATGCCTGCATGCAGCACAATGTTTTTGTAAAAAATATACTCGGCTTCTCTTTCGTTGCGGTGGGCACGTATTTTTACCAGCACTTCGTTAAGCCGTGCTGCCACCCTTTCGGCTTCTTCGTGTGGTGTGGTATTGACAAACCTGTTCAGGCTTTCGTCAAAATAAATATTTTGCCATACTTCAGGCGGCAGTGTGCCGGGCTTGTCGAGTATTTCCAGAAGCCAGCGAAGCTGTATAAGTATTACCGCGGCCATAATGATTGACGGCAGCCAGAGGGTTTTGCCAAACAGGAAATACCCAAGTAAGGCACCCGACAGCACAAGAATGATAAGACGGGGCAGGGCAGGGGATTTCCGGTTCAATATCACAACAAGAGCGGTTTAAAGGCCATACTTTTCCATTCTTCGATATAGCGAGGCGCGTGTAAGGCCCAGTTCGGCTGCGGCTTTTGAAATATTTCCGCCATAAAGATTTAATGCCTTCACGATAGCCGACTTTTCTACTTCGTCCAGGTTAAGTGTTTCGGCTGCAGAAATGTTTTGTGGGCGGTTAAACAGGAAGTCGCTTTCCTGTAACATGTCGTTATCGGTCATGATAACAGCCCGCTCAATGGCGTGCTGCAGTTCGCGTATGTTGCCGGGCCAGGGATAACGCTTAAGTTTTTCCACTGCTCCGGGAGTAATGCCGGTAACGGCTTTGTGATATTTGCGTGCGTAAACTTTAAGGTAATGGCTGGCCAGCAGAGGGATGTCTTCCACGCGGTCGGCCAGGGGGGGCACATGTATTTCTACCGTGTTGATGCGATAAAGCAGGTCCTGCCGAAAAGTGCCCTGTTTTACCATTTCGTGTAATGGCATGTTGGTGGCACAAATAAGGCGAATGTCAACAGAAATGGGCGTATTGGCGCCAACGCGTGTTACCTGTCGCGATTGCAGTGCGCTAAGCAGTTTGCTCTGCAGGCTCAGGTTAAGATTACCTATTTCGTCTAAAAAAAGCGTGCCGCCATGTGCCATTTCAAATCGCCCGGGGCGGTCTTCGCGTGCATCGGTAAAGGCTCCTTTTTTATGACCGAACAATTCGCTTTCAAACAGGGTTTCGGTAATGGCGCCCATATCCACAGCCACAAAACTGTTGTTATGCCGAAGCGAGCGCTGGTGAATTGCCCGCGCAATTAATTCCTTACCGGTTCCGTTTTCACCCAATATCAGTACATTGGCATCGGTTTTGGCTACTTTATCAATCAATGCGAAAACCTCTTTAATGGCCTGGCTCTGCCCGATGATTTCGCCAAACGGTTTGCTGATTTCTTCTTCCAGCATTTGCTTGGCTTTGCGCAGTTTGTCTACCTCGTTGTACGACTTGCGCAGCCGTGTGGCCGATGAGATGGTGGCCAGCAGCTTTTCATTTTGCCAGGGCTTAAGCACAAAATCGGTTGCACCCTGCTTCAGGGCTTTAACAGCCATTTCCACATCGCCAAAAGCGGTAATCAGAATTACCACGGCCTGCGGGTCTTTTTCCAGAATTTTCTCCAGCCAGTAAAAACCTTCCTTTCCGCTGGTAATATCCTTGCTGAAATTCATATCCAGAAGAATTACATCGTAGGTATCGTTGTTCAGCAGAAAAGGAATCTTGTTGGGATTTTTTTCTATTATAACCTGATAATTCTGTTTTTTGAGCAGCATTTTGGCCGCCAGCAAAACATCCTCATCGTCATCAATAATCAGAATTTTGGCCAGCGGCATAGATAGGTTTTCAGTCATAGGTTCAGCGGTTGTAAAGTTACTTATTCAAATGTATGCCACGATTTTTAAATGGCTTTTCAAGCGGTTTGGGCAGGCATGGGTTAATTTTTTGTACAAAGATGTTCAAAATTGAACAGTAGTGGTGTACGGTTATGGTGTTTATTGTACTGGCCGTATCACCAGGCGGTTGTGGTAAATTTCAAAGCGCCTTTCATCGGTAAGCCGGACAAAGCGTATTTCGGGATCAATTTCCTCGTAGCGTTCGCTTCCATCCAACAGGTCGAGAAAAACCAACCGGTTTTGTTTTCGGTAATAGAGTTCTTCGCCCAGAAAATCAAAGTCGCAGCCCGTTGTTTCCAGGGTTTTAAGCAGTTTACCAAAAGGGCTGAATATATGAAGCTGGTTTTGGGTGGCTGAAAAAAGAAACGACTGGTATTCGCGAATATTCAGAACAGGTTTGTTGCGCAGGTTTTCGGGTAAGTAAAATTCCATATCTACCTGTCCTTTCCTCAGGTTTACGCGCTTAAAGGAATTGTCGGTGCCATCCAGTATCCAGATGCCCAGGTCTCCGGCTGAGCAGGCCAACAGGGGTTCAACGGCATATTCTTCCGGAAGGGGTGATGTGGGTGTTTTGCCAAAGCCGGTAAAGCCCCAGGTTCGGTCTGCCGGATTAAAATAAAACATGCGGCTACCGTCGCGCGGTTCGAACAGTACCGATGCGTTTGGAAACTGCCAGGTTCCGGATATTTTGCCACTGCTGTCGAACCGAATCAGCAGTTCTTCAGTTTTAATATATAAATCACCGGGCCGGTCAATATAAACCTGAGTGGGGCTGTCGGCCAGCTGCACTTCAATAATGTTGGGCTGGGCAGTGGCCTGAAGGCAGGATGCAGTAAACAGGATAAACAAAAAACACAGAAAAAGTTTACTCATCGAACGAAAGTAACCGAACTGTGGTTCCGTCATATTCTGCATAGGTGCTGTAGTGTACCCATTCTCCCAGATTAATATACCGACTCGAAGGGCCCACCGGCAAATCGAGCGGCAGGTGCCGGTGCCCGAAGATGTAGAAATCATAGTGTGTATGTTGTTCGGTTTCACGGCAATACTGCATTAGGAATTCCTGGTCTTCGCCCTTAAATTTTTCTTCCCGTTTCTGGTTTGCCAGGCGGCTTTTTCCTGACCAGTAGTGGGCAATGCTCATGCCAAGGTTGGGATGAAGGCGTGCAAATAGCCACTGGGCAACAGGGCTGGCAAATATGCGTTTTAGAATTTTATAACTCCTGTCGCCCGGGCCGAGGCCGTCACCGTGCCCGATGAGCATACGATGCCCGGGTGTTTGCAATACAATGGGTTGGCGGTAAACGGGTATATTCAGTTCTGAAGGAAAGTAGTCGAACATCCACATATCGTGGTTGCCGGTAAAGAAACTAATGGGTATTCCGGCATCGCGCAGTTCGGCCAGTTTGCCCTGCAGGCGGATGAAGCCTTTGGGTATTACGGTGCGGTATTCAAACCAAAAATCGAAGATATCGCCCAGCAGATAAATGGCTTCTGCATCGCTTCGTATGTGTTCCAGCCATCGTACCAGCTTTAGTTCACGCTGGCGACTGGTGTGGCGGTCGGGCACGCCCAGATGGAAGTCGGATGCGAAATACAGTTTCTTACCTTCGGCCAGGGTTTGCATGGTGGCACCAAAGATAACCACGGGGCGGTTAGGATTTACTGCTTATATCACCAGGGTTAGGTTCGGCTGGGGCGGGTTCATTTTTTTCCGGACCATTGTTTTGAGGTGCTGCAGGTTTTTGTTCTGTACCGTTGGTAAACTGCTGGTAAGTGGTAGGTTTATCGAAAGGCCGCTTGCCGATAAGGCGTTCCAGGTCGTTCTGGAACAGGATTTCCTTTTTGAGTAACTCCTGTGCCACAGCCTCCAGGTGCTGGCGGTGTTGCAGCAGCAGCTTTTTGGTGCGCTCGTAGCATTCGTCAACAATGCGTTTTACTTCGCGGTCAATTTTTTCAGCTGTTGCTTCGGAATAAGGTTTCTGGAAAGCGTATTCGCTGGCTTTTGAGTCGAAAAATGAAAGGTTACCGATTTCTTTGTTCATGCCGTAAATGGTAACCATGCTGTAGGCCATTTTGGTAATGCGTTCCAGGTCGCTCAGTGCACCGGTTGATATTTTTCCGAAAACAATTTCTTCAGCTGCACGGCCGCCAAAGGCCATGCACATTTCATCGAGCAGTTGTTCGGTTTGATACAGGAATTGTTCTTTCGGCAGATATTGGGCGTAGCCCAGTGCAGCTACACCCCGGGGCACGATACTTACTTTTACCAGCGGATCGGCATGTTCCAGGAACCAGCCGGCCACTGCATGGCCGGCCTCGTGGTAGGCTACAATGCGTTTTTCTTCGGGCGAAATGATTTTGTTTTTCTTTTCCAGGCCGCCAATTACGCGGTCAATGGCATCCTGAAAGTCCTGCATATCAACGGCCTGTTTATCTCTACGGGCTGCAATAAGGGCTGCCTCGTTGCATACGTTGGCAATATCGGCACCGGCAAAGCCTGGTGTTTGGGCAGCAAGTTTTTTTGCATCAACGCCGGGATCGAGTTTGATGGGTTTAAGGTGAACTTTAAAGATGGCTTCGCGTCCGGCAATATCGGGTTTGTCGATGCTAATCTGGCGGTCGAAGCGGCCGGGGCGCAGCAGGGCAGCATCCAGCACATCGGGCCGGTTGGTTGCCGCCAGTATAATTACGCCAGAGTCGGTGGCGAAGCCGTCCATTTCCACCAACAGGGAGTTCAGGGTGTTTTCGCGTTCATCGTTTGCGCCGGGAACCTGGCCGCGGCCGCGTGAACGGCCTATGGCATCGATTTCGTCAATAAACACAATACAGGGCGCTTTTTCTTTTGCCTGCTTAAACAGGTCGCGTACGCGTGCGGCTCCTACGCCAACAAACATTTCCACGAAGTCAGAGCCTGAAAGCGAAAAGAAGGGTACTCCGGCTTCGCCGGCTACAGCTTTGGCCAGCAGGGTTTTGCCGGTTCCCGGCGGGCCTACCAGCAGGGCGCCTTTGGGAATTTTTCCGCCCAGGCGGGTAAATTTCGAGGGGTTTTTCAGGAACTCCACAATTTCCTGAACTTCTTCTTTGGCTTCGTCAAGGCCGGCAACGTCCTGAAATGTAACCTTTACTTTGTTTTCGGCATCGAAAAGTGCGGCCCGCGATTTACCGATGTTAAAAATTTGTCCGCCCGGTCCGGCACTACCGGTCATCCGGCGCATCAGCATCCAGAAGCCGATGAGGATAAACAGGAGGAAGCCCCAGTTGATAAGCAGGCTGAAGTAATCGCTGCGTTCTTCGAACTGCAGGTCAACCTGTTCGTTTCGGGGAATTTTTTTATTCAGTTCGCGGTAATCGCTTATAAATGTATCTACCGAGCCTACCTTCATTTTAAAATGAGGTCCGGCCGGATTAACGCCAAACCTGCTGCTTTTTTCCAGTCGCTCTTTGTATTTGGCATTGTTAAGGGCATCAGCAGTAAGGGTAATTTCTACCACATCCTGGTTTTTGATAAGTACCAGGCGTTTAACATCGCGGCTTTCAATCATGGTTTCGAATTCGCTGCGCGTAATGGCAGGCAGTTCGCCCGAGTTGCCGAAGTACATAAGCAGCAAAATGAAACCCAGCGTGGCGATGATAATCCACGTTTGGTAGTTACCGCGCGGTGGCCTGGGCGGCATGCCCGGTTTATTGTTTTTTGTATGATTTTCGTTGGCCGACATTTCTTTATTTTTTACAGTTGTTTATCCTACCTCAATGGCGGGGGCATCGCCCCACAGCTTTTCCAGCGAAAAGAAGGTTCTGCGGTCTTTACGGAATATGTGTACCACCACATCGAAGTAATCCATAAGCACCCATTCTTTGTTTTGCAGGCCCTCAACGTGTCGCGGGTCTTCATGCATTTGCCGGTAAACCTCCTCATTCACCGAATGGGCGATGGCTTCCAGTTGTTTGTCTGAGTTTCCGGAGCAAATTACAAAGAAGTCGGCCGCAGCGTTGGCAATTTTGCGAAGGTCTAAAATCAGGATGTCATCAGCTTTTTTTTCCTGCATTCCTTTTACCACGGCCTTACACAAAATTTCAGAATCAGGGCCTTTTCTTCTTTTAGCCATTCCGTTAATTTGTCCAAACATGCAAAACTACAACAATTACAGCTATAAAATTCCTGCCAATCCACTTTTCCCGCAACGAGGGCTTATTTATATGCCAGAATGTCATAGCACTAACGTATATCTGGAGCAAATGGTTAGGGAGCGTGAGGTGGCCGAAGGTACGGTGGTAATTACCAGTTACCAGTATGCCGGCAAGGGGCAGCGCGGGAATTTATGGTTAACGGAGCCGGGGCAAAATCTTACTTTTTCTGTATTATTTAAGCCTGTCTGGCTGCAGGCCTCGCAGCAAATGTACCTTACCCGGGTATTTGCCCTGGGCATAACCGACTGGCTAAAAACTCTGTCAGAGGCGGAAGTGCATATCAAATGGCCAAACGATGTGTTGCTGAACCGGAGAAAGGTTTGCGGCATATTGATAGAAAACCAGCTGAACCGTGAACAGATAGCTCTGACTATAGGCGGCATAGGCGTCAACATCAATCAGCCTTACATTCCGTTTGCTACGGCTACCTCGCTTTTTAAAGAAACAGGTCGGGAATTTAATCTTGCCCAATGTTTTTATGATTTAATGGTTTGCCTGGACAACCGATATGCCATGCTGAAGCGGGGTATGTTGGGTGAATTACATAAGGATTACCTTACGCAGCTTTTTGGTTTGGGTAGGGAAATTTTATTTGGTTCCGGCAATAACAGTTTTCCGGGTACCATTTTAGGTGTGGATGACTACGGCCGGCTGGAGGTGCGCACGCCCTGGGGTATAAGGCTTTACGGGTTTAAGGAAATAGCCATTCAGTGGCCGCTCAAATAATTAACTGCGGTTCTGGTCATAACCATGGTTGGTTTACCCGCATTTGCCGGTAATTTTAACCTGACTTAATCATTCAAAATATGAAAGAACGTTTACGCATTTTGTTTTTTACTATTTCTGTGCTAACAGCCATGGGCCTTTCAGCGCAGCAAATAGATATGGAGAAGCTCAAAGGCCTTAAGCCAAGGTCTATTGGTCCGGCCGGCATGAGCGGGCGCATTACCGCCATTGATGCGGTGATAAGCAACCCCGATATCATTTTTGCGGGAGCCGCTTCGGGCGGGGTGTGGCGCAGCACCAGCGGAGGCGTTACCTGGGAGCCCGTGTTCGACAAACAAACCACCCTTTCCATCGGGGCCATTGCCATCCAGCAGGATAACCCTTCGGTGGTATGGGTAGGCACAGGCGAAGGCAACCCGCGCAACAGCCTTAACGGAGGCGATGGAATTTACAAGTCGCTGGATGGCGGGAACACCTGGAAAAAAATGGGATTGGAAAAAACACGGCATATACATCGCATCATTATCGATCCTAAAAATCCTAACACTGTTTATGTAGCAGCCATTGGTTCGCCCTGGGGCGAACATCCCGAAAGGGGCGTTTACAAAACCACCGATGGCGGCCAAACATGGGAGCGCATTTTGTTTGTGGACGAAAAAACAGGTTGCGCTGAACTGGTTATGGACCCCACCAATCCAAACAAGCTATTTGCCAATATGTGGCAGCATCGCAGAATGCCATGGACCTTTACCTCGGGCGGGCCGTCATCGGGTTTGTATGTTACCTATGACGGAGGCAAAAACTGGAAAAAACTCACCTCCAAAAACGGTCTGCCCGAAGGCGACCTGGGCCGCATGGGCATTGCCATTGCCCGCAGCAAGCCCAGCATTGTATATGCACTTATCGAAGCTAAGAAAAATGCCCTGTACCGCAGTGAAGATGGCGGAGAGAACTGGGTAATGGTAAACAACCGCGAAGAAATTGGCGACAGACCTTTTTATTATTTTGAGATTTACGTTGACCCGAAAAACGAAAATCGGGTGTACAGCATCTATTCGCGGGTGGGCGTTAGCGAAGATGGAGGTAAAAGTTTTCGGCAGCTGTTGCCCTATTCCGGTGTGCATCCCGATCACCATGCCTGGTGGATTCATCCGGAAAATCCAAACTTTATTATTGATGGCAACGACGGGGGCCTGAATATATCGCGCGATGGCGGCAAAACCTGGGTGTTTGCCGATAACATACCGGTAGGTCAGTTTTACCATATTAATGTGGATATGGAGCACCCCTACAATGTGTATGGCGGCATGCAGGACAATGGCTCGTGGGTGGGCCCGGCCTATGTGTGGCGAAACAATGGCATACGCAACTACTACTTTCAGGAGGTTTTCTTTGGCGATGGCTTTGACGTGATGCCCGACCCCGAAGACTCAAGATACGGATACGCCATGTCGCAGGGAGGCAACCTGGCCCGATACGACCGCCTTACCGGGTTTACCAAAAACACCCGCCCCACACATCCCGACCCCGATATGAAACTGCGCTTTAACTGGAATGCGGCACTGGCGCAGGATCCATTCAGCAAGTCTACCATCTATTACGGCAGTCAGTTTTTGCACCGGTCCACCGATAAGGGCACCACATGGGAAATCATCTCGCCTGATCTGACCACCAACGATCCCGAAAAACAAAAACAACACGAAAGCGGTGGTCTTACCATGGATGCTACCGGTGCCGAAAACCACTGTACCATAATTGCCATAGCACCCAGCCCTGTACAACAGGGTGTTATATGGATAGGTACCGATGACGGCAACCTGCAGCTTACCCGCGATGGTGGCAAATCCTGGACCAACCTTTCGCCCCGCATAACCGGCATGCCTAAAAATGCCTGGATTCCTCAAATACACCCCAGTGCCCGCAATGCTGGCGAAGCTTTTGTGGTAGTAAACAACTATCGCATGTTCGACTATAAACCCTACCTGTTCCGCACCAAAGACTTTGGTGCTACCTGGGAAAGCCTGGTTACACCGGCCCAGATAGGCGAAAGCAACTATACCCTGGCCGTGGTACAAGATCCCCAAGAACCCCGGCTGTTGTTTCTTGGTACCGAAAACGGGTTGTTCATAAGTATTGATGAAGGTAAAAACTGGACGCGCTGGACCAATGACTTTCCCACCGGTGTACCAGTCATGGATTTGATAATTCACCCGCGCGAACACGACCTGGTTATCGGTACATTTGGAAGGGCGGTATATGTATTGGATGATATCCGTCCGTTGCGCGAACTGGCCAGAAACGGAGGTATGCCATCGGCCGTGGTTAAATTGTTTACACCTCCCGATGCCTATCAGGTTTCCCTGCAACAACCCTCCGGACCACGGTTCGATGCCAATGCTGTATTCAATGGCGAAAACCGCCCCGCAGGTGCATTAATTACTTACTGGGTAAATAAACCCGAGCCTCCCAAGGCCGAGCCGAAGCCTGCCGAAACGAAGGGCCGCAGGGCTCCCGAACAGAAACCCGTTGCGCCACCACAGGTCCGCAAAGAGGTTAAATACGACTCGGTAAAAATTGAAATATTCAACCCGCAGGGAGAGCTGGTTAACGTACTGCGCCAAAAAGCACCCGAAGGCAGTGGCATGTTCCGTACAACATGGAACCTGAATGAACGCGGTGAGCGCCAGCCCTCGCGCGAACGTACACGTGGCGGCCAGGGCGGAGGAGGTGGCTTTGGCGGCGGCTTTGGTACCCCCGTGCTTCCGGGTACTTATAAACTGCGCATAACGTTTGGCGATGCCAAAGATTCGGCCCAGGTAACCGTAAAACCTGACCCCCGTGTAGATGTACCCATGAGCGTTTATGAACAACGCTACGCCATGATGAAAGATTTACAGAAACTGCGTGCCGCTGCTACTCAGGCTACCGACAGGCTGCGCGAAGCCAAAGAAATAGCCGAAGAGTATGAAAGAAAAATAAAGGAGAGCAAACGCACCGACCTGAAAGAAGCAGCCGATAAGACCAAAGCCATGAAAGATTCGGTTAATGCGCTGTTTGATTTTATTTTAGGTAAAGAAGATAATCGCCAGGGCATCGTCCGGTCGCCCGAGCCTTCGCCTGTGTCGTATATTCAAACCGCGGCAGGCTATATTATGCGCTCGCGCGACCCGATAAGCGAAACCGACCGGCGGGTGTTTAAACATGCCGAAGACAAAATAGATAAGGTGGTTAAAAAGGTAAATTACTTTTTCGACAACACCTGGAAAGAATATCGCACGCTGATGGAAAGAATACAACTGTCGCCTTTTAAAGATTACCAGCCCATTAAATACCGGTAAACGTTATTCTGCCATGTGTACCTCCGGCCTGGTGTTTGCTGCACCGCCGGAGGTATGCAATGGTGTTTTATTTTTGCCCTTCATGATTGAAGTAAGAAACCTGCGTTATACCTACCCACGCCGGAACAACACCCTGCAGTTTCCTGATTTTACCCTGCAGCGCGGTGAGCAATTGCTGCTGCTGGGCCAATCGGGCAGCGGTAAAACCACCATGCTGCACCTGGTGGGCGGTTTGTTGCGCGGCTATACGGGTTCGCTTAAGGTAGATGGCGCTGAACTGAACGATTTGAGCGAAGCCTGGCTGGACCGGTTACGCGGGCAGAAAATAGGATTTGTATTTCAGCGCAACCACCTTATTGCCGCGCTTACGGCCGAGCAAAACGTAAGGCTGGCATGCTACCTGGCCGGTGTTAATGAAAACAAACCACACATCGACCACCTGCTGAAGGAACTGCACCTGGACATGTACCGCAAAGTACGTGTTACCGAGCTTAGCCACGGCCAGGCCCAGCGTGTGGCCATAGCCCGTGCCCTCGTTAACAAGCCCATGGTTTTACTGGCTGACGAGCCCACCTCTGCGCTGGATGACGTAAACTGCGGGCGGGTAATCCGTCTGCTGTCCGAAATGGCCCGCGAAGCACAGGCTGCACTGCTTATTGCCACCCACGATACACGGCTTAAGGAAGCCATTCCCAACTGCATTCAACTTACAACGCCATGAATCTTTTTGTGCTGGTTTGGAGCTACCTTAAATCAAAGCCGCTGAACAGCCTGCTCAATATGGTTTTATTGGCACTGGGCATTGCGGTTATTGTGATATTGCTGTTGTTTACCCGGCAGCTACAGGAAAAAATTCAAGCTAATGCACGTGGTATTGACCTGGTGGTAGGCGCCAAGGGTAGTCCGTTGCAGATTATTCTGTGCAATATTTTTCATATTGATTTTCCTACCGGCAATATTCCGCTACACGAAGCTGAAAAACTGGCCCGCCATCGCCTGGTTAAAACAGCCATTCCGCTGGCGTTGGGCGACAGCTACGAAGGATATCGCATCATTGGCTGCCCCAGGGCCTATCCTTTACTATATCAGTCCAGCCTCAATAAAGGGAAGTGGTATGAAAAGGATTTCGAAGCGGTGATCGGGGCAAATGTAGCCCGTATGGCCGGGCTCAGGCCGGGCGATCGGTTTGCCAGTGCCCACGGTTTAAGCACGGGTGGTCACGAACATGAGCACCACTTTGTGGTGGCGGGTATTCTGGAACCGGCCGGCTCGGTTATTGACAATCTGATATTCACTTCCATTGAAAGCGTATGGAAAGTCCACGATTTGCCGGTACAGTCGGCTGATTCACTGCAACAACAGCCATCTCCTTTGGTGCCTTCGGTTGCAGCCGGCGACAGCACCAAAGAAATAACTGCACTGCTTATACAATACCGATCTCCGCTTGGGGCAGTGCAACTTCCGCGGCAAATCAACCAGCAAAGCACCATGCAGGCGGCTTCTCCGGCTTTCGAAACTGCCCGGTTGTTTTCCATATTGGGAGTGGGCATTGATGTGCTTACTGCCATGGCTGCGGTATTGATTGGCATATCGGCATTGAGCCTATTTATTGCCCTGTACAATTCATTAAAAGAACGGCGGTACGACCTGGCCGTTATGCGCGCCCTAGGGGCAACACGCCTTAAGCTGGTGGTAAGCCTGCTGCTGGAAGGTATGCTGCTCACCGTGGGCGGCACAGCACTGGGTGTTGCAGCCGGGCATGGCACGGTGCATATTTTGGCAGCAATGGTGGAAGAAATAGGCCGAAACGGGATAAGTGGCATTATATTCTATCCGGTTGAATGGATAATTTTGGCGGGCAGCCTGGTACTGGGAGTATTGTGTGCGCTGGTACCGGCGCTGCAGGCTTATCGTACTGATATATCGGAAGTGCTGGCTGGAAATTAAAATAGAGGTCAAACGACAAGCAGAAATATTTGTTAACATCATTAACGTTAAACCACTTTACTATTACAATGAAACATTTGCGAGTTCTTGCCGGAATGCTTTTGCTGGTGGGTCAGGTTTGTGCACAACAGGCCAAATGGGATGCCTGGACCCAGTTTGCCAAAACCAAATTCGAGCCGAAGTATTACGAAAAAATAGGGGAGTACCTGTTTTATCCGAAATTTCCGGATGAGCTGAAAGCGCTGGAAGGAAAGGAAATTACCATAGAGGGCTTTTATGTGCCTTTTGCACCGGAAGACGGCAATTATATTATCCTGTCCAAATATCCTATGAGCCAGTGTTTTTTTTGCGGAGGTGGCGGGCCTGAATCCATTGCCGAAGTAAATTTCAAAGGGTCGATTCCAAAATTTCAGGTGGATGACATTATTACCGTAAGGGGGAAACTGAAGCTCAATGCCGATGACATTGAGCATGTAAACTTTATCCTCACCGAGGCCGTGCTGATAAAAAGATAAGGGACGCCTGTACAGGTTACCCGGCGCAAAACATTTATTTGCGGCAAAAAAATACTGCACGGTATATTGTCCTTTACATCGGAAGTTCAGCGGCCGGTAAGTAACCTGTCGGATGCCGAAAAGCAGGTGCTTCTGGGTAGTCTGCTGCAGATTATTTACCATCTTCATAAAGCCGGCATTATTGGGGTTCAGCGCATGTGTCTGAGTTGTTCCTTTCATAAAGAGGGTCATCGGGGGCATTGGCATTATTGCACCCTGCTAAACAAGCCGCTAACCGTTGCCACCATGCGACTCGATTGTCCGGAGTACGAAAAAATTCCTGCATGAGGCTTGAACAACACCGTGCTATGTGCTAATCTTGCATCGTACAGGTTCCCGCGCCCGCCATCGGCATCGCGGGATTAAAAGGGAATTCCGTGAAAATCGGAAGCTGTTCCCGCAACTGTAATTCCTTAACAACCTTTGGCCAATCCCGGCCATTGTCCCCCGTGGGATGAGAAGGCGGCCAAAGGAGGAAAAGCCAGGAGACCTGCCTGTACAAACCTGTTCATCAGGCTTCGGGTAAAAGCTTATGATGATTCCGGTGCACCGGCAAACCAGCATTTTGCTGTCACCTGTTTCATTCTCAGCCTTTACCTCTTTTTTCAAACCTTAAAACCTTAACACCATGAAAAAGGAGAAAAGTGTCTGGGTCATCACCATTATGACCTTTTGGCTCTGGGCGCCAAAACAAATCCAGGCCCAAACCGATTCGCTTTCCACAACTTCTTTACGCGAAGTGGTGGTAACTGCCACCAAGTTTTCAAAGCCGGTAACCGAAACCGGCAAGGTGGTAACCGTTATTGATGAGAAAACCATAGCCCAAAGCCGCGGCAAAGACCTGGCGCAGCTGCTCAACGAGCAGGCCGGACTGATTGTAGCCGGAGCCAACAGCAACCCCGGTAAGGATAAATCGGTTTACCTGCGCGGAGCCGCCGGAAAATACACGCTTATTCTGGTAGATGGTATTCCGGTAAACGACCCATCGGGTGTGGACGGTGCTTTTGATATTCGCCTCATTTCGCCCGACCAGGTAGAGCGGATAGAAATTCTCAAAGGCAGCCAGTCAACCTTATACGGTACCGATGCCATGGCCGGCGTTATTAACATCATTACAAAAAAGAATGCCGGCAAGTCTGCTGCGCCCTACGGAAATTTTTCCTTTGGCAGCTTCAATACCCTGCGTGTTAATGCCGGCGTGGCGGGTAAAATAAAGCGTGCCGACTACCATGCCGGATTTACCCGCCTATCATCCGATGGCCTTAGTGAGGCAAAAGATACTACCGGTAACGCTTATGATAAAGACGGGATGCTGCAACAGGCTGTACACCTCGGAGCTGGGTATGAACTGCTGTCCAACCTTAAGCTAAGGGCACATTTGCGATACACAGAATTTAATGGCGACTACGACCTGGGTGCTTTTGCTGACGACCCTTCGGCTACCTATACCGCAACATTTATTGCGCCAGGCGTGCAGGCCGAGTGGTGCAATAAGCGCACACAGGCCAGCCTGTATTACAACTACAACCGCACCCGTCGCAACTATACGGATATGTATGGCAATTACGCCTATGACGGGCGCTTTCACCATGCCGAAGCTTTTGTGGTAGATAACCCTGTAGAATGGTTTCAGATACTGGCAGGCGCAACGTGGCAGCAGTTTGATATGGTGGTGGAACCTGACGGACAGCCATCGTTTACTATTTTTAACCCCTATGCCTCGCTGTTTATACGCAACGTCAAGGGCTTTTCGACCGAAATCGGAGGCCGTTTGGTTAACCATTCGCAGTTTGGCACGGCTGCGGTGTACAGCATTAATCCTTCCTGGATGATTAACCGTGTGTTCAGGGTTTTTGCCAACCTTACCTCCGGCTTTAAAACACCGGTACCTAACCAGCTGTATGGTCCGTTTGGCGCCAATCCCAACCTCAAACCAGAGTACGCACGCACGGCAGAAGCCGGCCTTCACTGGTTGCCCGGTCAGCAGTTGCCTGAACTGCGGATTACCGCCTTTGCCCGCAACATTCGCGATGCCATTGTGTACACTACCGCCTACGAAAACCGCGACAAGCTGCACGACCGGGGAGTAGAAGTAGAGGCATTCTGGAAAACCGGATCGATTAGTTTACAGGGCCACTACCAGTTTGTTACAGGAAAGGAAATAACACCGGCCGAAACCCGCGATAACCCTCTGTACCGCAGGCCGCACCACCTGGGGGGAGTTCAGATGTCCTGGAAAGTTACCGAAAACTGTCTGGTGAGCTTAAATGTCAAATCGTTTGGAAAACGGAACGATGTGTACTTCGATATGAACACGTTTACCATGCGCGATGTGGTTTTGGAACCCTATACCCTGTTGGATGTCTATTCCGAATACCGGCTGGGCAGGATAAACCTGTTTGTGCAGTTGCGCAACGCCCTGAATAACCGGAATTATTACGAAATTTACGGATACAATGTACAGCCGGTTAACCTAACAGGTGGAATACGGTTTGGAGGTTAAATTTTCTTAATTGAAAATGAGGAAGTTAGCTAACACAGTATAAATATTACTTGACTGATAACTCTTTTTTTTATATTACTTCGTTAAGTTCAATCAAACCATTAATTCCTATGAAAAAGATTGCATTTTTTCATAGTGTTGCTTGTGTTTTCCTGTTCGGATGAGCAGAACACAAAGGTGAATGACGATCTTACCGCTATTCCGGATGATTTAGGCGGATTGTATTTGGGTGGTTTTGTTGCGCCCCCGGGTACAAAGGCGGTTCTGTCTGATGGTGGCCGGGTACTTACTTACACCCTGCCCGAAGGCTATGTTTATGCCGGGCTGGGAAAGGATCAAAGCCTGGTAACACTTACCAGCGGATGCTACCAATCTACTTCTTACTGCAACAATGGTTGCGATGTAGTGCGGTTAGGCGATACCGTGGGATGCTCTGCCTGCGACCCCAATTCAACCGGCAGCAAGGTTTGTACCGGTTCACCCTGTGATGTAATGCAAATGATGGATGAGGGTGGAATTGTAAATACCCTGGCCGGAATAAAGTTCGTTGAACGCGCAGCAGATATTTCCGGCCTTCGCAATGACTTACCCGCATGGAAGGTTCTCGAAAAAATGGAAGTGGTGCAGAATGAATTAAGCCGCTTTATTACCGAAACGTGGGGCGACCGGGTACTTGCTGAGGATGGAAAGTGGGTTGTAGTTAATTTTTTTGGCGCTGCCGCTAAAATGCTGGTTCCTTCAGATTATGCCACTGCCCGTACTTTAAGTGCCCAAAACACCTCGTGGAATTGTACGCAGGGTTCGGGGTGCACCTATGAAGCCGTATACCGTATGGGCATAAAAGTTGGCGAAATATGCCGTTCAGGAGGTGGCAATAACTGCCAGATGATATATCAGTAAATCTTTTTCCATATTTCATAAAAGGCCGCGCGGGCGGCCTTTCTTTTTTAAGACCAAATAAAAGGCCAGGTGACCTGTCGGGTTTTAAAAACCCGGCAGGTCTTTTATTTAATTTAAATTATTTGCAACATTGTTGCATTTATATATTTTTGCTGTCAAATACATCAAATTATGCTGCCGGGTTTTTTGCTGGTTTTTATTCTGCTGCAGCCTTCACCGAAAGCTGCTGATTCGATGTGGGAGGAATTTGCTGCCGTATTGTTTAAGCCGCGTTATCATGAAGGATATAAGGAATATTTTTTATATCCGGAGTTTACGCAGCGCATCAGGTCGTTTGAAAACAAAGAAATATTTCTTACCGGGCATTACCTGCCTTATAAGCCCGTTAACAAATCGGCCATCATTATTTCGCGTTATCCGTTTGCATCGTGTTTCTTTTGCGGAGGTGCGGGGCCCGAATCGGTAGCTGAGGTAATTTTTCAAGCTCCATTACCCCGTTTCAGGGCCGATCAGGTTATAACCGTTAAGGGTATGCTCAAATTAAACGATACCGATGTGGACCATCTGAACTTTATTATACTCAATGCAACGTTAGTAACCGACAAAAGCAACTAACCGGAAAGATATGAACGCCATTAGCAGGTTCCTGTTCAATCGTCATGGCAAACTGCCTGTAACTGTTCTTAGCGGGTTTCTGGGAGCCGGAAAAACCACGCTGCTGAATCATGTGCTGAATAACCGTAAAGGCATGAGGGTAGCCGTTATAGTGAATGACATGAGTGAGGTGAATATAGATGCCCGGCTGGTTAAAAACCAAGTGAAATTATCCAGAACCGAAGAAAAGCTTATAGAGCTAAGCAACGGCTGTATTTGCTGTACGCTTCGGGAAGATTTAATTAAAGAAGTAGGCGCGTTGGCACGCCAGGGCAAATTTGATTACCTGCTAATTGAAAGCACCGGGATTTCAGAGCCCCTTCCGGTAGCGCAAACAATTAGTATACCCCTGTCTGACCCGCTGCTTGATTTAACGCAATGTAACCGGCTCGACACCATGGTAACCGTTGTAGATGCTTTTAATTTTCTAAAAGACTTTGGCAGCAACGAACTGCTTTCGCAAAGAAAACTAGTACAGCCGGAGGATGACCGCACGCTGGTTAATCTGTTAACCGACCAGATTGAATTTGCCAATGTTATTGTCTTAAACAAGACAGACCTGGTACAGCCAGAGGCCCTTAATCTGCTGGAAGGCATAATAAAAAAACTTAATCCGGAGGCGCGTATTGTTAAAACATCTTTCGGAAAGGTTCCGCCCGAAAGCATTCTCAACACAAGATTGTTTGATTACCGGAAAGCAGCTCAGTCGGCCGGCTGGATGAAGGAATTAAATGGTTATCATATTCCTGAAAGCGAAGAATATGGCATACATTCATTTGTTTTCCGCAGCCACCGCCCGTTTCATCCGGAGCGCTTCTGGAATTTCGTACAGCAATGGCCGGCAGCTGTTATCCGCAGCAAGGGGCTTTTCTGGCTGGCTTCCCGGCCGGATCAAGCCATTTTACTGAGCCAGGCAGGTGGATCGGTGCGCGCTGAAATATTTGGCCAGTGGTGGGCATCTGTGCCCCCGAATGAGCGCAGAAAACGCAGAGGCTTTGCAAAGGCAAGAGCCACCGTTTTGAAAAAATGGGACCCGGTGTGGGGCGACCGCCAGCAGGAACTGGTTTTTATAGGCGTACACATGAATGAAAAGAATATCCGCCAAAAACTAAATGAAGCACAGCTTACACCTGTGGAAACAGAATTATACCTGCAGGGTGCCCGGTTTGCAGACAACTGGCCGCTGTAGTTTATAGTTCAAACTCATGCTTAAGGAAAACTTTCAGGTCTTTTCCAAAAATGGTAACGCCTATCCGCAGCACCTGCTTTTCGGAGAAAACTTCAAGCAGGGCAAAATTTTTTTCAGCGATAAGCGGTCCCATGCGGTGCTTGTTGGTTTCATGCCAGGCTTCTGTCCACGTGTGGGTAAGCCCGCTGGAGGTAATATCGTAAAGCGGGTAGGGCAGGCCGGGCAATTGAATTTTTGATATTTCGGCTATGTGCCGGTCGCCACTAATAGTCAGTACGCGTTTGTGCGGATATTTCTGCAGCAACGCAAAAAGGCGTTGGCGCGCGAGAGGAAAATTGCTCCATTTTTCAAAATCGTGCTCTTCGGCAATTACCTGAATACTGGAATTGATAATAATTAGTGCAGCGGAGCTTTTACTTATTTCTTCTTCCAGCCATTTCCACTGTGCTTCGCCCAGTATATCGCCCTGTTTATTCGGAAGGTAGCGATAGCGGTTGCGGTTAGTTACAGAATCAAAATATTGTTCACGGTGCAGTGTATCTCTAAACCAGCGTGTGTCGAGATTGAGCACCAACACCTGGTGGGGTATATTGCCCAGCGTATAACTGTGGTAAAGTCCTTCATGTGTGCGCACCGTATGGCTGGCTGGCAACCCTAGAAAATCCAATGCCAGCGCTTTGCTTTCTTCCTTGCGCGAGTAAAACTTGCCACCATCGTTAATACCGTAGTCGTGATCGTCCCACGTGCCGGTTACCGGGCAGGTCTGCAATAGTTTTTGATAGGAGGGTCGGCTTTTCTGTTCGTGGTATTTCTTTTTTAGCACCTGCATGTCGTGCGTGTCGCCATAAATATTGTCACCGCCCCAAATCCACAGGTCGGGCTTCAGGCGGCACACTTCCTCCCAAAGCTGCTCTTCGCTGCTTTGCCGGCTGCACGAACCAAACGCTATGCGCACAGCAGGTTGTGCGTAGGCAACAACAGTAGCCGCTAAAGGGATTATCCATCCAATAATTCGTGTCATGATTTAAATATATAATTACCGTTGATTATTTACCCAACCGTTAATAAATTTTCACAAAAAATTAAAAACATATTTATGAGACCCATCTTTTACTTGTTGCTGTGGATATTTTGTGTTCCCTATCTGTATGCACAGAATTACAAAGCCGACTCGGCTTATATGCGGCAGCATTACGACAAAGCTGAGTACTATATTTCCATGCGTGATGGGGTAAAACTGTTTGCGGTGGTATATACACCTAAAGATCAATCGAAAAAATACCCCATCCTGCTGAACCGTACCTGCTACAACGCTTCAACGTATGCCGACTGGAAAACCTATGGCCATCCGTCTATGTATTTGGTTCGAGACAAATACATTTTTGTTTTTCAGGATGTACGCGGCCGGTATATGAGCGAGGGCACATTTGATAACATGCGCCCGAATATCCCGGGTAACAATCCAAAAGATAAGAAGGCCATAGATGAAAGTTCAGACACCTGGGATACCATTGACTGGCTGGTGAAAAACATTAAGAACAACAACGGCAGGGTGGGTATGTTCGGCATTTCGTATCCCGGCTTTTATACGGCAGCCGCTCTTCCCGATGCCCATCCAGCGCTGAAGGCTTCTATACCGCAGGCACCTATCTCCGATTTTTTCTTTGACGATTTCCATCACATGGGTGCTTATCTGCTCAGCTATACCGCAGCATTTGGTGTTTTCGGTTATCAGAAATCATCCATTACCCGGGACGACTGGTTTATGAACCAGTTGATGCGTTTTTACGCACAGGCACCCCGCGATGGATATGATTTTTATTTACGGTTGGGGCCCTTAAAAAATATTACAGAAAAATATCACTACGATAACTTTTTCTGGAAGCAGATTATTGAGCATCCCAACTACGATGACTTTTGGCAGAAACGTAACATTCTGCCTCATTTACGGAATATCAAGCATGCAGTAATGACTGTGGGCGGATGGTTTGATGCAGAAGATTTGTACGGTCCGCTGAATATTTACAAAACTATTGAAGCCAATAACCCGCAGGCACGCAACACCATTGTAATGGGGCCCTGGGGTCATGGCGACTGGGCACGTGAAAACGGAAAGTCAACACATAACCATATTTACTTTGGCGACAGCCTTTCCACTTTTTATATGCGTGAAGTGGAAAGAAAATTTTTTGCTTATCATCTCAAAGACGAAGGAATACTCGACCTGCCCGAAGCTCTGATGTTCGACACGGGAACCAAACAATGGAAAAGTTTTACCGCATGGCCGCCGCAGGAGTATAAGCCCGTAACCCTTTATTTTGATAGCAACGGAAAATTATCGGTAAATACGCCTACACCTACCGATGCCGTATTTGAATACATAAGCGATCCGCGCAAGCCGGTTCCTTACACCAGCGAAATAGAAGGACTAACCTTTACACCGCGTAAGTTTATGAGCGATGACCAGCGCCCAGCCTCCCGCAGACCCGATGTGCTGACTTTTGAAACCGAACCCCTTGCTGAGGATATTACCCTTGCCGGTGAAGTTATGGCAAGACTCAAAGTATCATTAACCAGCACTGATGCTGATTTTATTGTTAAGCTTATTGATGTATATCCGAACGAACATCCCAATTATGAACATAATCCTCAAAATGTGGTAATGGGCAACTACCAGCAACTGGTGCGCAGTGAGGTTTTTCGCGGGCGCTTCAGAAACAGCTTTGAAAAACCCGAGCCTTTTGTTCCCAATCGACCAACTGATGTGGAATTCCCGTTACAGGATATTCTACATACTTTTAAAAAAGGGCATCGTATTATGGTACAGATTCACAGCACGTGGTTTCCCTACATTGATCGCAATCCGCAGAATTATGTAGATAACATTTATCTGGCCGATGAAAAGGATTTTACCAGTGCCATTATCAGTATTCATGGTGCATCGAAAGTAGAAATAGGCGGAAACCAGCGGCTAACCTGCCGGCTTGATTTTAAAAGATAAAATTTTTTCGTGCCATAATTACCGATTGGTAATTACCTGCACGTTGTCGGTGCCCATTCGGGCGGCCAGCCATTCGCGTAACCTGCGCAGTTCCGCCCGGTTGGGCGTTCTGCGATATTGCACCCAGGCTATATAAGTGGTATCGGGCCTGAGCGAGTCCAGGTGTACGGTTAATGATCTGCTGATGCTGAATGACGCCATATCCGGAAACAAGGCCTTAACCTCAGGGGCCAGCACTACTGGTGCAGCCGTAATTTGTTTGAATGCT
>FWPU01005184.1_pt1 | contig 27407 bp, 21 predicted proteins | sample 2228361 | NCBI WGS metagenome assembly FWPU01 (sample SAMEA103939777, study PRJEB20133) | metagenome
GGGCAAATGTACGCCTACTGGCACTCAGACGCTCCCTCCTGGGACAGGATTTGACAACTTGTGGGCTCTCTGATACACTAAACACATAAACAACTGCTTATTTGTTTTGCGGCTACTTTATGGGCCATTTTATGGGCCATCAGGCAAAAAGGGAGCATCTGTGCAAAGATCCGGCACCCGCTCTTTGGAACCCATAAAGCAAAGCCATCCCCCGGCCCACGAACGCCAGTCCTTCTGCACCGCCGATCACTCGGACTCGACTCTGGCAGCGGCGGTACGCGCCCACCTGCTGGACGGCACTACCGCGTCCCAGGCGGCAGAACTCTTCAAGGCCCTGGCCGATCCCACCCGCATCCGCATCATTAGCCTGCTGGCCCACACCGAAATGTGTGTGGGAGACCTCTGTCTGGCCCTGGAGATGACCCAGCCCGCTATCTCCTATCAGCTGCGCATTCTGCGCACCCTCCGCATTGTGCGCAGCCGGCGGGAGGGCAAGCACATCTTTTATACCCTGGACGACGACCACGTCTACCAGATCTTCCGCCAGGGGCTGGACCATGTTCAGCACGGGTAGGCGTTGATATTTTGTCTCAATTACATCAACGTATGCTTATGTATTTATCAGTAAGGGTGGATACCCCCATGGACGACGTAGGTACCCAAACATGGCAACTCAAGCTGGTGGGGCTCCTACCGGCAGAAACGCCTGTGGAGGACGGCTGCCACCAGCTCATGGAACGCCTGGCCGCAGTGCAGGGGGTGAACCGGGCTCACATCATCGAAGCCGATGGGGCCTCGGCCCTCTGCGTGCACTATGATCCCGGCCAGATCGGGCCAGCCCACCTGGAACGGCTGGCCGAAGAACTCAGGGGCCAGCCCACCGTGCCCGCCGCAGCCGTTGACAGCACCAACCGGGCAGATCGCACAAAGCCGGGGGCCGCTCCAGATCATGGCCATGGCGGCGCACCGCCCCTCCTCCCCCCCTGGATCCAGGAGCAGTGGACCCTGCTGCTGGTGGCGTTGGCCGGCCTCTTTCTGGTGGTGGGCTTCGCGGGTGAGCGGCTGTTCGGCCTACCCGAGTCGGCGGCCCTGGCCTGCTACCTGCTGGCCTACCTGGCCGGCGGCTACGACGTAGCCGTCCACGCCCTCCCAGGCCTCCTGCGGGGTCGCTTCGACACCGACGTCCTCATGCTCACCGCCGCGCTGGGCGCCGCCGCCCTGGGCGAATGGGAAGAGGGCGCCTTCCTGCTCTTTCTCTTCGCCCTGGGCCACGCCGGCGAGCACTACGCCCTGGACCGGGCGCGCAATGCGGTAAACGCCTTGGGCGCACTCATGCCCCGGACCGCCTACCTCCGCCAGGGGGACCAGATCACCGAAGTCGACGTGGATACCCTCCAGGTAGGCAACCAGGTGGTGGTGCGCCCCGGGGACCGGCTGCCGGTGGATGGGGAAGTGGTGGCCGGGCACAGCAGCATCGACCAGGCCCCGGTGACCGGCGAGAGCGTTCCCGTGGCCAAGGAGCCCGGCGATCCGGTCTTTGCCGGCACCATCAACCAGGAGGCGGCCATCGACGTGCGGGTGACCCGGCTGGCCCAGGACAACACCCTGAGTCGGGTCATGCAGATGGTGCAGGAGGCCCAGAGCCAGCAAAGCCCCACCCAGCAGTTCACCCAGCGCTTCACCCGGCGCTTCGTCCCGGCGGTGTTGGCCCTGACCGGGCTGGTGGCCCTGGTGCCACCCCTGATGGGCTGGATGGGCTGGGGCGAGAGCTTCTACCGGGCCATGTTGCTGCTGGTGGCCGCCTCGCCCTGTGCCCTGGCCATCGGTACCCCGGCCGCGGTGTTGGCAGGCATTGCCCAGGCCGCCCGCAACGGCGTGCTCATCAAGGGTGGCGTATACCTGGAAAACCTGGGCCGGCTTCAGGTGATGGCCTTTGACAAGACCGGCACCCTGACCGAGGGGCACTTCCAGGTGACGGATGTGATCCCCTTGAACGGGGCCACGCCCGAGGATGTGCTACGGCTGGCCGCAGCGGTGGAGCAGCAGTCCAGCCATCCCCTGGCCCAGGCTGTGGTCCAGGCCGCCCGTGCCCGCGGGCTGGAGCTGCCCAACGTAGAGGCCGTAGAAAACATCCCTGGTCGGGGTATTCGGGGCCTTGTGCAGGGCGAGCCGGTGCTGGCCGGTTCTCGACGCCTGTTGCAGGAAATGGAACAGCTGACATGGAACGGGGACGCCACGGCCCTGCTCCAGCAGCTGGAAGAGAAAGGCGAGACGGCCATGGCCGTGAGCCGGGGCGGCACGGTGGTGGGGGTGATCGGCCTGGCGGACCGGCCCCGCCCGGGCGTGCGGGAGACCCTGGAACGGCTGGTGGCCCTGGGCATCCGCAAGCTGGTCATGCTGACCGGTGATACGGAGGCCGTGGCCCGACGAATCGCGCGGGAAGTGGGCGTCACCGACGTGCGCGCCGGCCTGTTGCCGGAAGAGAAGCTGCAAGCCATCCGGGCGCTGGAGGCCGAGTATGGCCCCATCGCCATGGTGGGGGACGGCGTCAACGATGCCCCGGCCCTGGCCACAGCTACCGTGGGCATCGCCATGGGGGGCGCGGGCACAGCCGTAGCCCTGGAGACTGCGGACGTGGCCCTCATGGCCGATGATTTGGGCAAGCTGCCCTTTGCCGTGGGGCTGAGCCGGGCCAGCCGCCGCATCATTCAGCAGAACCTGGCCATCTCCCTGGGGGTGATGCTCCTGCTGGTCCTCAGCTCCGTGGTAGGGCTGGTACAGCTGAGCTGGGCCGTGATCCTGCACGAGGGCAGCACCGTGGTGGTGGTGCTCAACGCCCTGCGGCTGCTGGCGTATCGGGAGCCAGGCTGGTAGGGGTGAAGCTGGCCGCGGCCTGCCGCCCCCTACCAATTCCATCGATGGGGAGCACCTGCCTGGTGATCCAGCCAGCGTAATTGGAGGCCAGGAAGAGAACTTGGAATCAATTAAGAACGGCCTACTAAGGGTTCTACAAAGTGTAATGCCGCCTCACCCATGGGTCGGAGGAAGTCGAAGTCACAACCTTGATCAGCCTGGAGGACGTGGTCGATGTACAGGCGTGGATAGCCCCGCAAATGAGGTGACAGCGGCGGCGACCAGCGGGCCAGCCGCGCCTGGAGTTCCTCGTCCGAGATCAGGATGTCCAGGCGGCGGGCCGGGATATCCAGGCGGATCGGGTCGCCGTCGCGCACCACCGCCAGCGGCCCGCCTGCGGCAGCTTCAGGCGCGGCGTGGAGCACCACGGTGCCGTAGCTGGTGCCGCTCATACGCGCGTCGCTGATGCGCACCAGGTCGCGCACCCCCTGGCGGAGCAGCTTGGCCGGAACCGGGATCTGCCCCCATTCTGGCATACCAGGCGCCCCGCGCGGACCGGCGTTGCGCAGGATCAGCACCGAGTCCGGTGTCACCCCAAGGTCCGCGCGCTCGATGCGCGCCAGCATCTCTTCGTAGCCATCAAAGACCAGGGCCGGCCCGGTGTGGACCATCAGACCGGGCGATGCGGCCGAGACTTTTATCACCGCGCCGCCGGGAATCAGGTTGCCAGACAGGGTAGCCAGCGCTCCCCCCTGGTTCAAAGCCTGTGCGACCGGCCGGATCACATCCGGGTCGTAGCAGTGTGCCGCTTTGATCACCTCGCCCAGGGTCTGGCCTGAACAGGTCAGGCACTCCAAATGTAACAGTGGAGCGATCTGTTTCAGCAGCGCCGGCACTCCACCAGCCCGGTGGAAATGGTCCAGGAGATAGCGGCCTGACGGTTTCAGGTTGGCGAGGAGGGGCGTATCCCGGAAGAGCTCGTCGAAGCGGGAAAGGGGCAGGTGGATGCCCCGGCGGCCGGCGATGGCCACCAGGTGCACGATGGCGTTGGTAGAGCCGCCCAGCGCGGCCAGGGCGCGGATGGCGTTGGCAAAGGCCCGCTCCGTCAGCAGCACGCTGGGGCGCAGGCCGGCCCGTACCATCTCGACGATGCGCCGGCCGACCTCCTGGGCCACCTGCAGCCGCCGGCTGTCGTTGGCGGGGATGGTGCTGCTGCCGGCCGGCATCATGCCCAGCACCTCAGAGAGGGCCGTCATGGTGGAGGTGGTGCCCATCTCGTTGCAGGCGCCCGACGAGCAGAAGAGACACGCCTCGAACTCCCGCCATTCGTCCTGGCTCAGCCTGCCGGCCCGGTACTCGTCCCAGAACTTCCAGAGGTCTGTGCCGGTGCTGATGGCCTGGTTGCGAAAGTAGCCGACCGCCTTGGGCCCCGCGGAAAACTGGATGGCCGGGATGTCGGCGCTGGCCGCGGCCATGAGCTGGGCAGGCGTGGTCTTGTCGCAGTTGGCCAGCAACACCACGCCGTCCATGGGATAGCCCCGGATGGACTCTTCAATCTCCATGGAGACGAGATTGCGATAGAGCATATCTGCGGGCTTGAGGAGGTCCGCGCCCAGGGCCATGGTGGGAAATTCCAGGGGAATGCCGCCGGCCTCGACCACGCCCTGCTTGATGGCCGGCACCAGCGTGCGGAAACCGATCTCGCAGTGGTTGAACTCGCTGGCCGGGTTGCAGATGCCAATGATTGGTCTGCCCGCGATGCGGGCCGGGTCGTAGCCCAGGGTGCTCAACACCGCACGGTGGCGCAAACCCATCTCGTCCTGCCGGGCAAACCAGCGTTCGCTGCGTAGCGCCACTTGAGGCATGACAGATCTCCATGAAGATTGGGCAGGCACGTGAGGGCGCCCCATGCACCTGTCGTATCAGCCGATGCTTTCCACCATTGGCGGTGAAACCGCGGTGAATTCGGGTCAATCGGCCCCACAGGTGCAATACACCCGCGTGAGGGCCAGCCGGCTACGGCAGTCGAGCCGGCGCGCTGCGCAGCACCCGGCGGGCCGTCTCCAATGTGCGGTCGATGTCGACCTGGGTGTGGGCGGCGCTCACGTGGTTGCGCTTCAAGGCCACGGGCAACAGGAAGACACCCTGTTCGCACATGGAGCGGCGGAACCAGAGGTCCCGCTCCGTGTCGTTGCGCAGGAGATCGGTGTAGCTCTCGATGGGCCCTTCCATGAAGTAGGGCACGAAGACCGAGCCGAAGCGGGCCACGGTCATGGGGATGCCCACCTCTTCCGCGATGGCCTGCAGGCCCTCTGCCGCCTGGCGTGCCAGCTCGAAACAGTGGCGGTGGACCCGGCCGTCCTCCAGCTCGGCGATGGTGGCCAGCGCGGCGGCCACGCCCACAGGGTGGCCGTTGTAGGTACCGGCGAAGAAGACACCGCCGCCCGGCCCGAAACGGTCCATGAACTGAGCCCGGCCGGCCAGCGCGGCGATGGGATAGCCATTGGCCATGGCCTTGGCGAAGGTGCTGAGGTCCGGGGTAACGCCGCAGATCTTCTGGTAGCCGCCCAGGTCGTGGCGGAAGCCGGTGATGACCTCGTCGAAGATCAGGAGGATGCCGTGCTCCTCGGTCAGGCAGCGCAGCGTCTGCAGGAAGTCCGGCCGGGGCAGCACGCAGCCGATGTTGTGGGGGATCACTTCCACCAGGATAGCCGCCAGCTCGTGGCCGTGGCGTTGGACGGCTTCGGTCACCGCTTCCACGTCGTTGAAGGGCAGGATGAGGGTTTGCTCCACCACACCAGGGGACATGCCCAGGGAGAGGAGGTCCCGTCGGCCGATCTTCTCGGCTGGGGTGATGACGTTCATGAGCACCGCGTCGTGCCAGCCGTGGTAGGTGCCCTGAAACTTGACGATGCGGTTGCGCCCGGTGACGGCCCGGGCCAGGCGCAGGGCAGCGTAGGTGGCCTCGGAGCCGGAGTTGGTCAGGAGCACCCGTTCGGCCGAGGGCACGTGGCGCACCATGACCTCGGCCAGCTCTACCTCCATGTCGGTGACACCCGCGCCCACGATGTCCAGCCGCTCCATGGCTGCGCGTACCGCGGCGTTGACCCGGGGATGGTTGTGGCCCAGGATCAGGGGGCCATAGGCCGCGTGGTAGTCCAGGTAGGTCTTGCCGTCGGCGTCGGTAATGGTGGCCCCTTCCGCCCGGACGGGGACGAAGGGCCAGGGCAGGGCGCGGTTGACCGAGTTGACACCGCCTGGGATCACCCGCCGCGCCCGGGCTACGTAGCCGGCATTGCCTTGTTCCTCACTCATCCTCTTCCTCCTCAGGTTGCACGTTGAACAGTTCTGCGAAGCGTTCCCGCAGGGATTGGGCGTGGTAGATCACCAGCCGGGCAGCGGCTTCCGGGTCCCGCTGCACCAGGGCGTCGAAGATGGCCTCATGTTCCCGGCAGGATGCCGCCATGTTGGCGGCGTCGATCACTTTGCCGTAATGGAGCAGATACATATCGGTTCGCTCTTCGTTGCGCACCACAAACTCGGTCAACGGGGCGTTGCCGGCTGCTTCGCCGACCAGGCGGTGAAAATCGCGCGAGGCGCGCAATACGCCGGCGGTGTCGAGCCTGCGCCGGCACTCATTGGCCTGGGCCAACGCTCCCTCGATGGCCCTGAGCTGCTCTGCCGTGGCCAGGCGCGCGGCGCGACGGGCCAGATAGGGCTCGACCGCCTCGTTGGCCACAAACATATCGACGAACTCGGCGCGGGTGAGGGCGCGCACATAGAGGCCTCGCCCTTTGCGGGGCCCGATGAACCCTTCGTGTTCTAAAATCGCCAGCGCTTCGCGGACGGGCGTCCGGCTGACGTTCAGGGAGGCCGCCAGTTGCTCTTCAATCAGCGGCTGGCCCGGCCGCAACTGGCCTGCCAAAATGGCTTCCTTGATGGCGACGTAAATCGATTCGCGGTAGCGAGGTACACGAACTGGCTTGACGAGGTCATCGGTGAAGACGGTTTCCAGCGGATTCATACCCATGTAAGCTCCATAGAGGCTCAGAGTCTTGTAATATCAATTGCCGGTACGGTTTGTCCTTCGTCCAACTTGTCAAGACAACTGTCCGGTATGGAAACCGGACCTACGGAATCATAGATGCCGCTTCACAAGACAATCGATACAAGGCTCCCCGGATCAATACCGTCAGATTGAGGCACAGACTGTTCTGTATACAACATGACGAATAACTGTCAAATAACTTTCCTTTACACAGGTCATATCCACGCTACACACCAAATATCGGTGGCTTTCAAAAAGGCAAAAAACAACCTTTTGTATGCAAAACAGGGCGAGTAACGCGCCACTGTCAGGTTTCCATCTCACTTTGGAAGAAAAAAAACGCTTGACAAAGCCCTTGCCCGTTGCTACAATGGCTATTGTAGCAGATCTCATCGCAATTTGCCATCCCCACTTCAGCAAACAGCGGCTGCATACTGTATACAAACTTCTCCTCCCGTGTACTCGTGCGCTATTGACTGCAGAAGAGGCCGTTTTGAGTTCGAATCCCCCATCAGACGTAAGTGATCGACGATGGAACCTTATACGTTCCCCCATAGCTCTTTCAATACGTTTCCTGGATCCCTGCAGGTTCTTCCATCCTTCATAGCAGTACGAATCACTTTCCTTGTAAAGGAGAAGCCATGTCCGAGCGAGAACTGAGCCGACGTGTGTTTCTGAAGTGGAGTGCAGGGACGGGCGCGACCCTGCTGCTGGCCGCCTGCGTGCCGGCGACAGCGCCCACATCCGGCGTAGCCGTGGAGCCCACACCCACCCCGGTGCCCACAGCCGCCCCGCGCATCTACGGCGCGGGCAAGACCGAGATCGTAGTCTGGTATCAGGATTGGGACGGCGCCAACCGCATCATGAACTGGGCAGGTCCCGTCTTTGCCGAACAGCATCCGAATGTGACGGTGAATCTCCAGGCCATCGGCTATGGCGATCTCTTCGCCAAGATGCTCCCTTCCATTGCCGCCGGCACCGAAGGGGACGTGCTCATGATGTACACGGACTGGGTCGTCGGCACCGACATCAGCCAAGTCTTCCTCGAGATCACCGATCATGTGGGCGGTATCCAAACCCTGGAAAAAGAGATGTGGCCCGCAGCCTTCCAGGCGGTCGATGCACCCGGCGGCAAGATCTACTATCTGCCCTGGCTGGCCGGCATCCGTGGCGCGACCATCACGGTGAACACCGATCATCTGGCGGAAAAGGGGATCGACTACCTGAACTTCCAGTCCTTTGAGGAGGTCGTCCAGGCCGGCGTCGAATTGACCGAGACCAATGCAGACGGCAAGATCATTCGCGCCGGCTACTCGCCCCGCAGTTCCCAGTATCAGCTCCTCTGGAGCCTGATCTGGCAGTTGGGCGGCGAGTTCTTCGACCGGGAGAGCGGCAGATGGACGCACAACACGGCTGAAGGAGAGCAGGCAGCCCAGATCATCTACGATGTGTACTGGAAACACCAGACATGCGACTTTGAGCTGTTCACCAATGAGTTTGAAGCGGTCAGCCAGAAGCTGGTCTCCATCTGGGGAGATGGCGCCTGGACAGCCAGCGTGCAGAACGATGTGGCCGGCATCCCCGCGGACAATATCGTCACGCCACGGCTGGCCAATGCCGTGGCAGAGGTACTCTATCCCCACCACATCGCCGGATATGGTCTGTCCAGACGGCTGACCGGCGATGCGGACAAACTGGAGGCTGCCCTGGCCTTCGCCCGCCTGCTGGTTAGCCCCGATGGTCTCATCCAAGCATTCGATTTTTATTCGGGCGTCTGCATGAGCAAGGCCACCTACGAGGACCCGCGTATCGCCGATGTGAAGTACGGCCTCATGTCCAAGCGGGTGGCCACTGGGATGTGGCCCATTGCCCGTTACCCGGGCGATCACGTGGCCCAGCAGGGGCCGGCTGCCACCGAGCTGGACCGGGCCATGCGCAAGGAAATCAGCATCCAGGAAGCCCTCGCCAACATGGATGCCTACCTCCAGGAGCAGGAAGATCAGGCGCGCGAGCGCATCGGCATCTAAGTCCGGCAGGCGATCCACCCGCGGCTTCCCTATTCGCGGGTGGATCAGGAAAGGGAAACAGACCGGAGAACCATGAACCAGACAGGAACAGCCGGACAGACCCACACCGGCCGGCCGCTGGCTCGCCCCCGGCGTGGGTGGCTACAACGCTTTCGGCGTGCCAGCCCGCTGGCCCTGCTCTACGCCGCCGGTGTAATTGTCTTCTATACATTGATCTTTGTCATCCCTTTCGGCACGGCCATCTGGCTTTCATTCCAGAACTGGGATTTCCTCACCAAACCCAGGTTCGTCGGTATTCGCAACTTTGCCAAGCTCCTCTCCGACCAGTATTTCTGGCAGGCGTTGAAGACGACGTTCCTCTTTTCCGCGGTGGAAATCAGCGTGGGCGTGGCCCTGGCCCTGCTCCTGGCCCTGGCCCTGAGCAACATACGGGGGAAATGGCGAAACATCTTTCTGTCCCTCTACTATCTGCCAGTGATTACGCCCGCGGTGGTCACCATCTATCTGTGGAACTGGCTCTACCGGCCTACCGGCGGCACGTTCAACACTTTGCTTGCCTCTGTTGGCCTGCCGCCCCAGCCGTTTTTGGCCAGTCCTCAACAGGCGCTCTGGTGCATCACGGCCATGGTGATCTGGGCCAACGTGGGCGGGGCCGCGGTGATCCTGCTGGCCGGCATCAACGACGTCCCAGATGTACTATACGAAGCAGCCAGGTTAGACGGGGCCGGCTTCTGGCAGATGTTTTTCAAGATCACGCTGCCCCTCATTCGCCCCGCGCTGGCCTATCTGATGGTGGTCAGTGTGATCGGCACGGTGCAGATGTTCGAGCAATTCTTTCTGATGCGGGGACCTGGCTTCAGCACGCGCACGCTGGCGCTCTACACCTATGAACTGGGATTTCAGGCCCTGAACCTGGGCTATGGCGCCGCCGTTTCCCTCGTCATCTTTGTGTTGCTGCTCTTCGCGACCGTCTTCCAGTTACAGCGATGGCGGATGATGTGGGAGTATTGAAAGGGGTCCGCAGTCCAAAATCCAGAGTCGCCTGCCTGGACCAGACTACACCGATGCAGACTAGACCGACATCGGAGGATGCCTGCTCTGCACCGAAATCGTGAACCACTGGATCATATGGGCGGTTAGGGAATCGCTATGGCTAGAGAGAATGCGCTGCCTGCCAGTGCGTTGAGGACAGGCGTACGCAGATGGTACGTTTCCGGCCGCTGGATCGAGGGGCTGATCTTTGTCCTCCTGGCTGCCTTCAGCGTTGCCATGTTCTACCCATTCCTGTGGCTGATCTTTTCGTCGTTCAAGACGGGCGCCGACATCGTACGCATACCTGTTACCCTACTGCCCCAGGAATGGACCCTGAGCGCCTACCAGTTGGTCATGGACCCGAATCGGGCCAATCTGCCCCGCGCCTATCTGAACAGCATCCTCGTCACCGTGGGCACAGTCGCCACCGTCCTCTTCACCTCATCGCTGGGCGGCTTTGTCTTTGCCCGCCTCAACTTCCCAGGCCGCCAGCTTCTCTTCTACTTCATCCTGTCCACCACCATGGTGCCCTTTCTCACGCTCCTCATCCCCCTCTACATCGTCATCCGCGAGCTGAATCTGCTGAACACGCTCTGGGGGCTGTGGGTGCCGGCCATCTTCTCCTCGTTCGGCATCTTTCTCTGCCGGCAGTTCATTTACGGCATCCCCGCCGACCTCTACGATGCCGCCAAGATCGACGGCAGCGGCGACTTCGCCATCTATCGCAACATCATCCTGCCCCTGAGCAAGCCCGTGCTGTCGGTGCTCGCCATCTTCAACTTCCTGGGCACGTTTAACGCCTACCTTTGGCCGTTGGTGGTGCTCAACGACGAGGACAAGCTGGTGTTGCCGCTGATCCTCACGCGCATGGCCAATCGCTTTGGCGGCACCGACTACCAGGCGGTCATGGCGGGCTCGGTGCTGGTCTCCCTGCCCCCACTGATCGTTTTTCTGATCTTCCAGCGCAACTTCGTGCGCGGGATCGCCCTGACCGGCCTCAAAGGATAGAAAGCAGAGATTCGCATTGAGCGGGAACGAACCCTATACCCAACTGCACATGGTCTGGCCAGCATATCGGCTGGATACCCCCCCTGCCGTGCGGATGCCGCCCGGCTATTTCCTGCGCACGTACCAGCCGGGCGATGAGCCCTCCTTCTATGCAGTCATGGCCCTGGCCGGATTCACAGGGTGGGATGACGAGAGATTGGGACCCTGGCTCGCCAAGATCCTGCCGGAGGGCTGGTTCCTGGCCATCCATGGGGAGAGCGGCCAGGTTGTGGCTACCGCCATGGCGGTCCACAATCCTTCGGAGCTGCACCCCTCTGGCGGCGAACTGGGCTGGGTGGCTGGAGACCCTGCCCACGCCGGCCGTGGATTGGGGTTGGCCGTCTGTGCCGCGGTCACGGCACGCTTCATTGCGGCCGGATATCGCCACATCTACCTGAAGACCGACGACTGGCGGCTGCCGGCGTTGAAGACCTATCTCAAACTGGGGTACGTACCCTTCCTGTTCGCGCCCGGGATGACGGAGCGCTGGCGCGCGATCTGTGCCCAACTGGAATGGCCGTACACGCCCGAGGTCTGGCCCCAGTCCTGGCCATGATGATATTGACTGGCCCATCTACCGCAAATGGGTGTTAGTCGGCTTTGTCTCTGACAAACACCCAGGCATACACCCAGCTGGGAGATGGGCTGATACTGATTTGGTGAGCGAGAGATGACGCCTGCCCTTTCACCCCTCCAGGTCAAACAGATCTGCCAGGCAGTCAATCCAGAGCGACTGCTCGAGACCGCCATCGCCCTCATGGAAGTGCCCAGCCCTACCCGCCACGCCGGCGCGGCGGCCGATCGACTGGCCGCCATCCTGGGGCAGGATGGGTTTGTGGTGGAACGGCCGGTGGCCGACTGGCCGGAGGCGCCGGCCGTGGTCGCCCGCTATGCGGCAGGCAGTCCCGGCCGCACGCTTCAGTTCGACGGCCATCTGGACACGGTCCACCTACCCTTTGTGCCGCCTCGCCACGAGCACGGCTTTCTCTACGGTTCGGGGGCCGCGGATATGAAGGGCGGCATCGCCGCCTGTGTGGAGGCGCTGCGTGTGCTGCGCGAAACCCAATGCCTGCCTGCGGGTGGAATTCTGCTCACCGCCCACGACCACCACGAGGGGCCGTGGGGGGACCGGCGCCAGGTGCGTGCCCTGATCCAGGCCGGCATCGTGGGCGACGCGGTGTTGCTGCCCGAGTACCTGGCCGACCGTCTCCCCCTGGCGGGTCGTGGCGCGGCCATCTTCGAGATCCGCATCCGCCGGGAAGGCGAGCCTGTGCACGAGGTGTTGCGCCCACCCGACCTGCCCGACGTGCTGGGGACCGGCGCGCAGCTGGTCGTGGGCTTGCAGGAGTACCAGGAACAGCTCAAGGAGCGCGTCCATCCCTACGCCGGCCACGATTCTGTGTTCGTGGGCTACTTCCACGGTGGCGAGATCTACAACCAGGCGCCCACGGCTAGCGTGGCGCGAGGTACCCGCCGCTGGGTCACCCCGGGTACTGTCCAGGAGGTGGAGGTCGAGTTCAGGCAATGGCTACACAAATTCGCGACCCGGAGTGGCATCCAGATCGAAGCCGATTTCGAGGTGCAGGGCGACGCCTTCCACATCGACCCGGCGGATCCCATCGTCGCCGCCTTCCAGGCTGCCCACGCCGTCGTGGCCGGCGCGCCGCTCCCCCTGGGCGACAAGCCGTTTGTGGACGACGGCAACACCTTTGCGTCCCTGGCCGGCATCCCTGCCATTACCCACGGCCCGGCTGCCAGCGGCGCCCACACCTTGAACGAACGGGTGGCGGTGCAGGAACTGGTGCGGGTGGCCCAGGTCTACGTGCTGACCGCGGTCAGCTATTGTCCGCTGGCTTATTGAGCATTCTGAGAAAGGACAGCCAATCCGGAGCCACCGTGGTTACGACCGTACAGAGGCTACAGACAGAACAGGACAACCCGTACATCGGCTATGATGCCCTCGACAATCAGTATGGAGACATGCGGGCCACAGGGATCATGGATTCAGCCAGGATGGCCTGTACAGCCATCGAAAATGCCGCGTCGGCGGCCGGCCTTATCCTGACCACCAAAGGGCTGGTATGGTCCAACGGTACATAGAGAACGGCAGGCATAAACCCCATGTCCACCGGCGACGAAAACCGGGTACACCCCGGAAAAAACCAGAGCACCATGCGTTTGCAGAACAAGATCGCACTGATCACCGGCGGCGCCACCGGCATCGGCCGGGCCATCGCCCTGCGCTTTGCCCAGGAGGGTGCCCGCATCGCAGTGGCCGACATCAACGAAGTCGAGGGGCAACGGACCGCGCAGGAAGCGGGCGGCATCTTCGTCCGCTGCGACACCTCACAGCCGGAACAGGCCCGCGCTGCGGTGGAACAGACCCTTGCCGCCTTGGGTGGCCTGCACGTGCTGGTCAACGCTGCAGCCCATCTGGGCGGTACGCACCACGTGGCCGCCATGTCCGAAGCCGAGTGGCGCGCGGTGCTGAGCGTCACGTTGGACGGGGTCTTCTACTGCTCCAAATACGCCCTGCGGCCGATGATGGCCCAGCGCGCGGGTGCCATCGTGCACATCGCCTCGGTGGAGGGTATGATGGGGGCGGCCAGCCACGCCGCCTATGTCACCGGCAAGAGCGCGCTCTTCGGGCTGACCCGCTCCATGGCCATTGACTACGGCAGATACGGCATCCGGGTCAATGCCATCAGCCCAGGCATCATCGACTCGGGCCGCCCGGATATTGAGCGCGCCAAGCAGGATCCGGGCATGATGAAGTTCTGGCAAGACATGACTGTGCTGGCGCGTCTGGGCCGTCCGGAAGAGGTGGCCGCTGCCGCCCTTTTCCTGGCCTCAGATGAGGCATCCTACATTACAGGCCAAAATCTGGCCGTGGACGGCGGCTGGACCATTGGCCATCCGCCACTGCACTGGCCGGATGAGCCCCAAAGCCAAGGAGAATAGAGCCGCATCTCCCCGGCTGCCGCCCGCTCCCACGACCTGGCCATCCTCAGCCGACAAACCATCACAACCCTAGAAAGTGATTACCATGGGTAAGCTCAATTGCATCAAGCTGAGCAGTTGGAACCGGTGGGCGACGCGCTTCGTTGCGCCACCGGCGTGGAGCTGGGAAGCGGTACCCGGCGCAGCCTGCTACGTGGTCGACCTGGCCGGCGTCCACGACACGGCCCGGCGCTACCGGCTCCAGCATCCCCACTTCGACACGGCCCCTTTCTGGGAGCAGCTGCACCATGGCCCTGTGGATCTCCTGATCCAAGCCCTGGATGCCCAGGACAACGCCCTCTGCTGCGCGCTCCACCTGCGCGTTCACAAAGTGCCCGGCTTTGCCGGCGGCGAGCAGGAGCCGCTGGCCTGGGTCGAGGCGGTACGCCGCAACCTGGCCTATCTGCTGGCGCCGGCGCGCGACCCGGTGGCCGACTACGAGCAGGGGCTGCCCCGCTCCTGCTGGTCCTCCTTCGAAGACAGCGTGACGGGGCAACGGGTGCACCTGGCCTACCCGGCGCTGCACCACCCCAGCTTCATCCTGGCCTTCTTGACCTTCGCACAACGGTTCCCGGACGACCCCCTCGCCCCCGAAGCGCGGCGCCAGGCCAGACAGTATGGGGACTGGCTGTTGCAACATCGCCTGCCGGCGGATTGGATGTGCAGCCTCTTTCCCTATTCCACCATCCAGGCGGGCCGCTTTGAGGGCGGGATCGAAGGTAAAAACATCACCCTCTTCCGGGCGGCCAGGGTAGGCGAAGCCATGCTGGCGCTCTACGCGGCCCTTGGCGAGGCTGCCTATCTGGACTACGCCCGCCATCTGGCCGACGTTTTCGTCAAGCTGCAACGGGAGGACGGTTCCTGGCCCTATCGCGTCGACCCCAGGGACGGTGCGGTGGTCGAACCGTACACCTCTAACGCCATCACGCCCGCCCGGCTTTTCGGTCTGCTAGAGGAAATCGCCCCCAATGCCCGGTACGCCCAGGCCCGGCGCAGGGCGGCCCAATGGGTGCTGGAGAACCCGGTCCAGACTCGACTCTGGCAGGGCATGTACGAAGATGTGGGCGAACACGAGCCCTACCGGAATTTGCAGCACTGGGACACCAACGAAACCATCCGCTATCTGGTCCACTACCGCCGGGAAGTGCCCCAGGCGGTCGAGACCGCGGCTGCCCTGAACCGGTACATCGAGGACCAGTTCGTGGTCTGGCAGCAGGAGGAGTCGCCGGTCACCGTGCAGTGCCCAACGCCCGCGGTCCTGGAACAGTACCTCTGCTACTATCCCATGGAGGTCCACACAGGCAACTGGCTGCTGTCCCTTGTGGCCCTGCATCAAGCGACCGGAGATGGGTTGTACCTGCATAAGGGCATGGCCGCGGCCAATGCCATCGTGCGCGGCCAGCAGGCGAACGGCGCCTTTTCCACATGGGGAAACGATCGGCGCTTCGGCCGCCCGTTGAACACCCGGGACTGGCCGGGCTGCAACGCCTGCGCGACCACGGCGTTGCTGCGCTGGGACCGATATTACCGGGGTGCCCAGGCAGGCGAACCTGAGCCGCTGGGGCTGTGGGGGATCTAATAGCTATGAACGAGATCAAGGTCGCCTTCGCCGGGGTCCGTCGTTCCAGCGCCTTCTTCAAGGCCTTCCAGGTCCACCCGGAAACCCAGATCGTGGCCCTGTGTGACATCAACGAGCGGACCCTGGCCGAGGCAGGCAAAGCCACCGGCGTCACACAACTCTATACCGTCTACGAGAAGATGCTGGACGAAGCCCGGCCCGACGTGGTAGTGGTCGCCACGCCCATGCAGTACCATGCACCCCAGGCCATCGCCGCGCTGCAGCGGGATATCCACGTCCTCTCGGAAGTGACCGCCTGTGTTTCTATGGACGAAGCCCGCTGGCTGGTCCAGGCCTGCAGGCAAAGTTCGGCCATCTACATGATGGCTGAGAACTACATCTACCGCAAGCCCGTAGTCCTGGTGCAGGCCATGGTCAAGGCCGGCCTCTTCGGCGAGGTCTACTACGCCGAAGGCGAATATCTGCACGAACTGTCGGCCCTACACCATACGCCCGAGGGCCAGCCCACCTGGCGCTACTACTGGCAGGTGGGCGTCAACGGCGCCACCTATCCCACCCACAGCCTGGGCCCCTGCCTGCAGTGGATCCAGGAGCGGCCGGCGCGGGTCAGCTGCATCGGCACAGGCCGTTGGACCGATCCCGAACATATCATGGAGGACACGGTGCTGCTGCTGTGCAAGACGGCCAGCGGGAAGCTGATCCGGGTCCGGCTGGACATGCTCTCCAAACGGCCCCACGCCATGACCAACTACACCCTCCAGGGCACCAAAGGCGTCTTCGAGGGGGCCCGGCGCCCTGGCGAGCGCGACTGGGTCTGGATCAGCGACTACTGCCGGGATCCAAACCAGTGGATGCCGCTGGAGGCGTTCGAGGCGGAGTTCCTGCCAGAAATCTGGCGCGATCCACCGCCGGAAGCGCTGCAGGCGGGACACGGGGGCGGCGACTATTTCGAAGTGATGGACTTTATCGACGCGGTGCAGGGACGCAAAGCGCCGACCATCGACATCCACAAGGCCATGGACATGACCCTGCCGGGCCTAGTCAGCCAGGAGTCCATCCGCCGCGGGGGCGAGTGGCTGGAAGTGCCTGACTCGCGCCAATGGTAGCAGGACCGTTCGCATCCAGGGTGCTCACTCCTCCGCCAGCCACAGCACCTACGAGGAGTCGGCATCCTCCGATGCCGACGGACGGGCAGGATCTCCCATCCCCTAATCATCGGCGCTGCTCGCCGCCAGTTCGGCCGGCGCGCGCACCACATCCTCTTCCGGCCGGGCGTCGTGGAGGGCGCCGAAGTTGCGCAGCCGGGGGGAGAGGAGCGCGGCGCCGGCCACCACCAGCAGCGTGCCGATGCCGCCACTCACCACCGAGACCACCGGCCCAAACCAATGGGCCACCAGCCCCGACTCCAACCCGCCCAGCTCATTGGACGCGCCCACAAAAACACTGCTCACCGCTGAAACCCGACCCCGCATGTGGTCCGGGGTCAGCAGTTGCTGCAGGGTCTGGCGCACGATCATGCTCACGTTGTCGAAGGCGCCGGTGAGGAAGAGCATGGCAAAGGAGAGCCAGAAGGACTTGCTGATGCCGAAGATGATGGTGGCCACGCCGAAGCCGGCCACGTTGAGCAGCAGCGCCCGGCCCGCATGCTTCATGGGCGGCAGGTAGACCATGAGCATGGCCATGCAGAAGGCGCCAATGGCCGGCGCGGCCCGCAGCCAGCCAAAGCCTGTAGCCCCCACCTGCAGGATGTCTTCCGCGTAGATGGGCAGCAAGTAGACCGCACCGCCCAGGAGCACGGCAAAGAGGTCCAGGGAAATCATGGTCAGGATGATACGGGTCTTCCACACAAACTGGATCCCCGCCAGCAGGGTCTGCAGGGAAGCCCCACCCACCGGCCGGGTGTCAAAACGGAAGTTCAGGCGGACCAGCATCCCCAGAAAAAGCAGGGACGAAGCCGCGGTGATGACGTACGCCAGGGGCACGTTGAAGGCCACAATGACGCCGCCCAGAGCCGGCCCCAACACCGACGCGATCTGCATCATGCTGGTGTTCCAGGTCACCGCGTTGGGGAAGACCTCCGCCGGGACCAGCTGGGGCACCAGGGCAGTGCGGGCAGGCCGGCCAATCATGACTGCGGCGGCATCCAGGAAGAGGAAGAAGTACATCCAGGCGATGGAGCCCTGGGCCAGCGAGAGACCGGCCAGGGCCAGGGAGGTCAGGGTCATGGCGGCCAGGCTGAACATGACCAGCCGGGTGCGGTTGAACTTGTCGGCCAGAAAGCCCGCGGGCAGGGCCAGGGCCATGGTGGGCAGGGCCTGGGCCAGCCCCACCAGCCCCAAAGACAACGCCTCACCGGTGCGTTGGTACATCTCCCAGGCGATGGCAATGCTTTGGATGCGGGTGCCAACCAGGGCAATGAACCAGCCGATGATGTAGAGCCGATAGTTTCGAATCCGAAACGCAGCGTAAGGATCGTGTTTAGCAGCGCCGGGCTGCCCATTGGCAGGGGGAGTCAGTTTCATGGTTCTCTCATCTCTACAACGCGGCAAATTCCTGGAAGACCTGGGCCATGTGTTTGATGCCCTGGATGAAATCATCCACGAAGATGTTCTCGTCCGGCGCGTGGTTGCGGGAATCGGCGTGGCCCACGCCGGAGCCCACCGCGCCGATCCCCCAACGCCGGCAGAGGTGGTACATGGGGCCGGTGCCGGCCATGGTGGATGCGGCCATCGGCGATCTCCGCGCCGAAGGGCTCGTGGGTCCAGAGATCCAGGGGAGCAGGTGGCTGAACATCGTAGTGGTTGTAGAGGAGTAGGGTCCGAGGGCTGCGACCGGCCAGCTGGCCATAGACCACGGGATAGCCGTCGGTGGGGATGAGCCGGGCTGTCCCGCCCACATCCGCCAGCATCTGCCGGACCATGGCCGCGGTTTCAGCCATGCCCACACCTTGGGCCGCGATGGAGGGCTGCCGGCAGAGGGCCTGGAGCCAGCCAATGTACTCCTGGGCGTGGGCGTCGATGTAGTCAAAGATGTCTTGCATGGTGAACCTCACGGGTGGATGGATCGGCCGGGTGGGACGAGGGGCGGCAGGCTGGTACGCTCCAGCGCCTCTCGCAGGGCCATGTTGACCGCGTTCCGGTTCCGTACCAGCTGGGTACGCAGGAAATGGTACTCGTCGCTCTCCGGGTCCAGCCGAGCCAGCCGGGGCGCATCGGCCAGGAGGGGGATGGGCGGCAGGCCCCAGGCCGGGTCATGGTCGAAGCGGCCGGCGCCGGTGTAGAGGATGGGGATCAGGGAGCGGGAGAGGGCTTTCATGCGCGCGTTCAGTGCCTGGATGGATGCCAGATCGTGCTCTTCCACCACGGCGCAGCGCTGCGCCAGCTCCTCCGCCCGGGTGGCCAGCGCCCGGGCCCGCTCGATGGCTCGGCCCAAGTCCAGGTGGGTGCCGGCCTCTTGCTGGAGGCGGGTGAGGGCATCCAGGATGGCTGCCACCGCGGGGCGGAAGTCCATGGGCAGCAGGGGGCGATGGCAGAGCCGCCACAGGGTGAGCAGGTAGATGCGGGTGTCCAGCTCCAGGACATCCAGGTCGATCTTGTCCAGGGTGTCCTCGCTGGTGTGCCACCACCAGGGCATTTTGCCGCCGATGAGCTTGCCGAAGGCCAGGGAGACGTAGTCGGTGTCCTGGTCGCTGAAGGGGACCTGGCTCAGGCTCATGAAGAGGGCCGGGATGCCGATGCCGTTAAAGCTCATGTCCCCGGCTCGGCTCATGGGGCGGGCGTGGGTCTCCTGGCCGGTCTGCTCGTGGACCACGGTCTCGCCAAAGGGGCCCAGCTCTTGGTGGGCGGGGAAGCTGCCGTAGAAGGTGGCGCCCCGCGCGCCGGTGGAGTCGATGTTCACGTGGGCCACGCAGTGGTCGTGGAGCTCCACCCAGAAGTTATCCGCATACCAGGTGGAGCCGGAGTAGCGCCCGTGGCTATGGCCGCTCCAGAAGCAGAGGCGCAGCCCGCGGTAGAGGCTGTCCTGGTGTTGGGCCAGGATGCGGGCCACCTCCAGCATGGTGGCGTTGGCGCTGCCGTTGTCCATGGCGCCCACCTCCCACGAATCCAGGTGGCCACTGAAAAGCACGAACTCGTCCGCGTCCTGGCCGGGCAGATCTGCCACCAGCAGGGGCGTCTGCTGCCAGTCCATGAACACATGGCTGGTTAGCCGGAGCCAGACGCCCCCCGCGCCCGAGTTCTGGGCGATGCGGCGGCGCAGCTCGTGGCCATCCCGCGCCACCACCGAGACCGACGGCGTGCGGGGGATGCGTTCCGCTGAGGCGGGGGTGGGCGTCCCCCAGATGCTGCTCACGATCATGTAGTGGAGGTGATCGTCGTTGATGAAGATCTGACCGATGGCGCCGGCCTGTTCCGCTGCATAGACCGCGGTGGGGGTGGCCAGGCCGTTGAGCAGCACGATCTTGCCCCGAACATCCTGGCGGGCGTAGTCCTTCGGCGTGCCGAAGCCCAGGTCCACCACCTGGGCCTCCAGGCCTTCCACCGTGGCGCTGTAGGCGGTGCCCAGGCAGGGGATGGTGGCCAGGGGAGCCCCTGTGTCATCCAAGAGGGCCAGCGACGCGTCCAGGGGGTAGCTGATGAGCGCGGGGTGCTCCAACAGCGTGGTCTGCAGGCCGTACTCGTCCAGCAGGTGGCGCACGTAGAGGAAAGCCTCTCGCTCCTCTTCGGTGCCGGAATGGCGCTCCCAACGGGCGATGGCGCTATTGGTCTCCCAGAGGCGCTCCCGGGAGATCTGGGCGAGAAGTTGGTTTTCGTCGACGGGGTTGTGTGTGTTCATGGGTTGGGTGGTCCGGTGCTTGGGTGATTAAGTCATCGGGTGATTGGGTGGGGCGAAGGGTGGTGTGGGCTCAGGGAACGAGGGTGGCCAGCTCGTCCAGGTTCTCCCGGGCCAGGGGGCGCTGGCCCTCCTCCACCTCGTGGATCATCTCCACCATGCGGGCCAGGATGGGCGCGGCCAGGCCGTGGCGGCAGGCCCGTTCCAGGATGGGCGGGAAGTGCTCGTCCACCTCGGTGCGGCGCTTGCGCACGGCCAGATCCCGCCAGACGCCGCTGTGGGTCTTCTGATCCCGGCGGCGCACAGCCACCAGGCGGTCCAGGGACGCAGCCACCGCGTCGGCATCTTCCGTCTGCAGCACCTGGGGCTCGAAACCGTCGAAACCCCAGGGTGTCACCCCTTCGGCCTGGGCCACGGCCAGTATCTCCCGGACCAGGGCGACCATCAGCGGCCGGTACTGGTCAATGGCGTCGGCCATGGTCTCGTTGGTGAGTGCGGTGGCGAAGAGCATGGCGCCGTAGGCCTGCTTGCCCCAAAGGTAGCCCCAGATGTTGTCGGTTATGCGGACTGGGCCGCCGCCCCAGTGGCCCAGGTCCTCCTGCAGGCGCTTCAGACGGGGGGTGATGGCGCCGTTTAGCTCGCCGATGTAGAAGGCGCCCGGTCCGCCGAAGTGGATGAGGCCGGGCTCCAGGTAGTCCGCCGAGAAGTTGATGAAACAGCCGATGGTGCGCTCCTGGCCCACCATCTCGGCGATGATCAGCTCGTTCAGGCCATTTTGCGCGGAGACCACGAAGCCCTCCGGGGCCAGGCGGGGTGCGATGGCGGCCATGGCGGCCCGGGTGGCCGGCGCCTTCACCGCCAGGATCACGGCACCCAGCTGGTCCGGCATCTGGTCCGGGGTCACAGCCTGGGCCGGGACGGTAAAGGTCTCCTGATAGCCGCGAATGGTCAACCCCTGGCGGTTGATGGCGGCCACATGCTCCGCGGCCACGTCCACAAAGAGCACGTCCAGGCCGCCCCGGACCATGTACGCACCGATGGTGCCGCCGATGGCCCCCGCGCCCACCACAGTATATCGAGTCATGGTTTTTCAGTCCTCAGTCCTTAGTCCGGAGTCCTCAATCTTCAATCTTCCACCTACACCTGCCCCCGGAGGGTGGGGTCCAGGGCATCCCGCAGGCCGTCGCCCATCAGGTTGAAGCCCAGGACGGCCAGCATGATGGCCACACCGGGGATGGTGGCGATGTGGGGGGCCACCCGCAGGAAGTCCCGCCCGCTGGCCACCATGAGCCCCCAGGAGGGGTCCGGCGGCTGGACGCCCAGGCCCAGGAAGCTCAAAGCCGCCTCCAGCAGGATGGCGCTGGCCATGTAGAGGGTGGCGAAGACCACCACCGGCGGAATGGCGTTGGGCAGGACATGGCTCCACACCAGCCGCACCATGGGGACGCCCACCGAGCGGGCTGCGGTGATGTATTCCCGGTTCTTTACGCTCAGCACCTGGCTGCGGGTGATGCGGGCAAAGGCCGGCATGGCCCAAATGCCCACGGCCAGGGTGGTGTTCTGGACGCCTGTACCCAGGGTGGAGACCACCGCAATGGCCAGCAGGAGGTAGGGGAAGGAGAGCAGCACGTCGATGCAGCGCATGAGCACCCCGTCCACCAGGCCGCCGACGAAGCCGGCCACCAGGCCAATGAGCACACCGAAGACCAATGCAATGGCCACGGCCACGCAGGCCACGTAGAGGGCCACCCGGCTGCCGTAGATCAGACGGCTCAGGATGTCCCGGCCGAATTCATCCGCGCCCAGCCAGTACTTGGGGCCAGGGGGCATGCGCTTGTCGGCCAGGTGCTGCTGGGCCGGATCCATGGGCGCCAGCAGCGGCGCGCAGATGGCTATGAAGAGGAGGAAGGCCACAATGATCAGGCCGGCCACGGCCAGACGGTTACGCGCAAAGCGGCGCACCACATCCGCAGCCGGCGAACGTCTTCTGCGAACTGCCAGTTCCATCGAGAAAGCCTCAGCCTATCCGGTGAAACGAAGGCCTACAGGGACCGGGTGCGCGGGTCCAAGTAGGCGTAGGAGATATCGACAGCGGCGTTGATGACCACGAAGCTCAGGGCGAAGACCAGGACACTCCCCTGGAGAAGGATATAGTCCCGGGCGAAGATGGCCAGGACGACGAGCCGCCCCAGGCCAGGCCAGGCGAAGACCGTCTCGGTGAGCACTGCGCCGCCCATGAGCTGGCCGAACTGGAGGCCGATGACGGTGATGATGGGGATGAGCGCGTTGCGCAGCACATGCCGGGCCAGCACCAGCCGTTCGCCCAGGCCTTTGGCCCATGCGGTGCGCACATAGTCCTCCCGCAGGATCTCCAGCATGGACGAGCGGGTCATGCGGGAGACGATGGCGATGCTGGGTGCGGCCAGGGCGATGGAGGGCAGGACCAGGTGGCGCCAGGTCCCCGAGCCCCCCACCGGAAAGAGGCGAAAGTAGTAGGCGAAGACGTATAGCAGGACCAGCCCTAGCCAGAAGACCGGCATGGAAAGGCCGATCAGGGCCAGCAAGCGGACCACCGCATCCACCAGGCCGCCCGGGCGCACCGCGGAGATCACCCCCGTGGTCAACCCCAGGAGGACAGCCAGCACCATGGCTGCCACGGTCAACTGCAAGGTTTTAGGCCAGACGTCGGCGATCTCATCCAGAACCGGCCGATTGGACAGGATGGAGCGTCCCAGGTCTCCCTGGAGGACGTTGCCAAGGTAGCGCACGTAGCGCACGGCCAGGGGCTGATCCAGCCCCAACTTGGCACGCAGGGCGGCCACCTCCTCTGGCCGTGCGTTGTCCCCCAGCATGAGGGCCACGGGATCGCCCGGGATCAGGTCCAAGGTCAACATGGTGACGAAGACGATCCCCAACAGGACGGGGATCATCCCCAGGATACGAGCAGCAACGTAGCGGGTCATAGGGTGTACGGCACAAGGCTATGGGGCCAGGATGGAAGGTGAAGCGTGGTACGCACTACGCACCACACTCCACCGCTTCATCCCACGCTACTGAGCCAACGACACCTGTCCCAGCCACAGGTAGTAGTCGATGGGGTGGATGGCAAAGCCCTGGACGTTGGCGCTGGTAACGATGGTCTCCTTGGTGTTGAAGACAGGCACCACCACCGCGTCCGCGGCCAGAATCCGCAGCGCTTCGGCGTAGAGCTGGGCCCGCTCCTCCTGGTCGGTGGAGGTGCCGGCTTTGGCCACCAGTTCATCGAAGGTGGGGTTCTGATATTCGAAGGAGTTCCAGCCGGCCGGCGGGATACTGTTGGAGCCGAAGAGCGGCCCCAGGGTGTAATCCGCGTCGCCGGTGGCGGTGGACCAGCCCAGGGTGAAGAGGTTGGCCGGGAAGTTGGGCTGGCGCAGCTGCTCGAAGAGGGTGCCCCATTCCAGGATCTCCAGCTTCACATCCACGCCCAACTCCCGCATGGCGGCCTGGAAGGCCTCGCCCACCTCCGCGTCCTTGAGGTATCGGCCCCGGGGGCTGTAGTGGAGCAGGGACAGGGGCTGGCCATCCTTGTCCCGGATGCCGTCGCCGTCGGTGTCCACCCAGCCAGCTTCCTCCAGCAGGCTGGCGGCCTTCTCCGGATCGTAGACGAAGTACTCACTGGTGTCGGTCCAGCCGAAGACGGGCGGCGAGATGTAGGCGGTGGGCAGGTAGCCAGCACCTTCCACGATGTTGTCCAGCACGGCCTGCCGGTCGAAGCCGTAGTTCAGCGCCTGGCGCACCCGCACGTCGTCCAGGGGCGCCCGGGCCGTCATCATGCCGAAGAAGATGACCCGCACGCCCGGGGTTTCATGGACAGTAAAGTTGGGATCGTCCCGGTAGATGCCCAACTGGGAGGGCGCGGGGGCCATGACCATCTGGACTTCGCCGGTGTCCAGGGCCAGCATGCGGGCGCTCTCCTCCGGCACCACCCGGTAGATGACCCGATCCAGCTTGGCCTTCTCGCCCCAGTAGTCGTCGAAGCGTTCAATGACGATCTGGTCGTTGGTCTTCCATTCCACGAACTTGAAGGGACCGGTACCCACCGGGTTACGGGTGAAGTCCTCGCCGTACTGCTCCACCGCGGCGGGGCTGACGATGCCGGTGGCGTAGACCAGGGACATGATGTTCAGCAGGGGACCGTATGGCCCGTCGGTGACGATGTCCACGGTGTAGTCATCCACCACCTCCACCGCGGTGATGGGCCGCAGGTTGCTGGCGGAACGGCCGGGATCGTCCGGGTTCTTGATGCGCTCGATGCTGAACTTGACAGCGTTTGCGGTGAAGTCGGTGCCGTCGTGGAACTTGACCCCCTGGCGCAGGTAGAAGCGCCAGCGGTTGGGCTCCAGTTGTTCCCACCGTTCTGCCAGGGCCGGCTTGAAGGTCATGTCGGTGTCCAGCTTGACCAGGTTCTCGTAGATGTTGGACATGACCCAGTTGCCCGGGGAGGTGGTCTCCACCTTGGGGTCCAGGCCGACGGCATCCGTGGGGCGGGCGATGATGAGGGTGCCGCCCGTGGTTGCTTTCACCGGGGCAGTGGGCTGGTCCGCCTCGGCGGGGGCGCCGGTCTCCCCGGCAGGTGCCTGGGCTGGCGCGGCGCAGGCGCTCATCACCAGGGCCGCCAATAACAACAGCACAATGGACAGGGATCGCAGGCGTTTCGATTGCTGTGATTTCATAGACGATTTTACTCCTGGATGCATCAAAGATAACGATGAACTCGACGACAAAAACCACCAATAACCCTCTTCAACTCCACTGCAGGAGCCGTGGAATGACAGTAGTTCACGATATCGACGCGGCGTCGGCATCGGAGGATGCCGGCCCAAACGGGACGACGCCGCATCTGAGGATGCTCACTCCGCACACGGGCGTCCCTACCGCTTCTGCAGAAAAGCCATCTGTGTGAATCTGTCAGTCCCCTGGGGGTGTCGGAGATCGGGATGGGCCCTGGATCGGCACAGCGCCGAACGGACAGAGGAGACCGCCGGCGCCAGGATGGAAAGGCCGCAGGGACAGACGTGGCCAATGAAAGGCCATCTCTTCACTCGGAGCGGCTGCCGTGGGCGGCCCCCCTGATGTCTGCATGATAACACAGGGCGGACCGGATCCACAACCAGAGACGACGTCCGGTCATCAGACTGTGGGCTCCTGCGTCCGGAAGGCATTCCCGATCAGGAGGTTGTCGCATGGAAACCTCCTGATCGGGAATGAGAGAAGGGTTCAAGCCCGCCCCAGCAGATGGGCGCGCATCTGGGCGACCATGGCCGTCCAGGTGGCTCCACCCACGGCGGCGGGATCGACGATCAGGTGGTGGTAGGCTGGAAAGCCCGCCACGGCTTTCTCCACAGGCACCAGCTTCCATCGGCTGCAGGCTGGCGTAGCCTGGAGGGCCCGCAGCCCGCGATAGGAGACGAATTCGTCGTTCGGATCCACCCACAGCAGGGTAGGCACCTGCAGGCCGGTCGGGTTCCCCGGTAGCAGCCGATCCAGCCGGGCCAGCCCCTGGTACAGCGCGCCATAGGCCGCCATGGGTGTCCCCGGGTTTGCCCGATAGTAGGGTGGGGACAGGCTGGGGATCACCAGTTTGGGAAAGGGAGTCAGGGGCTGTAAAATGCGACACCAGGAACGGATACGCAGCGCCGGCGCCAGCAGCACCATGCCGTCAAAGCGGACCAGCCCCGAGGCCGCCAATTCACAGGCCAGCAATCCTCCCAGGGAAAAAGCCACCAAATACAGGGGAACGTGGGCCATCTGACAGACGTTACGACAGATACAGAACGCTGCATAGGTCTCTGCACGCCATAGTCCATAGTTTACCGCTTGAAAGGATGCCAGCCGTGCCCGGGCCAGGCTCCACCCAGGACGAGGCACGTAATTTCGGCCATGCCCCCGCAGGGAGAGGCGCAACACGGCCATGTCCATGGCCAGGAGTTCGGCCACCAGTCCATCCATCCGCTCCGGTTTCAGGTTGAGCCCGTGAATGACCAAGGCCACTCCCCGCCAGGCCCGGTCAGCCCCCGGCAGGTGCCACGCCAGTGCACAGGGCGCTTCTGGAAAGCCGTGTTCCGGTGCCAGGCGTGAGTAAGGGCGCCGTTCCCACGGGCGCCCTCTGGGCGAGGCCTTGCCCCAAGGGCTGGCCAACAGCCTGGGACGGAGCCACATTTTCGGGCCATTCGATGGCCGGTCTCTCGGCTGGCGACCTGGGTGATGAGTCGCTGGGGTCATCCTGTCACGTCCTGGATCGGTCCAACGAGGAAGAGTTTACCGTGAAATGTCCCCATTGTCACACCGATAATCCGCCCGGGAGCCGCTTTTGCAACCACTGCGGCGAGCCCCTACCCACCTCCCCGACACCGCCGGCGGCTGCCCCAGAATCGGGGTTATCCGCCCCAGCTGTTGGACCGCCACCGGAGCCTGCCGGCAGCCGGGGCCCCCTGCCCGTGCGCCTGCTGGCGCTGGTAGCTGTGGCCCTGGTCCTGGTGGTGGTCGGCTGGCTGCTCTTCAGCCGTCAACAGCGGCAGCGGGAGCTGGCCTTCCAAGCCACGGCCACCCACATGGCGGCCCAGGCAACCAGCCAGGCGGCGGCCGAGCAGGAGGCAGCAGCCCTGGCCACCCGATCGGCCCAGGGCACGGCGACCCAGGTGGCCGCGGCTGCTACGGCTGCCTTCGCCCCCACGGCCACCCAGGCTGCGCTGGCCATCCGCTACGCCCGGGGCGTGGAGGCCGCCGAGGCAGGTGACTGGGTCACGGCCCTGGCAGAGCTCCGGGCCGTTTTTGAGGTGGATCCCGACTATCAGGACGTGGCCGCGCGGCTGGCCCAGGTGATCGCGTGGCTGACGGCCACCCCGTCCCCCACGGCAGGCGCGCTCCCCACCCAGCCATCCACCGGGGGCGCCGGGCCCCTTCCGCCCACGGCCACATTCACCCCAACCCCGGAGCAGGCTCCGCCAACCCC
>FWPU01005483.1_pt1 | contig 27401 bp, 18 predicted proteins | sample 2228361 | NCBI WGS metagenome assembly FWPU01 (sample SAMEA103939777, study PRJEB20133) | metagenome
GGACTCATAAGCCCTTGGTTGCAGGTTCAAATCCCGCCGTCGCCACCACACGACCTCGACCATACGTCGAGGTCTTTTCGCTTTGAGTAGGGGCGGGGTGACCCCACCCCTACAACACCGGGCCCTGTCTGCCGACAGGCAGGCGTCCACCTGCGTGGACGCTGCCGCAGGACCGCGTAGGCGGTCGCCCGGCGCGGAGGCCCGCAATCCGAATTGCGGGCCTCCCAGGTGCGGTTTTAACCGCTGCCGGCCTGCCGGAAAACCTCAACCCGGACAAGCCGGAACCAAAAACCACGAAGGACACGAAGGACACTAAGGATACCTTTGTGTCCTTAGTGTAGTTCTCGGTACAAAACTAGGCCGGAGGCCCGGCTTTAGCCGGGAAGCCCCCGCCGTGCGCTCAAAGCGCACGGCCGAGGGCTAGATGAAAGCCCTAGCGGGCTTGCCCACGCAGCGGGCTTCCGTCTACTGAGCCGATGGCTTCTAGCCATCGGCAAGGCTGAGCATAGACGAGACGCTAGGATCCGGTAACTGCCAGTGACCATGCCCTTTTACAGCCCCAAGATGCGCAACACCCTGACCAGGCAGAGCCGCCAGTGCAGCCGCAGCCAGGTGCGGAGCGCCTGCGACCGGTCGGCCACGTCCGGTACACGGGGGCCGTAATGAGCCTGCACATAGAGTTCGACCAGCCGGCGCACCTCTTCGGCGGCAGGGGCGAGCAATTGGTCAGAGTATGCATCGCGCGTCAGAGCCGCGAGGCGATCGGCGAACCGGGCGGCGAACTCGTAAGGCGTATCGGCTTCGCGCAGCGGCACCGCCAGTCTCCGCCCACGATGCCGCAGCCGCCGATAGACCTCGGCCACCGCAACCGCTGGCCGCGCGCGCCGCAGCCGCCAGAGATCGGCAAGCGACCACACGCCCAGCGCAGCCAGCGCCAGCGGCAAGAGTCCCCAGAGTCCAGACCATCCTACTCGCCTCAATCTGCTCTGCCACGCTGTCGTCAGCCTGGGAATCCCTGTCGGTCCGGCCGGTTCCGGCTCTGCGCTCTCGGCCCGTTCGATGAGCGGGAAACTGGCCGTCGGCTCGAATTCGACCCACCCGTAACCGGGAAAATAGATCTCCGGCCAGGCATGAGCGCTGGCCTCGGTCACGACGTACTCTGCATTGAGCGCGTCGTAAAAGCCGCTGGCATAGCCGACCGCCAAGCGGGCCGGGATGCCCGCCGCTCGCGCCAGCACGACCATCGCCGTCGCATAATAGTCGCAATAGCCCGTGCGCAGGTCGAAGAGAAAATAGTCCACTACGTCCCGATCATACGGCGGCAGAGGCACATCCAGGCTGTACGGAAGGGTGCGCAGGTAGGCCTCGATGGCACGTGCCCGGTCATAGGGAGTTGGTTCGGTCGCCGTCAGGTCGCGCGCCAATTCCAGCACCCGTCCGGGCATACCGCCGGGCAGGGCCAGATAGCGATCGCGTATCCACCGCGGGTACTCTTCGCCTGCGGCCCGCAACTGCGCCTCGCTGGCTGTGGACACTGCCGAGCGGGCCCGGTACGTCACTGTCGTCACCGTGGCTGCAAAGAGATCTTCTGGGGCACGCCAGGCAACCGTGTACGGCTGATCCACCGCGATCAGGTCACCGGCGGCAAAGAGCAAATTCCCCGTGTCCCTGAGCAAGCGCACCTCATGGGTCACCACGCGCCGGGCGGTCAACGTAGACGTGATGATCGGCTCGTCTGCTGCGTACTCGATCTCCTCCAACGCTCCGACGCGCCAGCCGGTGCGAATGTACACGTCGTACGTGACGCCGCGCCAGTAGTAGCGCGGCGGTGCCGGCATGTAGGGGGCGAATTCCTGCGGGGGAGCAGGAGGAAGGTCGCCGGTGCGGATGGTCATCACGATCTCTTTCGACAGTTCCGGGCCGGAGCCGAGCAGATGGCGACGTGGCAGCCCCCCGGAGCGTATGTCATCAAAGACGGTCTTTTTCGATGCCTGCGGCTCCACCCCCATCGCCTGGGCCACGCCGTCGTTCCCCTCTACACGCTCATCGGCGGAGATGATGTCGCGCACGGATTCGAGAATGTCGTGCCAGGAGATCGTCGGGATGACGCCGGCCAGGGTCACCAGCACCAGCGTCAGGGAGATGGTCGCTACCACCACATCGTATGCCAGATCGGCCGCGTCGGTCTGGGCCAATTGCCAGCGCCGCACGCGGGTGTCGTAGGCCATCAGGATCAACAGCGGCAATGTGGCACCCAACAGGGTCAACAGGCTCGAGATACGGCCCCCCGAATAGGACAGCACGATCACCAGCAACGCGCCGGCCGGCGTCACACCAGGCAGCGGTTGATTGTGCCGGCGCACCATCCATCCGGCCCACGCGCCGATGAGCAAGAGGATCAGGCTCCACGCTAGCATGACCGCCACCGGATCGGAGATCGGCTGAGCCGCCCACACTGCCAGAAACCAGGCGCGCAAGCGCATCAGCAGCGTGACCAGGCCGCTCCACAGTTCGACCAGGGCCGGGGCAACCGGTTGCACGTCCGGCAAAGGGCCGCCGTGTATCCACCGCAGGATGCCATCGTACAGATCCAACAGCGCTCGGAACAGTGGCAGCAGTTTGACATCCAGCCGGCCCACGCGCCAGAATACGGCGCCCAAGCCCAATAGCGGGATCAGAACGGCGGCGGCCCAATCGGGTAGCGACAGAACGGCGAGGGCCCATCCCATCGTCAATCCCAGCATGGTCATCAGCAACGCCAGGCCGGTATCGAATCCGCGAACGACATCGGCAAGCCCCCAGATGACGCTGCCCAGCGCAACCACCAGCAGCACCAGCATCAACAGTCTGCGCCGGTCTATCCGCTGACCGGCCGGGGTCAAGGACCGACTCGGCACCTGAACGCTCACGCGATCGCCCTCCAGGCCTCATCAGGCCGGCGACGAATGGGCATGACTCGCCCGGTCGCCAGCACCCGCCATTCCGGGGATTCCCGCGTAGGCCGGATCTCGGGCCGGTCGAGCAGATCGCGACCAACGATATAGTGCGCCACGTTGAGGTCGGCCAGTAACGCTGCCGTCTCACGCGCATCGCCCTGGCCGCCAAAGGAGGCCGGATCGAGCAGCAACACCGTGGGCACCGCGCCGCGCCGCAACAGAGGCACCAGCGCCTCGATCCACGTGCTCTCCATCGCCGGCGTGATGATGATCAGGCTGGCATACCGGCCGAGGGAGGATTGGGTGTGCGTCAGCAACTCGGCGAGCGAGCATGGCCCCGGGGAGACGACGGCCAGCGCACGGAGCAGGTCGAGGCGATGCTCATCGCCTCTCCGCGGCGGGAGCCAGACCAACTCCTGACCGTGCGTCGCCAGCCCTACACCCCGTCTCAAGCGCAGGCCCCGGTCCGCCAGTGAAGCCGCCAGGATGACCCCATGTTCTTCGGTGGAGTCGTCACCTTCGCCCACCTGCACGCGACGCTCCAGGTCCAACAGGACCCACCAGTCGCCGGCGGGGGTGCCGTCAAAGAGCCGGACGAAGAGCGAATCGTGACGCGCGGAGGTGGGCCAATGGATCCAGCGCCGGCTATCCCCTGCCGCGTATTCGCGCACGCTGGAGGCACTGACCGTGCGCTCGGGCGCATTGGGGCGCGGGCGACCTTCGCCGGCCCGGCCGCCTGGCGATACCTGGATAGCCGGCAGAGGGACAATGGGCGGCAACACCATAAAGGGCAACGCGGTCGGATAGTGGATCGTGACGCTGAATATCCCGAACGGATCGCTCGTCAGCATCGTGGTAGGGCCGAGCGTAAACAGGCCGCGCCGGCTACACACTGCCTCTCGGTACCGGCGGAGCGAGTCACCCGCTCCGACGCCAGTGGCCCAGCCAACGTGATAGCCGGGCACTGTGGAATGATCCACAATCTCGACCCACAGCGCAGGGAATACGCGCCCGCCATTGATCAGCGTGAACCGCTCCGCCAGCCGGTCGCCCACCTGAGCCCAGCCGTAGCGCATCTCACGGGTAAGCCGGAGCGTGCGTTTGAGCGACCAGGCCCACGCGAGACCGATCAACCACGCGCCGCCCAGTCCTATCAACAAGGCAAGCCAGCCCTTGTAGGGCGCGAGCACCTGCATCACCAGCAAGAGAACAACCAGGACGGGCAGGAGCCACGCGTTCAGCCGCAAACGGGATTCGCGTTGTTGGTGTTCGTTTTCTGCCGCTCTAAACCTAAACCTAGCCACCGCGCACTACTTTCTACCGGTGGGGTCTCCCGGGGGCACCGGCAGTTCCTCGAGGATGCCCTGCACGATGTTTTCCGCGGTCATCTCCCGCAGACGCGCCCGCGGGCTCACGATGACCCGATGGGCCAGGGCGGGCAAGGCGAGGGCCTTGATGTCATCGGGGAGCACAAAGTCGCGGCCACGCATCGCCGCCAGCGCCTGCCCGGCGCGGTACAGGGTCAGGCTACCGCGTGGGCTGGCGCCCAGGTAGACGTCGGGGTGCCGTCGCGTCCGTTCTACCAACTCGACGATGTACTGCTTCACCGCCTTCGAGACGTACACGGACTTGACGGCCTCCTGCGCCTGCCGTACCTCCTCCGCCGTCGCCACCGGCTGCAGGTCTTCCACCGGATGGCGGAACTGCTGGCGTTCGAGCACGGTGATCTCGCTCTCCAGGTCCGGATACCCCAAGCGAATGCGCAGCAGGAAGCGATCCAACTGCGCCTCGGGGAGCGGAAAAGTACCCTCGTACTCGACCGGGTTCTGGGTCGCGAGCACCATGAAGGGTAACGGGAGCGGGTGTGTCACACCGTCCACCGTGACCTGGTGTTCTTCCATCACTTCCAGCAAAGCGGCCTGGGTCTTGGGCGTGGCGCGGTTGATCTCGTCGGTCAGGAGGATCTGGGACATCACCGGGCCGGGACGGAACTCGAACTCGCGGGTGGCCTGGTTGAAGATGGAAACACCCGTAATGTCGCTGGGCAGCATGTCGGGCGTGAACTGGATGCGGCCAAACGAGCAGCCCAGCGAGCGCGCCAGGCTGCGCGCCAGCATCGTCTTGCCCACCCCGGGCACGTCCTCGATCAGCAGGTGCCCCTGGCTAAGCAACCCCACAACGGCGAGTTCGACTACCGAACGTTTGCCGACGATCACGCGCTCGACGTTCTGGATCACGCGCTCGGCGAAGGTACGGATTTGAGATGAAGTCGTCATTGGATTTTAGCCCTTTCCACACAGATGGCCGAATGGCCTCGCTTATTCAAAGTGCCCCTATTGTACCAGACAACCGGGATCGTGTCACTACCCTATGGTGGTATTGGAGTACGATTCTCTCCGCACGCCTCCGTGTGTCCCTATCATACTACACTCCGCGCTCACCGTCTATGGAATCTCGGCCAGATAAAGGACAAGCAAGTGCCATCGCAGTGTCGGGTCAGTCAGCATACTGCCTATTGCTGGCACTCGAAGGTATAGTCCACACGCCAACTCTTGAGCACCGGCGTCACACGCTCGTCGCGGGTTGAAAGCGTGGCCCGCAGGATGATCGAGGGGTTCGCGATAGGGTCAATCCTCCACAGCGAGCCACCGTTGCGCACGTTACGCAGCAGGACGTTGCCATCTTGATCCAGCACGTCCACGCGGATGTTTGTGCCGCGCGGGGTATCTGCCTCCCAACTCACGCGCTCCCACGCGCCGACGCGACCGGCAGCGCAATCGGTGCGGAAGGCAATCAACTCAGCGATGCCGTAATGGTAGGAGTTAAAATAGCCAACAGCACCATACATCACCCCGTCAGAACCAGGCAGCAGAGCCGTGATACCAGCATCCAGTGATGCGCCCACAGGCACCGGCGGCCAATCTGGGTGACTTGGATCATACGCGAACAAATAGTTCTGCCAACCCGAAATGGCACTGCCATAGATCAAACCATCGTCACCAAGCGCCAAGGCTACGACGCTGCACCCATTAGGTGTGTCAAACTCCATCCATTCATCTACAGACGGATCATAAACTACAAAATTCTTGGGCGTTTCCGACCGATAGCACCCAAACTCCATGCCGATGTAGACTTGTCCATCCGGCACAACCAGCAATGTCCGCACTCGACGGACAGAATTCTCACTCGTCCCTAACAAAGTAAACGTCCTGGCATTGGGATCATAGACAAACAGCCTCTCCCCAGGAGATTGCCCTCTGCCATAATAATACGAATCTGCAATGGCCGCAGGCCCTCCGCCGCCATACACACGGCCATCCGGGGCTACGGCCAGCGCCAGGATCTCCCATGTGTCTGTAAACGGCGTTCCCAGGTCCAAGACTACGCCCCGTTCGGGGTCGTAAGCAAACAGACGAGAAGGCCCAGCGGGCCAATACAAAGTGCCAGCCATCGCACCGCCATAGATCAGACCGTCCGGCCCTAATGCCAACGCCGTAACCGTGCGCGCATTGGGGATAGACAAAGAAGCCGTCACTACCGTGTCGCCAACCGGATCATAAACGATTAGCTCGCCTTCACCATTCCCGGCGACCAAACGCCCTCTGGAATCGGCTGCCAAAGCCAGAGTGCCACTCTGCCAGCCAATGCATGATCCAGCAACGGTCATCGCCGTCGTGAGCCCCAGGCGAACCGGATCATACCGAAACAGCCGATTACCATACGGACACCCACGCGCCGCTACTCCATAAAGCATACCATCGCCACCCCACGCTAGAGCCGAAACCAGGCCGAGGTCGCTGGCCTCGGTATACGTAATCATCAAAGGATGCGGCTCAATTGGGCGCGACGTAAAAACCCCTTCCGGCCTGAACGTATCGGCCTGGTAGACCGCAAGGCGCGCCGGATGATACTCGCGCTGGTATCCTCCGACTGGCTGTAAGGTTGGCAGCCAGCCGGCCGCCCATGGGGGAAGCCGACGCACGATCTGAGCCTGCCCTATGCGATAGATTGTGCGCAGCGGCGACTCGACCAGCGGATAATATGTTTCGTACCCGTTTCGCCCCAGATATACGTGTCCAGCAGTGTCAACGGCCTCACTGCAGCAATAATCCCTTAAATCTTCCAGCACAACTCTGGCATCTTGGGCAACGTTGTAGCGCACGAGATTCTCCCAATCATCAATATACATACTGTTGTCGCCATCAAAACCTATGAGACTTAAGCCTTCCAGATCGACCCTAGTCTCAACGAGTGAACCGCTGATTGGATCATAAGCATAGAGGAGTTTGTTGTCCTCATCCAGCAGATATAAAGCTCCATTTGCCCCTTCTCCAAGCCAACGGTCGCGATATTTCGACCATCTCAGAATCCAAGTGATCTGGCCACTTGCCAGTTCATACTTGAACCACCCCTCATGGTCTGTGAAGCCATACAGATTCCCATCAGCCCCCAATACGAGTCCCTGAACATCTTCCCATTCATCTGCAGGAATGCCCAGGTCGGTGATATGGTCAGTCCCCGGAGTGTAGCTAAATATATGCGCATCCACAGTGCCGTACACTGTGCCATCTGAAGCCACAACCAGGTTGCCCACAATGCTCCGATTGCCTGCAAAGCCCAAGTAGGCATGCCTGGCCTGACGCGATTGGAGATTATAGACTAGGAGATGGCCATCGCATGCTCTGTCCCAGCAACTGAGGCCAGCATATATTTCCTGCTGAGCCAAGCCGATGGCCAACGACCATACATTAGCGCGTAGCGCCACGACTCCCAGGTCAGACATTTGAGTGGTGTTCGGATCGTAGACGAATAGATGCAATTCGGCATCCACTTGCGCCACACCGAACAATCGTCCGTCCGCCGCCAAAGCAAATCTTTCCAATCTGCTTGCACCTGCTACCGGGCTTCCCAGGTCATGAACGTGCGATAGCCGAACGCTGCCATCTTCACAGAACACACCATCGTCCTTGTCAATACGATAACTATTGTCGAAATCATCCCACCATGTCGCGCTCAGCGGATTCACCACCTGCCTGGGCGTAGCGGGACGGCTCAACGAGTAGAGCAGCACACCAACCCCTAGCGCGGCGAACAGCGCCACCAGAACGAGTTGCTTGCCACGAGCAGACATACGCTACCTCCTGCTCACGCCACCTTGACGTGAGAACGCAGGAACCAATCCCCCAGCCCCAGGATCAGGGCCAGCACCGCGAGCAGCAGGCAAAGCCAGAACAGCCAGCGCGCCTCGCGGCGCAGCGCCTGCAACCCGGCCGTCGCCAGCAGGGTAAACGCCGGCGCCGCCGCGATCAGATACTTGGGCGAGAAGTAGGTTGCCGTGCGCGGCAGTATCAGCAGCGCCGCCAGCGGCACGAGCAGCGAGAGGAGCAGGAAACACCGCGTCCGCGAGGCCAGGTGGGGCGAGAGCATCCCCAGGATAACAAGGAATAGAAACAAGAACGCTGCGCCGCTTGACACGGGCCAGGCAAGCGTACGCCCTGCGCTGAACTCGACCAGCGTCGTCCACAGCACCCGCGCGACGTGCTGCACCGGCGGCAGCGGTGTGACCATCAACTCCGGGGCAATCAGCTCCGGCAGGTTGCGCCAGACGTGCAGCGGCCACGGCAGGAAGAGCAATCCCACCACCACCTGCGCCGCCAGCCAGCGCGGGATAGAATGCCATTTTGTCCCACACCTCACCAACACAAAGGCTGCTTGCGCCAGCGGAAGTAACAGCGCCGCATAATGGGTGTAGAGACAGGCCAGCGTGGCTGTCGCGTGAAGCGCAAGCCATCCGCGTCGCCCCTCGTCGAGCCAGGTCAGCAGCGCCCAATGCGAAACCACCACCAGTGCCAGGGTCAACGCGTAGGTGCGCGCCTCCTGGGCATAGTAGACGCAGAACGGGGAAAGGGCCATCAGCCCCAGGGCCAGTGCGCTCGCCCGTTGCCCCAACAATCGTCGTCCCAACCGGTAGAAGGCGGGCAGCGTCAGCGTCCCCCATAAGGCAGAAAACAGGCGTAGGGTGAAGGGCATCATCCCTGCCGCGCCGCTCCAGGCGCGCGTGAGCAAGTAGTAGAGCGGCGGGCGGTCAATCGTCTGGAGCACATACAGCGGCGGCCACGAGACCAGGTCTACCGTCAGCCGCTCGTCGAACCAGAATGATTGAGCGTCGAGGTGGAAAACGCGCAGCGCAAACCCCAGCCAGCAGACGGCGAGAAGGAGCGGCGTGAGTGGCGCGGGCTTTCCAGCCCGTGTGAACGACAGCCCGGAAAGCCTGCTCGCCCACGACTGGGTAACACGGTTACTCATCTCCCCTGCGCTCCCGCTTTCGCTCCAGTAGTCGCCCGGCCAGGGTCTCTCCTTCTCTGGCCGGCGGCGCGGATGGCGGAGGTTTCACCGGCGGCGCAGCAGGTGGCGAGGGAGACGGCATTTCCGCTATGGGTGGCGGCGCGGGGGTAGGACGCTCCACCCGTCCGGCAACCCGCGACTTGGCCTCGAACAGGCGCCCCACCGGCGATGGGGCCTCGGCCACCAGGCGCCGACGGCGTGGCAACCGCTCCAAGACCCAGGCCCACGCGCGCGCCAGGTCGCGCCGCCCCAGCGCCAGCCGCCGCACGCCCACGTCGAACGGCAGCAGCAACGTCGCCAGCCCCAGCAGGTACGGCCACAGGTCCCGGCGCAGACCGCGCCCACGAATGTCGTGGGCCAACGACTCCCCAGGCTCGTGTAACGCCCGCCCGCCGCCCAGTTCGGCCAAACGGGCCAGGTAGGCCGGATCGCCTTCCAGCGCAGCGTACTCCGGCGAGTAGCCCAGCACCCAGCCGGTGGTGAAGGTGACGTCGGGAACGCCGGGCTCGAAAGCCTGGCCCACGAATCGCATCAAATACGCGCCCTCCGCCTGCGGCGTGAATTCCCCCTCGTAGCGGCCGGGGGCGGTCTGCGCCAATGCCACCTGCAGCGGCTTGCCATCCGGCCCAACCACGCTCACGCTGGCATCCAGCCCGTTGATAAAGCCGCCTTTCTCATCCACGGCATCCACTGCGATGCGGGCCGTCTCCCCTTCCAGCACGACCGACACCTCCACCGGCGCATCTGCCTGCTCGGTGATCGTCCAGCGCACAACCTGTGCCCAGAAGCGGGCAAACCCATCCCACTGCAGCCAGAGCGTGGCCCAACGCGCCGTCGCATCCGAAGTCCACGCCACAGCACGCCCCAGGCCATACTGCCAGGCCGCCAGCAGCGGGTCATCCTGATGGGTCACGAGGATCACCTGCGCTGCCGGCTTGGGTGTCGTCGCAACGTAGCCGACCAGTTGTGGCACGGCCTCGATGCCGGCGAGGATCGCGCTCTCGGCAGTCTGCCGAGGATGGAAGGGCTCCTCCACAATATAGGAACGCATCGCCAACTGTGTCTCTTCGGCAAAGATGACGGGCAGATTGGCGGCCCGATCGGTGAAGTGATAGCGCCCGTTGCCCAACGCGGCGATCTCTTCCAGGAAGCGCAGATCCTGCCCTGCGCCGATGGCGACGGTGCTGAGGGTGATGTTTTGTGCAGCGATCCGCTCCTCGACCAGTTCTCGCACCCCTTCCTGGTGCTCGGAGTCGGCGCCGTCGGCCAGGAGGATGATGTGGCGTACCTGGCGCTCGGAGGCCTCCAGGTAGCGCAGGGCTTCGTGCAGGCTCTCGCGCACATAGATGCCGCCGCCGCCCGGTTGCAGCCGAATGACCCGCTGGATGACTTTTTCCCGTTCGCTTCCCGGCAGCGGGCCGATGACGTCCACGGGCCGATCGTCGAAGGCGATGACGGTGATCTCGTCGAGATCGTTGATCAGTTCGGCGACGCGCGCGGCAGCCTCGCCGGCCAGGCGAATCTTTTGCACGCCATCTTCCTCCACCCCCATACTGCCCGACTTGTCAATGACGACGACGATGGACATTGGCGGGAAACGCTGCAGGTCGTGGATGGTCATCTCGACCGGCAGTGTCTCTTCCAGCGGCGTATCGTACCAGCCCCCCACACCATAAGTGTGTGGCCCACCGACGGCCACCAGTCCCCCACCGAGGTCGCGCACGTAGGACTGGAGCGCGGCGAGTGTGCGTGTCGAGAGGTCTCGCGCCGGTGTATCCACCAGCACGATGGCCGCATATTCGGCCAGACCGGCCGCATCGGACGGCATTGCCCCGGGGATGGTCGCCTCCACGTCCAGCCCGGCAGCCTGCAGCGCGGCCACGAGATACGTTCCTCCATCCCCTTCCTGAGAGGTGGGAGCGACGACGAGGATGCGCGGCGGGCCCTGAATCAGCGTGAAGGCGGCGAGGGCATTGTTCTGCGGGTACACGTCGGCGTCGGGCGCGAGAACGGCGCGGAAGGAGGTAAAGCCCGGCTCACCCGCGGTGAGCGGGATGGCAAAGGTGTTGTCGCCGGGGCTCAGGCGTACCCGCTCGTGCGCCACCACCCGGTCTCCGGCCAGGACGGTCAGCAGCGCCCCGGTCTCTGCCGTGGCCCGCGCGGTGATGGAGAGGGTAAACTCCTCACCCTGGTGCAGACGAGCAGGGGCGGAGAGGGCAGCGAGCCAGGATTCGACCTCTCCCCGGCCCTCCTCTGCAAGGGGAGGGAGCAACGGGACCACGCTCACCTGGATGTCCTGGGCGCGGGCCAGGCGCACCGCTTGCTCGGCGTCGCCCAGCGTGGGACGGCCATCGGAGAGGAGGACCAGGCGGCAGGCGGCACCGGCAGGGCAGAGCGCTGCGCCCAAGCGGATCGCGCCTTCCAGGTCGGTGTGGTTCGTGCGGGGGACGGAGGCGATCTCGCCCAGTTCGCCGCCGACAGCCGGCGGGCGCTCGACCAGCGCATCGGCGCCGAAGAGCACGAGCGCCGCCCGATCGTCGGGCCTCAAGTCGGTCAGCGCCTCTCGGACAAAGGCCAACGCGCGCTGCCGTTCAGCCTCCGGCACGCTATCGGAGACGTCTACCAGGAAGATGACCGCGAGTTGATCACTGCCGTAGACGGACTGCACGCCGGCCAGGCTGAGAATCGCCAGCAGCACGATCAAGCAGCGCAGGACGAGCGCGGCCCAGGCCCGCCCACGGCCGTAGCGGGTCGCCGGCCTACCCAGGTACACAAAGTAGGGTAGGGTTATGAGAAGAAGCAGCAATAGGGGTCGAGAGACGGCCATCATCACCAGAAAGGAAGGTATTTGACAACAAGACCGAATAGATGTACAATGCCATCAAGACAGCAAGCCATACCGGGAGTACTGCGATGGAAACCAAGACGACGATTCGACTTCCCGCCGACGTATTTCGAGAAGCGCGCATCAAGGCCATCAATGAAGGGTTATCTCTGAACGAAGTGCTCCGCCGCCTGGTGCGCCTGTGGCTGCGCGGCAAGGTTACACTCGAAGATACGCAGGACTCGCACAAGATCAGGCTGGCACGCGAAGCGTTCGGGATGTGGGGCGACCGTGATCCAGACGAATACCTGGCCTGCAGCCGGGCCGGCTTGACCCTTCGCGATCAGGAGGTCGAAGATGCCAGAATGGGTGTTTGACACTGTCGCGCTCATTGATTATTTCTGCGGCCGCCCGAGTGTCTATCTATACTTTGAAACCATCCTGAACAAGCAAGCTACTGGCGCTTACTCCACTATCAGCGAACTGGAACTCTGGCAGGGCCTCCGCCCCGGTGAGGAAACCCGGCACGAAGCCCTGCTCTCGCTTCTCGAACGCATTCCCCTGAGCGGCGACATCGCCAGGCTGGCCGGTGAAATGCGCCGCGACGTGGGGTTGAGGGAACTCTCGCTTCCAGACGCCGCTATTGCGGCGACAGCCGTATATCTCAACTGTCCACTGGTCACCCGCAACATACGCGACTTTGCACCGCTCAAGCCACGCCTGATTGTGGAATCGTACACCAAGTAGGCTCACCTCCGCTGATAAGCCCACCACTCTCCCGCCAGCACGCATAACGCCGCCGCAGCCAGCCACGGCCAGAACTCGCGACGCCCCTGCGCCTCTTGCGCCGCAGCCCGCACCTCGCTCCGGCCGATGCGCACGACCTCACGTGGGGCGATGTCCGACTCCCCCTCGTCGAACAGATTGACGGCAAAGACAACGGATTGCAGCACGGCATCGGATTGGCCGCGCTGTTCAACCCGATAGATTCCCGGTTGGTCGGTCGCCAAAACCAGCGGCACCTCACCAATGGGGAACACGGCGCGTGCGCCATCCGGCGCGACGACGTGCACTTGCATCGCCTCGGGGTCGGGCCGGATCGCCACCGGATCGCCGGGGCGGATGATCTCGGGGAGATCGGCGCCCCCACGCGGCGTCAGCCAATCCACGAGATTGGCAGTGAGGATGGGAAAGGCAACCTGTAGCGGCAGGTCGGAATCGTGCAGGTCGAAGGTCAGTACAGCCAGGCGGCCCTCCGCTCGCTCAGCGACGAGCAGGAGCGGACCGCCCGCGGCTTCGACCAGCACCCGCGCCGCCGGTGGCGGTGTCACAGCCCGTGCCTGCCGGATGTGAACGCCGCTCCAGTCCACGTAGCGCAGCAGCGGGTCGCCGGAGGCAATGCGCGTGATGCGCGTGTCGCTAAAGACGTCGCGCACTGCCAATCCCGCTTCGGCAAGGCCGGATGGTGAGGCGATGAGCCACAGGTTGCCGGAGGGCAGGGTACCGCTGACGACGCCGTCGAAGACATAGAGGTCGTAAGGCCCGGTGGGCAGAGGCTGGCCGGGAAAGAGCCGCGTCAACTCGATGTCGGGCAGCGCACCCAATGCCCGCTCCAGAAACAGGTTGCCGTCGGAGACGAGGAGCACCCGCCGGGGGCCGCCGGGCGCGTACACGGCCCAGGCAACATTGTCCGGCGTCAACGCATCCGCGGCCATCAGGCGCGCCTGCAAGACGCGCAGGTCGTAGGGCAAATCGGTCAACGTCAGATTCGCACCACCGCGTGCCGGGATCGCTAAGCGGCGGGCATCGAACAGGAGGCCGTCGGCGGAAAACTCGACCAGAACCTCGGCATCCGCGCCGCCATAGTTGTTCACGCGCAGAAACGCCTGGGGGCCGGCAGGGCCGGCGCGCACGGCCAGCGCGGTGATCGCCAGGTTGGCGCCGGCGCCCCCCACCCCCACAAAGCGTACCTCGCCGGGGAGCGCGGGCAGCGTCTCCGGCAGGGCGCCGTCGGAGACGATGACCACCTGCACATCGCCTGCGGTGCCTGCCAGGCCAGCCGCGAGCGCGAAGGCGGCCCCCCAATCGGCACGGCCATTCGTAGGCGTGGCGCCGTCCAGCGCGCGGCGCAATGCCGCCGGGTCGCCCGTGGCCGAGGCGAGCACCTGCGGCTGCGGGCCGACGGTGATGAGGGTTGCGGCGTCATCCGCGCCCAGCCCGGCGAGCATCTGGCGCACCACACGCCGCGCCGCCTCGAAACGGTTGGGCGCGATGTCCGTGGCCTGCATGCTGGCCGAAGCATCCAGCAGAATGACGACGTTGCCGGAGACGATGGCGCGCGTGGGAACGAAGGGCCGCGCCAGCGCCAGGGTCAAGAGCGCCAGGGCAAGCAGTTGCAGGAGGAGGAGCAGGTTGGCACGCAGCCGCTGCCAGGGCCGATTGGCCTCGCGGTCGCGCAGCAACCGCTGCCAGAGGAGCGTGCTGGAGACCAGCACGTCGCGCCGCCGCAGTTTGAGCATGTAGAGGACGAGGATGGGGATGCTCAAGGCGGCGAAGGTGAGGGCCAAAGGCGTCAAGAAGCCCATCACTTCACCACCCCTGCCCGGCGCAATTCGTACAGCACCACCCGCTCGAACGGCATGTGGGTCTCGATGGGGACGTAGCGTGCGTCGCGGGCGCGGCAGGCGGCGGCGATCTCCTCGCGCCATTCGGCAAGCCTGCGGCGGTAGAGCGCGCGCGTTCCGCCGTCAATCGTCACCTCCTGCGGCTCGCCCGTCTCTACGTCCAACAGCCGCAGATCGCCGCCCAGAGGCGGGTCCACCTCGTCGGGCGACAGGACGTGGATGACGGCGACCTCGTGTCCGCGCGCCGCCAACGCCGAGAGCCCCTCGGCGTAACCGGCCGGCGAGAACAGGTCGGAGATGAGCACCACCAGTCCGGCCCGCCCACCGGAGAGCGCGTAGGCACGCAGGGCCGCGTTCAAATCGGTCGTCCCTCCCGCCTGTAACCCCTCCAGCCACTCGAACAGGCGCAAGGCATGGCCGCGGCCTCTCGCCGGGCCGAATTGGAGATCAGAGATTGGAGGTTGGATGGCCGCGACGCTAAGGCGATCTCCTGCTGCCAGCGCGATGTACCCCAATGCTGCCGCCAGTCGCCGGGCATACACCCACTTATTCTCCCCTGCTCCCTCGCCCCACTCCATCGAACCGCTCCCGTCGAGCAGGAGGTGCACCGCCAAGTTCTCTTGCTCCTCGAACAACTTGACAAAGGGGCGTTCCAGCCGCGCATAGATGTTCCAATCCACCCGGCGCAGGTCATCGCCGCGCGTATAGTCCCGATAGTCGGCGAATTCTACGGAGGAGGCACCACGTCGAGTAGAACGCCGCTCACCGACCATCTGCCCTGCGCGGGGGCGGCGGGCGACGAGGGACAGGCGGGCCAGTTTGGGCAGGAAGGTCGGGTCAAGGAGGCTCATCACGGCTCGCGCATCACGCCTTACGGCTCACTGACGGCCTTCACGACTTCGGCCACCACATCGTCGGCGCTCACGCCCTCGGCCTGCGCCTCAAAGTTGAGCAGGACACGATGACGCAGGGCTGCCGGAGCGACGGCGCGCAGATCCTCGAAGGCAACGTTGTAGCGCCCGGCCAGGAGCGCGGTGACTTTGCCGCCCAGGATGAGCGCCTGCGCTGCGCGGGGACTGGCGCCGTAGCGCACGTACCGGCGCACCGCTTCGGGGGCCGTCTCGCTTTCGGGATGGGTGGCAATGACGAGACGTGCTGCATAGTCGGAAACAGGCGTGGCGACCGGCACCTGCCGCGCCAGTTTCCCCATCGCCAACACGGTAGCCCCATCGGCCACAACCGCGACCTGCGGCTCGCTCTCGCCGGTGGTGCGATGGATGATTTCCACTAACTCGTCTGACGCGGGGAAGGCAACGTTGATCTTGAACAGGAAGCGGTCCAACTGCGCCTCCGGCAACGGGTAGGTGCCCTCCATCTCGATGGGGTTCTGCGTCGCCAGCACCAGGAAGGGCGGAGCCAGCGGATAGGAACGGTTGGCGACGGTGACGGTGTGCTCCTGCATTGCCTCCAGGAGCGCCGATTGGGTCTTGGGGGTAGCGCGGTTGATCTCGTCGGCCAGAAGGAGATTGGTAAAGACCGGCCCCGGCCGGAAGCGGAACTCGCGCCGTCCATCCCCACTCTCCTCCAGAATGTCGGCGCCGGTGATGTCGGCGGGCATCAGGTCGGGGGTGAACTGGATGCGGGCGAATTTCAGGTCGAGCACCCGCGCGAGCGTGCGCACGAGCATGGTCTTGCCCAACCCCGGCACGCCTTCCAGCAGCGCGTGCCCGCCAGCGATCAGGCAGATGAGCACGTGGCGGATCACTTCACGCTGGCCGACGATGTATTTGCCGACCTCGGCCTCGATGCGGGCCGCCAATTCGCGGAATTGTTCAGGTGAGATGTCAGGCATAGCCGCCTCCTTTTCCCTTGCCCGCCGTACCCATTCCCGCTCCGCCTCGAACGTCAGCGCTGCCAGCGCCTCGTCCCAGGGAAGCCAGGCAGGCTCGAATTGAGGCTCCCCACCGATAGGCCGGAGAGCCTGTCCCACAGGTGCCATCAGGAAGTAGCGCTCGGTGCGCACGATGTGTTGACCGTCGCGGTCGAACTCGACCACCTGTGTACCCAGATCGGCACGCACCGCCAGGTCGGCGTAGCCGCTCTCCTCGCGTGTCTCGCGCATCGCCGCTTCCTGCGCGGTCTCCCCCGGCTCGACGTGGCCCTTGGGCAGGCGTACCTCGCCGCGGCCGGGGCGACGCAACACCAGCACACGCCCATCGCGCACCACCACGCCACCGGCGGCAGTATAACGGACCAGGTCGTGATTCATCCGGCTTATGGCTCCAAAGAACTGAAATAGTCGCGCACGTACTGCTTCATCCCCAGCGGGATGTAACTCCCCTCCAGCGCGGCGCCGGCCTGGGCAGCATAGTCGGCATAGACCTCACGGTAGGGCACAAAGGCCCGCCCACCTTGCGGAGCAGGAAGCGGCGCCTCACCCACCGGCATCCCCTCATCACCCTCGCGGCCGATCTCCACCCCCGCCCCCTGCTCGTCCAGGCGGTACGGCACATAGACCTCGTCGTAGGGCGCGCCCGTGCCCGAATCTTCGCTATGGCCTGGCTGCGTCTGCCAACCGCTGCCCGCCTGCCCCTCTGCCCCTGCGCTCCCCTGCCCCCCTGCCCCTCCGCTCACTTGCTCGCCCGCTCCTTGCTGCACCATCTGCCCGGCACCCGGCCGCTGACCACCGGCCTGGGCGATCCGCTCCCGCCCCTCCTGCAACTGCGCCAGTGTCCCTTCGACCGCCTCTTGCCGCTCGACTCGCTCACCCGCCGCGCCCATCTGCCGGGCCGCCTCGCGGATAGCCTCGCGCGCCTGGGCGATCTCGCCGCTCTCGATGGCCTCGGCCGCCTGCGCCAACTGCTCTGCCAGCGCCGGGTCACTCGCGGCCAGCGCCTCCGCCGCCTGCGCCAACTCGCGGGCCAGTTCCAATTCCTCCTCGCGGCTCAACACCTCGCCCTTCGTCCCGCTGTACGCCGCCAACGCCTGGGCCGCTGCCTGGTAATCGCCCTGCGCCAGCGCCTCAGCGATGTCGCGGGTGAGTTGGGAATCGGCCATCTCGCCAGCAGCGCGCTCCAGCCCGGCCCGCACGCCCGCCGCGCCGGGATCCCGCAGCGGCGCGAGCGCCTGTTCGGCCTGCGCCAACGCCGCCAGCGCCTCCTCCGGTGTCGCGCGTCCCTCTTCCAGACCCGCAATCGCCTCCTCCAACGCCTGCAACAGCGCCACGCGCTCGGCCTCGGTAAGCCCTTCGGCCTCGGCCACCGCCTCCCGCGCCGCTTCCAACCCGGCGATCTGCTCCTCAACGGCGGCGCGCACGGCAGCCCGCTGGACCAGCACGGCCTCCTGGGGATTGGGCAGCCAGAGCGCGACCGTCAACGCGACGACCAATACGCCGAACGCCACGAGCGCCGGACGCGAAGGGCGCAAGGGCAAGAGGTGACCCGGATTGACGTGGCCGGCGGCCTGCAGCGTATCGGTCAGTTGGGCGGCGGCCATCGCCGGCGCGACCCGCAGGCACCCCCGGCCGATCTCGAGCGCCGTCGTCAGCCGCTCGGCCAGGCAGAAACGGCGGTCGAACTCGCGCGCCAGGCGCATCAACGGGCGCGGGCGCAGCCAGACCACGCCCAGGCCCGCGCTGCCGCCGACGCCCGCCAACAGAACGGCCAGGCCAGCCAGCCAGCGCCAGGTCAACAGCGGCCACAGCCGCGCCGCCAGCGCCAGCAATAGCCCTGCACCCAGACCCGCTGCCGCGCCCCACGGCCCCCAGGTCAGGCTCTCGGCCAGGCGCAAGCGCAGCCCCCATTTGGAGATTAGAGGCCGGAGACTGGAAGTCGGAGGTTGGAGGCTGGAGGTTGGAAGCCGGCGGCTTACGCTTTGGTCATTGGTCATTGGCTCATTGGTCATTGACTACCGTACCTCTTGCCGCCGCACCCGCAATACCGTCAATAGCAACAGCAACAGCGCCAATCCCAAGTACAACACTATGAAAACGAGCCAGGGTGCTGGAATCAGAATACGATAGGAAGGGTAACTGCTCGGGGCTAGACTGCCAAAGTCCTGCCAGAAATACCATATCGAGTCATACTGCTCCAACGCTGTCTCAGTAAAAACGGCCGTCGTGAGTGGACTGGCGCTGAGCATGCCATAAACCAAGTAGACAAGGACAATCTGCCAGAGGGAAGGCAACGTGCTGCCATACAGAATAGGGTCAAGTAAGAGACTGAAAAGGATTGCAATCGGAAGTAGAGGGCCCAAGACCATCAATGCCACCAAGCCACCGCTCAGCGCGGTAGCAGCACGCGTCGTGTGCACGAGAGATGAACAGAACAGGCCCACAGCAGCAAAAGTGAACGCAGTCACCAGCAGGATGACCAACGCCAGCACCAGTTCCTCCACCTCGACTCCGCCCAGCATAAAGGCCAGGCTTTGCAGCGGCACCGCGACCAGGATCAGGAGGAATACATACGCAAGCGCAGAGACAAGTTTGCCCAAGACCAACCGCCGGGCCGAAAGTAGCGTCGTGCGCAGCACCTCGTACGTCTTGCGTTCGCGCTCGCCGCAAATGGCGCTGGCGGTCAACGCAGAAGGGATGAACGAAACGAAAAAGAGTTGAAAGAGGACGACGCTGGAAAAGATAACCTTGCCGAGATAAGCAGTATTCGGCCCGCCGCCAGGGGCGCCGGAAGTACGGGCGTAGACATAGTAAATGAGCGAAGCCAAACAACTCAGCAGCAACAAATAGATGGTCAGCACGACGAACGCCCGCGCACCACGCATACGCCCGCGCAGTTCCTTGACCAGCAGCGGATTGGGCTCACGGCGCGACCAACGCCGCTTAGCCGATGCAGACGCTTCACTCATTGCTCCTCCCTATACCCATTTCAGCCACTGGATGGCCGCCCACGTCAGCAGGCACCCGCCCGCCATCTCGGCCACCACCACGCCCAGCGACACCAGCCCCGTCGCCGCCAGCATATATCCTATGTGCGCCTCTCCCCAGCCCCACGAGACACCCAGCATAGGTAACACCGGAAGCAACCACGACGTCACCAGCCACAATGTCATTCGCACCACTAGGATCGCTCCATACGCAACGGCCAGTGCGACGCCCACCGAACGCGCCAGCACAGAGGCAAACAACCCTACCGCCGCGTGCAACACCAGGTCGCCCCACGGCTTGAGCAGGCCGGCCACACCGGCTACCAACAGCCAGACCCACAGGTCCCCAATATCGAGACCAAGCCCTGCGTCGAGCACAGAAAGGAAAGCGAGGCTCGACAGGCCGCCCGTGACACCCCCGAACGCCCACGCTAAGCGAAACGGGGTCAACAGCGCCAGCGTCAACAGCCCCGGCCAGAGCCACACAACACAACCGCCCAACTTGCCCAGGACGATAGAACGCTCGGTCAGAAGCGTCGTCCGCAGCAAGTCGAGTGTGCCCAGTTCCCGCTCGCGGGCGATCGGCAGCGCGGTGAACGCGGGCACAAGCCACGGCAGCGCGGAACTCAACACCCCGGCCAGCGCGCTCAGCAGGCATACCCCAGGCACCGCAGAAGCGCTCGCAGCCAGCCGCATCTCACGCAGATCGCCCAACGCGAACGCGATCCCGCAGCCCAGCAGCACCCCTAGCGCCGCCGGATAGAGCGCGAAGAAACGCCGCCCAGGCCACCAACGTTTGCGATAGGCGCGCTGCACCTCCAGGCGCAAAATGGGATGGTCGCGTATGGCATGCCAAACCGTCACGACACCACGCCCTTCGTCAAGCGCATAAAGACGTCCTCCAGATCGCCGGACTCTGGGCGGAAGAGGAGCACCGGGAAACCCGCCGCCACCAGTTCGCGGAGCAACTCTGTCAACGCCTCTTCGTCTCCGGCAAACGAGAAGCGGAGATTGCCCTCGTCGTTCCCCGTTGCCGGTTCGACGCTCAAGACGCCGGGCCGGCCCGCCAACCAGGCTTGTGCCTGCTCGATCTGCGCCATCAGTCCCACCCGCACAACACGATGAGGCCGGATGCGCTGTCGCACCTCATCCAATGTGCCCGCCGCCACTAGACGCCCGGCCTCGATGATGCCGATGTGGGTGCAAACTTCCTCGATCTCGGAAAGAATGTGGGAGGAGACAAAGATGGTCTTGCCCATCGCCTGCAACTCGCGCAAGAGTTCGCGCATCTCGACCCGCGCGCGCGGATCGAGGCCGGAGGCCGGCTCGTCGAGAATGAGCACCTGCGGGTCGTGAGCCAGCGCCCGCGCCAGGCACAGCCGTTGCTTCATCCCGCGCGAGAGCGCGTCCACGTAATCATCGCGGCGGTGCGCGAGGTCCACCAGTTCCAACAGATCGTCGGTCAACTTGCGGCGCGTGGCTGGCGGGATGTCGTAGCAGGCGGCGAAAAAGTCCAGATACTCCCAGACCTTCATATCGTCATAGACGCCGAAAAAGTCGGGCATGTAGCCGATGGCCCGCCGCACCTCGCGCCGCTCCTTGAGCACCGAGTGGCCGGCGACCCAGGCCTCGCCTGCCGTCGGGCGCAGCAGCGTCGCCAGGATGCGCATCGTCGTCGTCTTGCCCGCCCCGTTGGGGCCGACGAAGCCAAAGACCGCTCCCGCTTCGACCGTCAGATTGAGGTCGTCTACGGCTGCCCGCTTGCCATACTGCTTGGTCAGTCCCCGCGTCTCGATGATGTACGAGTTTGCCGACATCATGGCTGCCCTCGGATCGTGATCGTGAGGTTTCCCACCACCTCTGATACTACAGCGTCTGTCTTCAGACGTACACGTACATCGCCCGACGGCGAGACATAGGCCGCAGCGTTAGAGATCGTGTGCCGCCCCCAGTCGATATCTACGTTCTCCCAGCGGCCGCTTGCTTGATTCCACAGCGAGACCGTCGGTGAACGGCGCTCGGTGCCGTAACGAACTCGCTGCAGATCCATCACCAGTTCGTCTACCCGGCCCACTGCCACTTCCGGCCAAACCGTGAAACGAAAGACGACCTCTGACTGCGGCCCCATATAAAAAGTGTCACCGGTGTCCACGTTCACGCTGCCCCTGCTGCTCTCCACCTGGCGCGTGATGAGAGCCGACGGGATGGTGCCACTTTCACCGATGTCTACAGCCACAGGCAATCTGTACACATACAAGGCCAAAGCAACCGTCGAATAGGGCCGGCCAACCACCTCGATCGGGAGCGGCGCATTCTCCTCCCTCCATCCCATCAAATACACACCTGGCGGCAGCCCACCGGACGGGTCATAAGGGAAGTACGCCCGAAGGAGCTGATAGCGCCGATACAACTCCCGACTTTGCCAATAGTCTCCGGGGCCGAGGATCCGCTCCGGCAGGTCACGAACACCGTAGGAAGGATAGAACGGCAAGGGTGTCGGGAACAGCGGAGCCGGCAGGGTGGGCACCGGTGTACTAGCGCTACCTGTCGGGCCTTGAAGCGCCAGGTCCACGCGGGCCTGCTCGCCGGTATCCAAATTGCCCAGGCGCTGCTCGCTATCGCCGACGATCAAAACGGTATCCCGCAAGGGTATCCTGCTGTTTTGCAGCGCACCTATCAGACGCAATCCACCCGCTTGGTCGTCCTTCAACCACAGGTCGGTCGCAATAGGCGGCACATCCGCATATCCTTCGACCAGGAAGGGCCGAACGCCACCCACATCCACGCGCAGGCCGGTCACGGTCATCCCGCTCCCATCCTCAACGACGCGCAAGGGCTGCACGGTCACACTCCCAAAGTACTCGCTGCCGGGAATCCTGCAAACCCCTGCATCGGTGACCCGCGCGTCGTAGCGTGTGCGACGCGGCGAGAACAGCCCCACCACCTCGCTCACGCGGCCGATATGCGTCCCCGGTGGCACATACACCACGCCCAGCCGGTGCACGATCGCGGCGCTGCCACGCACACTGAAACCGGTCACATAGGCAAACACGGTGAACACCGTGATGATCAGCGGAATGGTCAGCCAGGCCAACTCGCGCCGCTTTAGTTTGCGCAGGACGAGATAATTGACGGGGCCTATCAGCAGAGTGTAGACCAACATAAAAGCCACGATCTCGAGCGCAGAAAGCTCCTTCAATCCGGGTATGGCATTCACCGCTCCCAGGGCCTCATACCCATTGCTCACAGTGCGCCACGGACCGCCCGCAGACCGCACCTCGGCAATCCGTCTCCACAGCCGCGTGTTATCATCCCACCGGGCAAACGGGTTCAGTCCGGCATCGAAGGCCAGAAAGTTGACATAGCCCGCACCATAGGAACGGCGCGCCAGCAGGATGAGGCCCGCTTGCTCGACAAGCACCTCCCCACCCAGCAAACTGCTCTCCGCCACGACAAACGGCCCTGCAGCAACCGTAGCGCTGATCACATCCCCCAGCGCCCGCAAATCGTCTACCTGGCGCAAGCCGGTCACCGTGACCGGTAGCCAATCGGCCACGCCGTACATCGTTTGGAGTGCGCCCGCGCCGCCCCCCACGAACAATTGCCCCCCGTGGGCGGTCCAGGCTCCCAACGCCTGCCGTCGTGCATCGTCGAGCACACTCGTATCCACGTCGTTCAAGACCAACACGTCGAGCGCTTCCCAGCCCAACGGCTCCGGCGGAAGCGCCTCCAGGTCCAGATGGGCCACCACAGCCCGTTTACCCGCCGGCGCCGTGTCACTCAGGAAATTGAGCGCCGAGGGATCGCGGCTGACGACGCCGTACACCCGATCGCCGGCATCAACCCACACCACCACAACCTCTTGCGACGCCAACTCTTCGTCACCGGCCATCAGCCGCACCGTCAGGCGGGAACGCAACGACGCTTCGGTTCCGGGGATGTAAACGAAATAAGCCTTGCGCGAGTGGGTTGGAAGCGTGACTGTTCTGGAGTATAGGTCCGGCTCACCACCGCTGCCCGAGGTCACCGCGATGCGCAATTCGCCGGTGATATCCGCGCCTTCGTTCGTGAGGACAACGCGCAGCGGACACCAGGCATTACCGCGGCAATACCCGTCAAAGCCCACTGTAATCGCCATGGTCAAGCCGGGGGTCTGGGCAACTACCGATCCGCGTATCCCGCTCCAAAGCGTCAAGGTGACCAGCACGATGTATGCTACTCGTCTCACATAGATACTCCTACGACAAGAGGCCGTATTTTCGGGACAGGCAGCCTGGGGTCTCCTCTGGGCAATTATAGCACATCCCCAACCAGGCTCAACTACGTCCACCAGACGGCTGACAGACGATTTTGTGCCAATTCTCATCTCGAACAGCCGCGTTTGCCCCTGGCCGCACCGGCCTGAAGGGCCGGTTGGCGGGGTTCTCCGCTTCCCGGTATAATAGCCACACACCTTCCCGGAGGCTCAGCGGAGCCAACGGCTAGAAACTATCTCAAAAGGTGACTACTCAGTGACTACTCAGCCCTTCAGCGATTGAAATCGCCTCTCATGGGCTTGCAGCCGGGCGTCCACCTGCGTGGACGCTGCCACGGCGACCGCCTACGCGGTCGCCCGGCGCGAAGGCCCGCAATCCGGATTGCGGGCCTCCCAGGCGCGGTTTCAACCGCCTGCTGGATAGTTACCTCAAAAGGACGCGCTGACGTATCCCGACGCGTCGGCGAGCGACATAGGGGTGCCTTCCCCCGACGCGGACGCGGCGCTCGTGCCGAATCGTCCGCTGGAGCCCACCTCACGAGGGTTTCTGATGTTGCGCGCTTTCGACAAGACGACAATCGGGCCCGTTGGGCACATTCTGACCCATCCTGCCATCACCGCAGCCATCGTCGCGCTGACCCTCACGGCCCTCTTGTACGGCGACGCGCTGGCGCTCCCGCTGTTCGCCGACGACCTGGTGCAGATCCCGTGGCTTGAATCCATCTCGTGGCGCCAGTTGTGGAGCAGCCCCAGCCCCTACGGTTACTACCGGCCCGTGTGGTATAGCCTGTGGCGGATATGGGGCATACTCGCCGGAGGGCTACACCCGGCCGGATTGCACCTACTCAATCTCGTCGCTCACGCTTGCGCAGCGTGGCTGGCGGGGATGTTGGCTGCAGCGTGGACTTTCACCCCCGCCCCCCCGTCCCCCCTCCCCTTCTCTCCATTTGGAGAGAGGGGGGCGCAGGAGGGGAGGAGTGAGGGCGCTCTCCCCGCCTGCCTGGCTACAGCGATTTTCGTCGTCTTCCCCTTTGCCTACCAGGCTATCGCCTGGCCCGGGGCGGTGTACAATCCGCTGGTGAGCGCCATGGCCGCCGGGGCGCTTTTGGCCTACGAGCGCGGGCGGCGCGAGCACACGACCGGCTGGATCGGGCTGGCCGCGCTCCTGGCACTGCTCTCGGCGTTCACCTACGAGGCCGGCCTACTGGTGGGACCACTGGTGGCGCTGGCAGAATTCGCAGGATGGATCGAACGCCGCCGACCGCGCCGGCTTTCTGTGTGGCCGCCAGCCTTCATTGGGCTGTTCGTCGTCACGACACTGGTCTGGCGTACGATGCGCGGCGTTGGCGCGATCGGCTTTGGGCTCAACCCGGAAGACCTGCGCCGCAATATCGGCTACCTGGTACAAGGGCTGATCTATCCCACAGCGCCGCTCGCGCAGTGGCTCACGCGATGGGGGCTTGGTGCCGAACCCGCGCTGTGGCTGATCGCCCTACCGACGCTGACAGGGCTGGCCTGGAGCGGACTGCGGCGGAACCGGGGGGCACTGTTCCTGGGAGCAGGATGGTTCGCGCTCTTTGCCCTCCCGCCCCTCGTCTCGATGAAAGCCGACTGGTTCGCTCTGGCCCCGCGCTTTCTCTATATGACGGCGGCAGGTATCGCACTGGTGTGGGCAGCCGCAGCAAGCGAATGGCTCACCCGCCTGCGCACCATCTGGCGGCCGTTAGCGACGGTGGTCGTGTTAGCCACTCTGTCCGTCCCGGCAGCCCTCTTTGTCCGCGCGGGGATGCGCCTGTACGCGATGGCAGGGGAAAGCATCTGGGATGCAGTCGAAGCCGTCTCCGGTGGGCACCCCATCCTATTGGTCAACCTGCCAATGCAGGTCGAGCCGCGCAGGCGCGTCTATCCGCTAGGGTTCGAGGGCGTGACGCTCTTGCCTATGCGCGTCACCGCCGATGGGCTGATCTACGCACACACCGGACTGCACGATGCAGCGCAGGCCGTCTCCTTCAGCATCGTCGCAGTGCAAGACCCGCCTGGCTACACCTACCAACTCTTCGGCCAACCGGTCGGGTGGGAGGAACTGACGGCGGCCATGCGTCAGGCACGCGCCGTCTATCTGACCCGCTACGAGGCGGAGCGCATCCATCTGGTCGAAGCCGGGGCTTATCTCCCCCCTGCGGGAGAAGAGGAGATGGTACGTTTTGGCGACCGTGTGACACTGCTCGACGCCACCTGTGCTTGCAATGAGGCAGGGCAGATACGCCTGACCACCACTTGGCAACTCGAGGCGCCGCCGGAATCGGACGCGACGGTGTTCGCGCACCTGGTCGGCCCGGAGGGCACGCCGGTGGCGCAGGCCGACGGGTACCCACTGCTGGGGATGCGCCCGTTCTGGCTGTGGCAACCTGGCGAGACGATGCGCGACGTGCGCTACTTCGACCCCGTGCCGCCCGGGGAATACACGATCAGACTGGGGTTGTGGGACTTTACCGCCCGGGCTCGGCTGCCCGCCATCGCCGCCGACGGCACATCGTTGCCGGATCAGGCCGTCGAGATCGGCCCGTGTGCATGCAGCGCGCGCCGATGAAGTGACCGGCACTTGCGCCAGTGCCGGTTACTTGTGGGCATAGAAGCAGAGCATCACGCTGCCGTATATGCGTTGGTCGAACAGCGCCAGATGGTCCAGCAGCAACTCTTCGTACTCGCGCGGGTGAATCTGGGCAATGGCCCAGCCGTCTTCGGCCAGCCAGTCAGGGTGAGCATCCAACACGCGCAGTGTCTCCGCCCATAGGCCCTGGTACTGCGGCGGCGCGATATACACATAGTCGAACGGCTCGGGTACACCGGCCAGAAACGCGAACACGTCGGCGCGCACTATCCGTGCACTCGCTTCCAGCCGCGTGTGCGCCAGATTCTCGCGGATCGTGCGCAGCGCCACCCCACCCCGCTCCACAAAGACGGCCTCCGCCGCCCCACGGCTGAGCGCCTCGATGCCCACCTGCCCGGTACCGGCAAAGAGGTCGAGGAAGCGACAGCCGACCACGTCGTCGCCGAGGATGCTGAACAGCGCCGATTTGGCCCGGTCGGTGATGGGCCGCGTCCCGCTTCCCGGCACTGCTTTCAGCCGATGTCCCTTCGCCTTGCCCGCGATCACGCGCATGACCTGCCTCCTGCCCGCATCATACCATACTTCACGCCCTCCGCAACCGGCATAGGTTCACACCTGTCAGAAAATCCAGGCAGAGGTGCAATGCCGAGTTGCTTTTCCACGCCAGTGAGGATATACTCTCGGCTGGATCGTCGCCGCAGGCTCGATGTGACCCCGATGTCACGCAGATGTGATATTCGCCGGGAGCATTCAGTGGTATGGTAGAGATGGCTCAAGCCTCCAATCCCTGACTCTGCCCAGGCACGTGGTGGGGACAAGATGCTCCACGGAGACGCTCTGAGGCTAACTAGGCATCTACAATAGTCGAATTCTGAACAAATGAGTCAAGTTTTAGGCGGCTGGGGCCAGTTGCGCCTCTTCGATGAGA
>FWPU01004755.1_pt1 | contig 27400 bp, 26 predicted proteins | sample 2228361 | NCBI WGS metagenome assembly FWPU01 (sample SAMEA103939777, study PRJEB20133) | metagenome
TCCTCTTCGGATGGGCCGGCTCGTCTGCGTCCTTCGCCCGCAGCCGCTTGAGGTTCACGTCCAAGGTCTTGGTGTCGCCGACGTAGTCCGCGCCCCATACGCGGTAGATCAGCTGGTCCCGGGTGAGCACCCTGCCCGCGTTCTCCAAGAGCAGTGCGAGCAGCTCGAACTCCTTGAGTGGCAGCCGCACCTCTTCGCCCCGGATGGAGACCTCGTGACGTTCGTGATCGACCCGCACGTCACCCACCTCGACCACGTCGCCGCTGCCACCAGGGGGCGAGACACCGTCGTGCGTCTGTCGACGCAGCACCGCCCGCATCCGTGCGACGAGCTCACGCAACCGGTACGGCTTGGTGACGTAGTCGTCGGCGCCGACCTCCAGACCGACCACGGTGTCGATCTCCGAGCTCTTCGCGGTGACCATGATGATCGGCACGTTCGACCGGGACCGCAGCTCGCGGCAGACGTCGATGCCTGACACCTTCGGCAGCATCACGTCGAGCAGCACCAGATCGGGTTGCACCCTGTCGAAGATCTCGAGGGCCTCTGATCCATCGCGGGCGACGGAGACGGCGAAGCCCTCCCGCTTGAGCCCGACGCTCAGCGCATCGACGAACGAATCCTCGTCCTCGACGAGCAGCACACTTGTGGTTGTCATCATCAACTTCCTCTGTCAACAGCGGATCGGAACGTCCCGTCACGAGGCCTTCGGCTGGGGTTGAGGGCGATCTCGGGCGATCGTTTCGACGTCTCCGACGTCGCGCAGCGCGAGCGGCCCCGGTGCAACGGGCAACCACAGGCTGAACGTGCTGCCCTCACCGAGACGGGACTCGACTCGGACTTCACCGCTGTGGTTGGTGGCCACGTGCCGGACGATCGCCAGCCCGAGCCCGGTTCCGCCGGTCTGCCTGCTCCGTGCCTGGTCGACCCGATAGAACCGCTCGAAGACTCGTTCGAGATCCTTGGCGGGGATCCCGATGCCGTGATCCTCGACGGCGAGCTCCACGAAGCTGCCGTCACTGGTCGCCCGGACCTCGACCGACGAGCCCGGGTCGGAGTACTTCACTGCGTTGTCGAGCAGGTTGTAGAGCGCGGAGACGAGCTGGCGGCGATCCCCGAGGACCGCGAGCCTCCGATCCGGTTCGTCGACGACGATCGGGATGCGGCCGTTCTCGGCGGCCGGGCGGATCCGATCGACCGCCTCGGCGATGATGAAGTGGACGGGTACCGCGTCCCGGCGCGGCGCCTCCTCGTTCTCGATGCGGGTCAGCTCCAGGAGATCCTCGACCGTGCGGTTGACTCGCAGCGCCTCGTCGAGCATCCGCTCCGCCAGCCGGCGGGTCACATCGGGATCGTCTTCTTCGGCCAGGGTCTCGGCGAGCAGCGCGAGCGCACCGATCGGGGTCTTGAGCTCGTGGCTGATGTTCGCGATGAAGTCCCGGCGGATCGCGTCGAGCCGGCACCGTTCGGTCACGTCCTCGATGAGCGCAAGCGCACCCACCGGCCGATCTTCACGGTACAACGGCGAGGCCTCGATCACCAGGTTGCGGCGGGGAGGACCGAACAGTTCGAGCGCCTGTCGGCCGTGGACACCGGACAGCGCCTCGTCCAGCAGCTCCTCCACTGCCGCCTCGACCAGCGCCTCCCCGTGGCGGGCCGACTCGAACGCCGCCGCACACCGGTTAACGAACACCCGGTTGCCGGCGTGGTCCACGATGAGCGCACCGAGGGGGATCGCGTCCAGGGCGAGCTGCAGCTCGGCTCGGGCGTCGACCTCGCCGGCGTGGCGAGCCGTGATCCGGTGCGCGGCACGCTCGAGCTCGTCAAGAAGGTCAGTGGTTCCGCGACCGACGCCGGTGGCACCGTGACCGTCGCCGCCGAGCACCTCGACGACGCCGATGACTCTGGCGCGCATCTCGGCTCGGGCTCGGAGACAGCGAGCGGTGACGACGGTCGCGGCGACCCCGGCGACCAGGATGAACAGAAGCGATCCGATCAGCACCATCGTCACGGTCAACCGAGCTCGCGCTCCTCAGGTGCCCCCGCCGAGCTGCGAGAACGGGATCACCTCGCCCTCGCCCGACGGCTCGGCGCTGCGATCGGGAGCCTCACCGGTTACGTCCGGCGGCTGCGTGTCACCAGCCCGGGCGCGGACACGGGCCCGGCCGGTGTGTTCGGGGAGCCATCCGGTCACCATGAACCGGACACGATCGCCGATGTTGACGGCATGGTCCCCGATCCGCTCGTAGTAACGGCCAATGAGGGCGAGCTGCACCGCCGGTTGCAGCCCGATCGACTTGTGCTCATGGGACTCGAAGATCGCTTCTATGTAATCCTTGTGGAGGGCGTCGAGCCGGTCATCCATGTCGTCGATCGCTGCAGCCAGCGCTGCGTTGCCCTCGGCGTACGCGTCGATCGCCAGCTTGAACAGGCGGGTCGATTCCTCGCTCATCTGCTCGATCAAACCGCGCACACGGGGCTCGAAATCGACGCCGTAGATGCGCCGCGCCGCCTTCGCGACGTTGACCATGAGGTCACCGGAGCGCTCGATCTCCGAGGTGAGCTTGATCGCCGTGATGAGCGCGCGGAGGTCGATCGCCACCGGCTGCTGGAGTGCCAGGGTCTGGTAGCAGCGTTCCTCGATCCCGAGCGTGAGGTCATCAATCAGGTCGTCGTCGTCGATCAGCCGGGCTGCGCCGTGCAGATCGTTGGAGAGGAGCACCTCCGTACCGCGGGAGATGAGCTCGGTAACCATCGCCGCGAGCCGGACGACGTCAGCCTGGATGCGCTCGAGCTCCTGGTGGAAGGCTCGCATCCTCTCGGTCATGGCAGACCTCCTCCGCACCGGTGATGCCACTATCGTCGCACCACATGCCCGATCCCGCGACCTGCGCGGTACGAGCTCTCAGCCACCGCTGCGGGTCCTCCTGCGACCCGATCAGCCGAATCGCCCGGTGACATAGTTCTCCGTTCGCTCATCCGACGGGTTGGCGAACATCTTGTCGGTCAGGTCGTACTCCACCAGCACGCCGGTGCGGAGCTCACCGGACGGATTGATCTCCGTCGTGAAGAACGCAGTCCTGTCACTCACCCGTGCCGCCTGCTGCATGTTGTGCGTGACGATGACGATCGTGTACTCGCGCTTCAGCTCATGCATCAAGTCCTCGATCCGAGCGGTGGCGATCGGGTCAAGCGCCGAACAGGGCTCGTCCATCAGCACAACCTCCGGTTCCACGGCGATCGCGCGCGCGATGCACAGACGCTGCTGCTGCCCACCGGAGAGTCCGAGCGCGGAGGTGCGGAGACGATCCTTGACCTCGTCCCAAAGGGCGGCCCTGGTGAGCGCCCGCTCCACGAGATCATCGAGCTCGGATCGCTTCTTGATCCCACCGATCTTCGGGCCGAACGCGACGTTGTCGTAGATCGACTTCGGGAAGGGATTGGGTTTCTGGAACACCATCCCGATGCGTCGGCGGACCTCGACCGGGTCGACGCGCGGGTCGTAGAGGTCCACGCCGTGGTAGGCGATCCGTCCTTCGACGCGTGCCCCTGCCACGAGATCGTTCATGCGGTTGAGGCAACGGAGCACGGTGGTCTTCCCGCAGCCCGAGGGACCGATGAACGCGGTGATCTCGTTCCGGTGGATCTGCAACGACACGTCACGGACGGCTCGGAACGTGCCGTAGTACACCTGAAGCCGGTCAATGTCGAAGACCACCGACGCCCCACTGGGGACGGTCGCCCCGGTGCCCGCGACCTGGCGCGGCTCGATGTGGAGCTGGCCCCGAGCTTCCGGTTCCGATGGCAGAGACAACCGCACTCCTTCTCGGGACGAGCCTGGTACCAACGTCGCCGCCGACCCGAGCGACGGACCGCGACGGGCTGCACCGTACCCAGGTTGGTCGTTCACGAGCCACCTCTCGACCGGACGAAACGCGCCGACACCAGCCGGGCGGCGATGGTGAGCAGAAAGACCAGGAATACCAGGGTGAACGCCGCACCCCAGGCCCTCTCCTGCGCTCCGACGAACGGAGTCTGCGCGTTGGAGAAGATCTGTGCGGACAGCGCGGTGTTCGGACCCTCGAAGACGTTCAGGTTCGGCTCCGAGATCACGCCGATGCAAAACAGCAGGGGGGCCGTCTCGCCCGCGGCACGGGCGATGGCGAGCATCACACCACTGGTGATGCCCGGGAGCGCCGCGGGCAGCACGACGCTGGCGATGGTGCGCCACTTGGTGCTGCCGAGCGCGTAGCTGCCCTGGCGCAGCTCATCGGGAACGAGGCGCAGCATCTCCTCGGTCGACCTGATCACGATGGGCAGCATGAGGCAGGCGAGCGCAAGCGATCCTGCGAACCCGGAGAGCCCGAACCGCAGCACCCAGATCGTGTAGATGAACAGGCCCATCACGATCGATGGCACCCCCGTCATCACGTCAGTCATGAAACGGATCACCGACGCCAGCCGGCTGCGTCCGCCGTACTCGTGGAGATAGATCGCACCCAGGATGCCAAGCGGCACTGCCAGCAGCGCGGCGACGGCGGTGATGAGCAGTGTCCCGATGACCGCCGGCCCCATACCCGGACCGCGCGTCCGGCTGGTCGCTGGGATGTCCTCGGTGAGGAACGACCAGCTGAACACGCCGAGACCTCGGCGCACCAGATGCCACATGACCAGGACGAGTGGCACAAGGGCGACGGCCATCGCCAACCACATCCCGACGGTCGCGACCGCGTTCGTGATCCGCCGGGAGCGGCTGACCACCGTAGCCAGCTCCCCGAGCTCTGGGGCGTCCGACCGGCGCATCGTCCGCGGCATCAACGGCCCTCTCCCCTGCGACTCAGACGGTTCACGATCACACGGGCCGACATGTTCACGGCAATGGTCAACCCGAAGAGCACGACACCGAGACCGATGAGCGCGGCGCGGTGGGTTCCGCTCGCCTCACCGAACTGGTTGGCGATGACGGTCGCCATGGCGTCGCCCGAGCTGAACAGCGAAAGCGTGATCTGGGGGCTTGCTCCGATGACCAGCGCCGCTGCGATCGTCTCCCCCATCGCCCGTCCCAAACCGAGCATGGTCGCACCGACGATGCCACCCCGGGCCCAGGGCATCACCGCGAACCGGATGGTCTCCCAGCGGGTGGCGCCAAGGCCGTAGGCCGCTTCGCGCTGGTGTTGCGGGACCGTGGCGAAGACCTCACGACTGAGGGAGGTGATGATCGGGGTGATCATGATGGCCAGGATGATCCCGGCGGTCATGTAGCTCTTGCCGTTGGCGGGACCACCGACGAACGTTCCGACGATCGGCCATGAACCGATCGACGCGCTGATCCGCTCGTAGACACCCTGCATGGCCGGCGCGAACACGAGAACACCCCACAGGCCGTACACCACCGAGGGGATCGCGGCGAGCAGGTCGATGGCGTAGATCGCGGGCCGGCGCAGGCGAACGGGTGCCACTTCGTTGACGTGGAGCGCGATGCCGATGCTGACCGGGACTGCGAGGACGAGCGCGATGAACGAGACGAACAGCGTCCCGTAGATGAACGCCAAGGCGCCGAACTGATTGCTGTTGGGATCCCAGTTGCTCGACAGGACGAAGCCGGACCCCTCCGCGACGAAGGCCGGCCACGCCTCTCTCGTCGTCGAGACGGCGATGAGCACGAGGATCGCCAGTACGGAGAGACCGGCGATGAACGCGAAGATCCGGAATGCCTGATCGGCTCGCCTGCCATCCGCCGGACCCGCGGCCAGCGCTGCGACGTCGAGGTCCGTCCCGACTCCGCTCGGCCGGGCCGCTGGGGCGGGGAAACGGGCCGCAGGCATGCCAGCTCAGGGCTCAGGTGGTGATCTGGTCCAGCTGGGCCAAGGCCCGCTGCTGCAACGTCCTCGGCAGACGTGCGTAGTCGACGTCCGCAGCGAACTCCTGCGCCTCCGTGAGGACGAAGGTCAGGAAACCTCTGATCGCCTCCAACTTCTCCGAATCCGGCTGCTTGGCGTACACCAGGATCCATGTCGGGGCCGTGATCGGGTAGACGGCGTCGCCGGGTGCGTTCAGCGGGTCGTAGGTCAGATCGTCCTTGATCTCCGATCCTTCGAGAGCGGCCGACGCAGCCTCGAGTGTCGGTTCGACGAACTTGCCGCTCCGGTTCCGGATCGCCGCGAACTTCAGTCCGGTCGCTTTCGCGTCGGAGAAGTCCACGTACCCGATCGCACCCTCGGTGTCCTTGACCGTTTGGGCCACCCCGGCGTTGCCGTTGCCAGCCTGGGTTCCCTCGGGCCACTGGACCGTGTCACCGGCGTCGAGCTTCCAGGTACCCGGGGCAGCCGACTTCAGGTACCTGGTGAAGTTGCTGGTGGTGCCCGAGCCGTCGGCCCGGCGGGCAACCGTGATCGGCCGGTCGGGGAGATCGACGTCCGAGTTGTCCGCTGCGATCGCCGGATCGTTCCAGTTGGTGATCTCGCCCTGGAAGATCCTGGCCAGTGTGTCGGGGCTGAGACGGAGCTGGTTCACACCCTTGAGGTTGTACGACACGGTGATGGGCGCAGCGACGGTGGGGAAGTACAGGAACCTACCGCCTTTGAACTTCGGGACATCGTCCGCCTTGACCAGGCTGTCGGATCCGGCGAAGTCAACCACCTGATCCTGAAGGTCCTGCTTGCCCTTGCCGGACCCCCCGCCCGAATACTCCACCTTGAAGTTCTTCGCCTTCTTCTCGAGCTGCGCCTTCACTTCCTCGTAGAACGGTTTGGGGAAGGTTGCGCCCGACCCCTGGAGCTGGCCACTCAGGTTGGCGAACTCGCCGGAAGAACCGCTAGTGGCACTCGGACCGCCCGCCGTGCCGGCTGTCGACGAGGTCTCGGAATCCTTCGCGCAGGCCGTGGTGGCGGCGACCAACCACAAAGCCGCAACCAAAGCGATGACACGTCCGGTTCGTTGCTGCAACTGCGCTCCTTCAGCAGTCGGCGGCCGCCGGAGGCGGCCAGTTGGTCAAGTAGTGCCAGCTGGACCGGGCTGCGACTCTGAGCCCGGCGTCACGCTAGAAGCGGCGCGTGTCACCCAAGCCACCCAAAGATGGATCAGAGATGAACGGACGGTAAACACTCCTGGGCGGGGCCCCAAGTCGATCATTCATCTTTGTTTCACGGGCACGTCCACTCACCGCAACGCGCACGGCACCTTCGGCTGCGAGGATGCTGCCCACCACTGGGAACGCGTCTCCCCCGAGCCGCCAGACAGATGCGCCGGCGACAACACGAACGTGAAGTCCAAGGCCCTGCACCCCGGTGGACACCGGCCCGTCCCGGCGAGTCGTTCGGCGCAACGCCTCGACTCGCCGGGCCGGCCACAGGAATCCGGCCGGATCGCCGGCAATCGAGAACGACCGAACCACGGAGAACTATGAACCGCAAGCGCCTCGCCGCCGCAGGTCTTGTCACATTGGGTGCGCTCGCCGCAGCGCAGAAGGCGTCGCCGGCCCAGTACCCACCGGGTCCGACGGTCGTAGTCTCCCCGTCACCCGCCGAGCCGGGAGCGACGGTCACCGTCTCCGGTGCCGGATGCGGTGAACCCGGCACACCGGTGACCGTCACCGTCGCGGGCGGTTCGTCAGCCTCCACGAGCACAGGGCCCGGCGGCAACTACCGCGTCAACCTCACCGCGCCCACCGAACCGGGCATTTGGAGCGTCGACGTGTCCTGCGACGGTCGCTCGGCTTCCGCCTTGCTGCAAGTGCGCGCTGCCGGCGACCTCACTGGCAGCTCGACGGGCGCGCTGCCAGTGACCGGATCGAATGATCGCAACCTGGTCGCCGCGGGCGTCTGCCTGGTCGCCGCGGGCGGCGTGCTCTTCGTCGTCTCCCAACGGCGCCGGTCACGCTCGGTGCAGCGAGCGTGACCGCCTGGTCACAAACAGTCCCGGGTCACGAGCGGTTTCCCAGCGTGCCCGCCGTGCCCATCTCCACCGGATCACCGACCAGTGCGCACTCATCGACAAGTGCGTTGAGGTGGCTCGCGCTCTCCTCCAGCGCCCGATTCGCAAACTCGACGGTCTGCTGCACGGTCATGTTCTCATAACCGTCGACCGGGCGCGAGAGGAGATCGAAAAGTGCCCGGCTCTCCCTGAGCATCGTGGCGTTGCCGCTTGCCTCGCCGGCACCGGCCAACTCGGTGAACTCCCGCAGCGCCGCGCCGCGATCCCCCCGCTCCAGCTCGCGGATGGTTGCCTGGAGCTTGGCGCACACCGCCGCCTCACCGGGTGACGGACCAGTCGAGCACCCTGCGGCTGCGGAGGCGACCACCCCGGCACTCACGAGCCCTACCCGCACGACGTTCGCGCCTCGGAGCATCGAGCGAGCCACCGTCAACCCTCGAAATCGCCCGTGTCGACCTGGAGCATGCCAGCGATCTCGTCGCCACCGAGCGAATACGCCATGCTGATCGGAAGCTGGGGCACGTAGCTGATCTGCCCGCCGGGCTCGATCGGCCCCAGTTCGCGACGGCCCGTCTCGTCCACCGCGGCGTTCAGGAACCGCAGCGACTTCGTTGTGCTCGACTCGTTACGAATTGTCAGTTCTCGGTTGCGAATGACGACCAGTGTGGAGGGCACCGGACCGGCATCGGTCAATCGCAGTGTCTGACCGATCTGGAACTGCTCACGCGGGCTGACAAGCTTGTCGTCTTCCGCCAGCGCGATCGAATCCTCGGTCGAAAGGCTCCAGACCGGCTCAGACGATGCGGCGTCGGGAGCCGTTCCCGCGCTGTTGCAAGCGCTAACCAGCCCGACGACACCGACACTCAACAGCGCACTTCCCGCCACCACGATCCACATTCTGCCGGACCATCGGCTCGAACACTCATGCTCTGCTCGCTCTGCTCGCATTCCACGAATCTTGATCTTCCCGCCCGAAACACGATTGAACCTTCGCCGTGCTTTCGGTGAACAATAAGTGTTCAAAACTTGAAAACACTCGCGCGGTTGGCGCTGATCGCCGAGTTTTCGTTTCACGTTCACATGGCCGAGGAAATCACAACACCTTCGCGTGCTACTTTCAACGCAGTTCCGGAGCAGAAGATGGCCCGGACGGACAGCTACATCAAGGAGCAACCCAGTGACACGTGCAGCGCGTATCGTGCTAGCCGGGGCCGCTGTTGCCGCAGCGCTCTCGGCTGTCTCACCTGCGGGGGCCGTGCCGCCCTCCACCACGAATGGCAAAGTCGGAAAAGTCTGGATCTCCGGATCCGACACGACCTACTTCGTGCTCAACGATCTTGCCCAGGCTTACAACGAGTCCGAGGGGTGTGATCTCGTGGCGGTCAACTATCCGGAGACCGGCACCGAGCACGTCTGCAAGACGACACAACCGAGTGGGGTCGTGGAGACGGAGAACTACGACCACGATGTCATCATCAACTACTTCCCCCAGGGGTCGAACGCGGGTCGCCGCCAGCTCTGCAGCCAGGGCCCCGACCCCCGACCGGCCGGGGTGCCGGTGATCAACGCCTCGCGGTCGTCCTCGGCCCCCGACGTGGGCTTCCAATGCGACCGCCCGGGTACCGGCCTACCCAATCCGACGTTCCGCTTCATCGCGTTCGCCAAGGATGCGTTGACCTGGGTCTACTGGACTCCCCAAAGTCCCGCCCCGCTGACGGACCTCACCCAAGCGCAACTGAACGACATCTTCGTGGATTGCACAATCACGAACTGGGACCAGATCGGAGGCGAGAGCCAGCCGATCGTGGTCTGGACAGCAATCCCCGGCTCGGGCAGTCGTTCAACCTGGGACTCCTTTGTCGGCGGACCGAGCGACAATTGCATTCCGGCCGCCTACAAGGACGGGAACCCGACCACGCCGACGGGCTGCCCCGGGGAGCGCGTCATCCGCGAGCACATCATGACACCCGTCGAGACGGACCCCTGCACAGATGAGATCTACTCGATCTACTACACAGGTGTCGGCACTTGGAACGGTCACCCCGAGTATCACGCCCCCAACGCCAACTTGGGCTGGGTCAACGGCGTAGAACCGTCGACAACCAACATCCAGTCCGGTACCTTCCCCTTCAGCCGGTTCATGTACAACGTGTTCCGCGTCGGAAGTCTAGGACCGACCGTCTCCAACGACACACTCAACTTCCTAGGCTCCAACGGCTACATCTGCAAGAAACTTGACAACCATAGCAAGCCGATCGGTGACACGGGTCCCGGAATCGAGCGCGCGCTGGCGTCGAAGAACTACGCAAACGAAGTGGTGGAGATCTTTGACGCCAATGGTTTCATTCCGTTGACAAACAACCCGGCCGTCAATCGTTGTACGGCAACCGACTGGACCGCTGCCGACAACGCCTGAACCACCTGCGCGATCCTTCAACTGCTACCAGCTCGGGGCCGGCCCCACCGGGGTCGGCCCCGAGCGCGTTTCCGACGCGCACTTCCACGACACCGCCCGCCACCACAAAGTGTCACTCCACGGAAGGCCTCCGTTCACGAATCGGCAGCCTCCCGTTCGAAATCGGGTTCTACCGTGCTGGCGTGCTCCACAAGGCCGCCGACCGGTTCCAAGTATGGAACCGCAAGCGCAAGGCACAATGGCTCAGCCGGTACCGCCGCCGCATCCGAGCGTCCCGTCTCCTGTTCGTCGGCCCGGGTGGAGGCAACCGCTCCTGGGAGAACCTCGTCGAGCACGCCGCCGCCCAAGAGGCGGATTTCACGATCTGGTGCGGCATCGAGCACCGCGCACACTTCCCGAACTACGTCCAGTGCGACGGCCGTGCTCTCCCCTTTCGGGACAGGTCGTTCGACCTCGTGTTCTCCAACGCCGTCGTCGAACACGTCGGGGACAGGACAGACCAGCTTCGCTTCGTGGCCGAACATGCACGTGCGGGGCGCCACTGGGCCCTCACCACCCCCAACCGGTGGTTTCCTCTCGAACCCCACACCCGTCGAGCCTTTCTGCACTGGCTTCCCCAGTGGCGGCGCAGGCGACCCGAGTTCACTCGACTCCTGTCCCGCTCCGAGCTCGCCGCTCTCCTCCCGACACCTGCGCAGATCCGAGGTTCATTCCTGAGCCCAACATTCATCGCCTCATCTCTACCGAGCACGGACGTCTGACTTTAGTCGCAACTACGTTGCTGGACCGCTGACTCATGTTCCCGAACTTTTCGAACAAGTTCACGCAACAAAGGTTGCAAGGTCGTACCTGTGTGGTGTCAAGTTGCGAGCGACGGTACCCCACCTAGCTCAGCTGTGTCATGAGGAATTTCAGTATTGACCAGACCTTCGATGTGTCCCTGCAACCTCGGGATCCATATCTCTTCTATCCTTGGGCCAAGAGACTCTTTGACCTTCTCGTCGCATTGCCCGCCGCGATCCTCACGCTGCCAGCCGTGATCGTCCTCTGCGTCGCCTCCTCGATCTCGTTTCGTTCGTGGCCCCTGTTCATACAAGAGCGCGTCGGCCGTCACCAGCGCCCGTTTCGCTTCGTAAAGATCCGATCCTTGCCGATCGACACACCGAACGATGTTGACAAGTATGCCCTCCGCCACATCTGTAACACCCGCTTCGGCAACTTCATACGACGCACTCATCTCGATGAACTACCGCAGTTGTGGCTAGTTGTGTTGGGCACGATGAGCCTGGTTGGTCCCCGCCCAGAAATGCCCAGCCTCGCTCGCTCTTTCGAGGCCGACTTCTCGCGAACTCGATCTTCAGTCCGACCGGGCTGCACCGGCTTCTGGCAAGTCTCGGAGGTCGCGCCTGGACTGATCGGCGAGCACCCGGAATACGACATCTTCTATGTCCGCTTCGCCTGCCTGCGGTTCGATCTGTGGATCCTCATTCACACTGTTCGGGTGATGCTCGCTCCCAACAGAGCGCGATGTGCGCAACCTCCGGTCTGGCTGCTCCGTGGTGCGGTTCGCCTGCGCTCTCCGCAAGTCACTCGAGTCGACCTCGTCGCGGACTCGCACCTCGAGGTTGCTCGCAGTCGACCGGATTCTTCCTGCGACGACGCTCTCAGCTCGATCAGGCGGTCGCGTGCCGCTGATCGCAACGAAGAACAACCCGTCGTCTCCACGTCGTCGCCCCCCGCGAATTGAGCCTTGGTCTGAGAGGATAATTGATCATCTCAGAAAGCGTCGTTATCAATCCAAATCAGGAGCACAGATGGGTGAGCTGATTCTGGTCACTGGCGCCGGTGGTTTCATCGGCGGTCACCTGGTGAGATCACTCCTTGCTGATGGCCACGAGGTACGGGCGGTCGACTGCAAGCCGCTCGAGCAGTGGTACCAGCTCCATCCCGAGAGCGAGAATCTCGTCGGCGATCTTCGGTACCGCTCAACGTGTGAACTTGCGGTTCGAGGCGTGACCGACGTGTACAACCTTGCGGCGGACATGGGCGGAATGGGATTTATCGCGCATCATCGCGCTGAATGCATGTTGTCGGTTCTCATCAACACGAATCTTCTGTGCGCAGCGCGGGACGCGACAGTCCAGCGCTACTTCTTTGCATCGTCGGCCTGTGTCTATCCCGCAGGTCTTCAAGCGGACTCTGAGGTCACTCCTCTCCGAGAGGAGGATGCGTATCCGGCCATGCCGGAGGACGGCTACGGGTGGGAGAAGCTGTTCAGCGAGCGCATGTGCCGCCACTTCACCGAGGACTTCGGTCTGGTGACGAGAGTTGCCCGGTACCACAACGTGTACGGTCCTCACGGCACCTGGGATGGTGGGAGGGAAAAGGCGCCGGCCGCCATTTGCCGTAAGGTCGCCACGGCAGTGCTCTCCGGTGACCACCGCATCGAGATCTGGGGGGACGGCGAGCAGACGCGCAGTTTCATGTACATCGATGACTGCATCGTCGGCACCCGGGCGATCATGCAGTGCAACGTTGCGGAGCCGCTCAACCTGGGGAGCTCCGAACTGGTCACCATCAATCAGCTCGTCTCGATCGTGGAAGAGATCGCGGGTGTCCGGCTTGAACGGCACTATGACCTCTCCGCTCCTCAGGGGGTCCGGGGCCGCAACAGCGACAACACACGCCTCCGCCGCGTTCTCGGTTGGGAGCCGTCGGTAGCGCTCAGGGATGGTCTCGAGCAGACCTACCGCTGGGTCTTCGACCAGGTGCAGGGTGCGCTCGCTCCGGTTCATGCGTGAGGAGCACACGTCGACACCTGACCGTCACAGCCCCGAGCCGACCGGGGCCAGCCGTTCGCGGTCGCTGCCCAGGGTCGACGTGCTCGGCGTGCACGTCTGTGCGATCAACCCGGCGATCGCCGTGGCTGAGATCGACCGGCGGGTCTCCGAGCGGGACCCGGGCTACGTCACCCTCACCGGTGTCCACGGTGTCGTTGCGTCCCAGGACGATCGCCAGCTGCGCGACATCCACAATCGTGCCGCGCTCGTCTGCCCTGACGGCATGCCGATGGTCTGGGCGGGGCGATTCGCCGGAGTGGCGGGTTGTGCCCGGGTCTACGGCCCCGATCTCATGCTGGCGGTCTGTCGTCACGGCCTGCCGAAGGGTTGGCGTCACTTTCTCTATGGCGGAGCTCCCGGAGTGGCCGACGAGCTCGCCCGGGCGCTGACCGAGAGGTTTCCGGGGCTCCGCGTGGTCGGTACGTACTGTCCGCCTTTTCGGCCGCTCACCCCGGACGAGGAGGTCGAGGTCGCTTCGCGCATCAACGCCACGGATCCGGATGTCGTCTGGGTCGGCCTGAGCACGCCGAAGCAGGAACGCTGGATGGCGGCGATGCGCAGCCGGCTGGACGCGCCCGTACTGGCCGGGGTGGGCGCCGCGTTCGATTTCAACACCGGACGTGTCCCGCGGGCTCCGGCATGGATGCAGCGTTCCGGCCTGGAGTGGCTGTTCCGCATCTGCACCGAGCCGCGCCGACTGGGCCCCCGCTACCTGAAGAACAATCCCCGGTTCGTGCTCCGGATCCTCCGTCGAGCGCCTCGGGTCGTCGAGGAGCCGCGGTGAGGAGGCGTCCTCACCACCCACGCGTCGGGTGCGACCCGTCCGGTGACCGCATGGAGGATGCGCCGGCCACCCCCCTCGCCGAGCGCAGCCGGGCACGGTCCCGACTCTGGCGGTTCTCCCGGAACCGTCTGGTTCTCTATCGTCTGGTCGTCAACCTCCGCAACGGGGGTGGAGGTCGACGGTTCGTGCGACGCGACAGCGACGTGGTGATCGACGGCTTCGAACGTTCGGCGAACACCTTCGCCTACTTCGCCTTCATGGCCGCCAACCCCACGGCACACCGGGTTGGGCATCACACGCACTCGCCGGCCCAGTTCTACTGGGCGGCGCGCTGGGGCGTACCCGCCCTCCTCCTCCTGCGGGAGCGCACCTGCGTTGGCCCGCACGCCCACTCGCCGAGATCCTGGATGACTATGCCCGCTTTCACGAGCAGGTCGCCCGGTGGCGTGGCGCGCTCGTCGTTGCCCCGTTCGAGCAGGTGACGACGCGCTTCGACCTCGCGATCGCGGCGCTCAACCATCGTTTCGGCACCTGCTTCTCGGCACCCGATCCGCGTGGGGTGCTCGACCGCGAGGCGGTGTTCGCCGCCATCGAAGCCCGCAACGCGGCGCGCTACGGCCGCGTGACGGAAGCCGCCGTGGCACGTCCCTCACCACTCCGACAAGCCGTGCTGGATCGCCAGCGCGCGCAACTGGAGCTCCCGGAGGTGCGAAGGAACCTGGAACGTGCCCGTGCCGCTCGCGCCGTGCTGCTGGCGGAGACCGGTGTCTGAGTCCACCGCGACCGACACCGCTACTCCGGACCGTACGGTCGCGGGCTCGGGGCGGCGAACCCTGTGGGGACTGATCGACCAGTGCCTTTCGAGCGGCTCGAACTTCACCGCCGCTCTCCTCGTGGTGCGTTCCAGCTCGCTCGAGCACGTCGGCGCCTGGTCGCTCGCGTACGCGAGCTATTTGTTCTCGGTAGGTGGCTTCCGGGCTTTCGCCGGTAGGACCTACGCGATCCGATTCGCCACCGCCGATCCCGAGCGGCAGCGTGCCGGCCAGTCGGCCGTCTGCGGTCTCGCGCTCATCGCCGGACTCGGCGTCACCGCGTGTTGCGCGGCGGCGTCCTTCGTGTTGCCTGAGCCGCTCCGCACAACCACGCTGGTACTGGGAGTACTGTGCCCCGCACTTCTTCTGCAGGACGCGTGGCGGTTCACCCTCGTGGCCCGCGGGCGTGCGACACAAGCGGCACTTCTCGACGCAATCTGGATCACCGTTGAGATACCGGCGTTTCTCCTCGTGTTCGCTTCCGGGCAGCGAACCGCAGCCTGGCTGTTCGGCGCATGGTCGATCGGTGGCGCGATCAGCGGCGTCGCTGGTGTAGCCCTGACCGGGGTGCTACCGAGCTGCCGCAACGCGTTGCGTTTCGCGAGAACCCACGGTGACGTCAGCTGGCCCCTGCTCGGCGAACAGATCCTCTCCCAGGGCGCCAACCAGCTCGGTGTTCTCGCCCTCGGCGCGTTGCTGCCACTCGGTGCCATCGGGCAGCTCCGAGCCGGTCAACTGCTGCTCAGTCCGATCAACCTGGCTCAGCAGGCCACACCGCTCGTTGCGCTGCCCGAGGCACGACGGCGACGTGGGGCCACACGAGCCTTCACGGGATATGTCACCGGGATCGCCGCGTCGCTCGGTGCCGTCACGTTGGCGGTCACCATCGGCTGGGCCGCGATGCCCGACCGGCTCGGCGGCGCGATCCTGCACGACGGATGGCACCCCGCGAGCTCACTGCTGCCTCCGCTCGCCATCCGCAACGTCGGCGGCGGTCTGCTGATCGCGGCGGCGGTCGGTTTCCAGGCGCTCGAACGCGCGGGGTCCTCGCTCCGTTTCGGCGCAGCCCGCGGCGCCATCAGCCTTGCCGGTGTGCTGGCAGGCGCGACCGCGTTCGGTCTGAACGGGGCCGTGTGGGCGATGGCCCTCGCGGACACGACCGTCGGCCTGGTCGCGTTCGCCAGCTTTCGACGTCTCACCGCACGCGGGACATCGTCATGACCGACGACCGGTTGCCGACCACGAGCGAGCCGCCGAAGGTCAAGGTGCTCGCCATCATGGGAGCCGGCCGGTCAGGCAGCACGCTGCTCGACACCGTTCTCGGATCGGTCCACGGGGTCTTCTCGTGTGGCGAGCTGCACGACCTGTGGGCCCGGCTCGAAGACGGCGGACGAAGATGCGGATGCGGCGTGCCCACCCATCAGTGTCCGCTGTGGCGATCGGTGCTCGGTCGCGACGGCCGAGGGGACGGTCCGCTCGCCGCCATCCAGCCGGCGAGCGTCCGGACCTGGCAGCGGCGCTGCGCGCGCAGCCGTCACACCATCCGGCTGTTGAACACCCGGGCGGATCGCTCGCCGGAGCTGGCGTCGCTGATCCGGGTCATGGATCAGCTCTACCGCCGCATCGCCGAGTCGACCGGCGCATGGCTCGTCGTGGACTCTTCCAAGCGTCCCTCGGACGCCGCGCTTCTCCGGTTGCTTCCGGGCGTTGATCCCTACGTCGTGCATCTCGTGCGCGACCCCCGTGCGGTGACCCATTCGTGGCGGAGAACGAAACGGGAGCTCGGGGCCGTCAGACGGGACGAGCACATGCCGCGCCGCTCTGTCCTCCTCTCGTCGAGCGTCTGGCTGGAGCTCAACGCCCTGGGTCAGCTGGTCTGCCGGTACTTCGGCGCGGACCGGGCTCGGCTGGTCCGTTACGAGGACCTCGTCAGCGAGCCGCGACGCACACTGACAGCGATCCTGGAGATGGTCGGCGCGGTGGACATCGACCTCCCGATCAGCGACGACGGTTGGGTCGAGCTGAAGCCGAACCACACGGTCGGCGGCAACCCGAACCGCTTCGCCACGGGTCGTGTCCGCATCGAACGCGACGACGAGTGGCTGGCACAGCTTCCCCGGTCCCATCGGTGGCTCTGCAGCCTGCTGTGCGCCCCTCTCATGGGCCGGTTCGGCTACCCGATCCTATCGGGCGGCCCGGTGCCCTCGCAGCGGGACGGTGCTCCGTGCCGGTAGCGAACCACGTCGCACGGCGACGGAGCCTCAGTTCACCCCGTTGGGTGGTGCTCGTCGCCCTACCGATCGCCGCGGTCGGCGGCGCGGTCGCGTCACGCGGGTCCGAGCCGGCACTCGTCCTCGGCGTCGCCCTGTCCGGTGTCATCGTGACCTCACTCGGGTTGCTGAGCACCCGGCCCGACGCAATCGCCCGGCTCGTCCTGTGGGGCGGACTGCTGATCTCGCTCGGGGTGAAACCACCGCGTCGCACCGATACAGAGGTCGCGGCGCAGCCGATCACGATGCTGAATCTCATGCCCGTCCTCGCTCTGGTCATCGCCATCGGCGTGGCGCTCGTGCTCACGCGCCCTCGACTGCTACCGCTCGCTGCGCCCGAGCGCTGGCTGGGCGTGTTCCTCGCCGTGGCGGTGGGGAGCTCGGCGTGGTCGATCGCGCCCCTCCACTCGCTGCTCCGATCGCTCACGCTCGTAGCGACCTACGCGGCCGTCGTCCTTCTCGCCCGATCCACGCTCGAGCGCGGAACCGATCCGATCAGGACGCTCAACATCCTGGTTCATCTGCTGGTCGGAAGCGTGCTGCTCGCGCTCATCATCTCTCCCGGGGCCGCGACCGCTCCGCTGCCGGGCGCCGCCATTCCGATCCACCGTCTGAAAGGACTGCTCCCGTACATCCACCCGAACGCACTGGCGTTTCTCGCCGCGGTGGGCGTCCTGCTCGTCTGGCGCGCCACCGCTGCCGTCGCACTCGGAGCCCGTTGGTGGGGACGGCTCCTCGCGATCACGATCGACGTCGGGGTGCTGCTCGCGACCCGGACCCGCTCGGCGCTCGCCTACCTGGTCCTCGCCGTCGCGCTGTGGTTGCTGCTGGACGGACGGAATCGCCGCCGGCTGGTCATCACCGTCCCGGCGGCGGCGGCACTCGTGTTCGCCGCGCTGCAGCTCATCGGACCGCTCGTGGTCGATTTCGTCGCTCGTGACCAGAATGCCCGTCAACTGACCAGCCTGACCGGGCGAACCGAGGAGTGGGCGCGGACGCTGGAGCTGGTCGCGACCTCGCCGCTCATCGGGCACGGCTATTACGCGGGCCACCGATTCGGCCAGCTCGCGGCGCTCGAGGGTTCCCAGAACACGACCACCGACAACGCCTGGGTCGACGTGGCGATCGATCTCGGGGCACTCGGGTTGGTGCCCTTCGCCGGGTTCGTCACGTCCGGCGCGACGGCCCTGTTCCGGGCGCACCGCAGGGGCGCTTCCGGCGCCCGCGTCGCCGTCGTCCTCTTCGCGGTCTGCGCCACCGCGTCGGCGGTCAACCCGTCACTGAACGAGTCCAACTACTGGATGCTCGTGTGGTCGTGGCTCATCCTCGCCGTCGGTCCGGCGCTGTGCGCCCGCACACCGCCGAAGAACGACGAGGACGATCCCGGCCGGTGGGCTCGGTTCCCGCATCCGTCACCTCATCTCGACGAAGCCAGAAGCTCCCCGTAGATCCGGATCGCCCGCCGGACGCGCTGTTCAGGTGTGTAGAGGCCCAGGTAGACCTCCCGTGCCGCGGCGCCACGTTCGAGACAGGCCCGACGGTCGCCGGCTGCACGTACCAGCGCCTCCGCCAGCGCCGACACGGTCGCTTCGAACCGCCATCCGGTCCGGTCGTCCACCAGGGACGCCAGCGCACCCAGGTCGGTTGCGAGCACGGGACGGCCCCGGGCGAATGCCTCGAGGACCGTCATGGGCAGCGCCTCGAACCAACGCGAGGGCACCACCACTGCGCATGCCCGGTCGATGAGCGAACCCGCCTCCGACGGGTCCACGGCACCACGGAATCGCACGCTGCGCGAAGTGTCGGCCCACCCCTCGACGAATGACCTGAGCGGCCCGTCGCCCGCGATGGTCAGTGGCAGCCGACCGTCGAGTCCGGAGGCCCGCCATGCCGCCGCGAGCAGGTCGATTCCCTTGGTTGCATCGAGTCGACCGAGAAAGACGAAGCCCTCGCCCAATGGCGTCGGGGTTCCCGGGTCGGTGACGGCGTTCGGATGCACGATGATCCGATCAGCGGCGAACCCGGCGGCGCGCAGCCGCTCCCCGACGAACCCGCTGACGGGCAGGAGACGGTCAAGCTTGTTCCACGTCGTCCGGTGGGCGCTCAGCGCGAGCGACATCACTGCGCTCTGCGTCCGCGAGCCCCGGTAGCAACCGTGCACGACGCAGGGCACGGGGAAACGGTCAGCGCTGCAGTCCAGGCAGACCCGGCCGTCGCGAAGGTGCGTTCCTGCGGGGCAGACGTGCCGAAAGTTGTGAACCGACTGCACGATCGGGATCCTCCGCCGAGCTGCAAGCCGGATGATCGCCGGAGAGACGAGTGGAAAGGGATTGTGCAGATGGATCACGTCCGGCCGCTCGTGCTCGATCAGCTGATCCAGCTCGTTCCAGGAACGGCGGGAGAACACCGGTCGAGCAAGCAGCGCCAAACGGTCGGCCGCTCCGTACCCATCGATTTCGTCGCTCGACCGAATGTACGCCGTCACGTCGACCCCGGCGCTCCTCAGCAACTCGAGGTCCTGGTCGACTACCCGGTTCTCACCAGAGGGCCACGCACTCCGGTAGCGGTTGTGCGCAATGAGCACCCGCACGCGCTACGCCTCGCCTCACCGCATCACGCGGCGACTCGCCGTGACAGCGACCGATGGTTGAGCCACAAGTCCCGCCTGATGCCTGGCTGTGAGCTTTCCGGTCGTCTCCCGTGCCCTACTCGACCACCTCGCCGTACCCCCGGTGCGGTAGCTCCCGTACGCCTCGCCGTAGGCGTCGTGCCCTCTCGCCCCGAGGAGCACCGTACCGAGCAGCGGCGCGCCGACCGATTGCAGCAACTCGATCGCACTTCGCACCGCGGAGGTCGGGGTCTTGGCACTCCGAGCGACGAGCAGGGTCGCATCAGCCACCGACGAGATCACCAACGGATCGGAGACCGCAAGGACCGGCGGGGTGTCGATGATCAGCAGATCGGAGGCCTCCCGCAGAGCTCTGAGAACATCGTGGGCCGCCACGGTCCCCAGGAGCTCGGCCGGACTCGGGGGCAGTGGACCGGACGCGAGCACGGCGAGGTTCCTGCGGCCCGGGGGTCGCTGCACCGCTTCGGCCAGCGGTACCTCGCCGAGCAGGACCGAGGTGAAGCCGACGCGGTTCGAGAGATCGAAGCAGTCGTGCAGTCGCGGTTGGCGCCAGTCACAGCACACCGCCGTCACCCGATAGCCAGCGGCCGCGAACGACGCCGCGAGGTTGGCAACCGTCGAGGTCTTGCCATCCGCTGGTTCGGCACTCGTGACCTGGATCAGTCGCCTGGCCTCGTCCGCCAGATCCGCAAACTGGATCGAAGCGCGCACGACGCCGAATGCTTCGAAAATCGGGCTTGCCGGCTCGGCGACTCGGATGACCCGTCGCTCGATCGACGTCGTCGTGCGTTCCGGGCGCTCCGCAGCCGCGTCGGGGATCACCCCCAGGACGGGCAGCGAAGGGGCCGCAGCCTCGAGATCGGCTTTGGTGCGAATCGACTCATCGAGGCTCGCCCGCAAAAACGCCAACCCGACGCCCACGAGAAGTCCGAGAAGCGCAGCGACGCTGGCGTCCCGCAGTGGCCGCGGCGAGTCGGCCGTCCGCGGCGCGTCCGCGGCACTGATGAGATAGGGACCCCCTCGACTCGAGAGCTTCAGTGCCATCTCCAACCGGTCACGCTGCTGGATGAAGTGGGCTCGCTGATCGGCCAGGTTGGCCTTTTCGGTTTCGATGCGGGCGACAAGGTTCCGACGCTCGGCCTGCAGATCCGAGCGGGAGGCGGGATCCGCCGCCTGCAACCGCTCCTCCAACTCGGCGAGCGGCGCTTGCAGCAGCGCCGCTGCCTGGTCCAACTGCGTGATCTTCTGTTGTAGCTCCGCGAGCCGCGCTTCGAGGTCACTGACCGCTCGCTCCCGACTGTCCGCCACGTACGCCTCGACATACACGTTCGCGTCACGGGCCGCCTGATCGGCTGTCGGTGCGGTCGCGGTCACCTGAATCGTGTCGGTCTGCTCAACTGGGACGACACGCACGCTGGGTCGGTACCCGAGCTGCTCTGCGGCCCGGTTCGCGACACGCTGCCCCTTGCGCACCTCGACCTCCGTGTTGACCCTCCGCTGTGCGTCCCTGGCTGAAAGAACGCCCGGTTCGGTCACCTGATCCGTGGGCACGCTCTGAACGAGGACGGTCGCCGTCGCCGAATAGCTCGGAGCCCGCGCTCGGCCGATCGCGAGCGACGCCGCCACCGCTACAGCCGTGCACACCACGATCAGCACGGCATTGCGCGCCAGGATGTGCCCGTACCGCCGGAATTGCTCGGCGAAATCCGCGTTCTCAACGCTCCTTGCCGTCCGGGCAGCGGGACGACCGGGCATGCCCATCACCTGTGCGGCCCGCGCCGGCTCGAGCCGACGCACCTTCGCCCGGTTCACGCGAGCCCTTGAAGCCGGCGACGACGCGTCCACCGCATCACCGCGACCGGTCCGAAGAAGATGGCGACCACCACTGCGCCGACGCCGAGCAGAACGCGCGTCGTCCTGTCACCAGTTCCCAGCGCGGCCAGCGCCGCATCACTGAGCGCCACTCTGCCACTGGCATCGAGCCGCAATCGGCTGTTGAGCACCTCGTCGACGGCACCCTGCTCATCCGCTGCGTCGGCCGCCTCGCCCTCCAACCCACCGTTGGCACTCGAGGCGGCGCCAACTGCCTCGCCCCGGGCACGCTGGCTGGCCGCACCGGCAGTCACCTGCGGCCCGACCGCCGCATCACCGCCTCGACCCGCGGCCGGTCCGCCAGCCTGCGGGTCGTCCGGAACGGGAATCGGGCGCTGCACATCGAGGCGCAGATAGTGGTCACCGCAGCGACCAAGCCAAGACCGGGCCTCGTCGTGCGCCGACGCCGGCGCAGGGATCCGGAGTGCCTCCTGAAGGGCCTGATCGCAGAGGTTCGGCGGCAACGGCGAATAGCCCAGCGGCGCGGCTTTTGCCTGACCATCGGTGACCGAGTAGGTAATGAACCGCACAAGCGTCTCACCTTTTCCGTCGCTGATGTCGGTAGGCGCGATCATGTAGTTGTACGAGCTGATCGCGTACGTCTCGTCTCGGGGATTGAAATACACGCCGCTGAGGTCCTGAGTGCCATCCGGGTTCCGACGTGCCTCCAGCAATGCAACTGCGACGTTTCGCGCTGTCGGCAGCGTCCATTTGCCGGCCTTGTTGTCGACATATGCCACCGGAATGCGCGATTGATGGGCATAGCCAGCTTCAGCGTATCCAATCGACCCCCGTCCAGCATTCGGGTTGGCGACGAAGGTCGCGATCTCGCTTGATCCCGGCTGCTTGATGAACCCGGGCACATCGGGGAACGTTGACGTGAAGTTGCCGGGGATCCCGTACTGACGAGCGAACTCTGCCCACACGTCCGGTGCGATCGCTGCCATGTACCCGGTAAACACAGCACTTGTACCTGAGCCGCCCGACCGCACGACCGTCTTGATGTCCTGATCAGGGATCCGCGCGGCGATCTGTGGGTTGTCAGCGAGGATCTCGGGCGCGCGCCAGTTCCTGATCTGTCCCGTGAATATTTTTGCGATGGTCGGACCCGACAGCCTCAGCACGTCTATCCGCCGTCCAGCCGTATCAACGAGGTTGTACATAATCGCTGTGCCACCCGCTACCAGCGGAAGATACGTGTAGGGGCGGCCAACGGGCTGCTCCTCGACTTCGAACGGGATGTCCGATGATGCCCAGTCAACCGTACGACCCTTGAACAGATTCCTACCCTGTGACGATCCAGTGCCCTGAAAGTTCAGCTGCAATCCCCGACTCGAGACGTCTCTGATCCATTGATCGATAGCGATCTTGGCGAACGTCGACCCTGCGCCAGTCACCCGTTCCGCCGCGTCCGCTCTACCACCTCCGCCTACCACGACTGCCACGATCACTGCCCCAGCGACTAGGACTGCATTCGCACGACAACCCAGTGTGAGCCCCATTGACTTACCGCCGGTACAGCGAACCCTTGCCATCAGCCGAACCTTCCGTTCACATAGTCGAGGGTTCGCGGATCACTCGGACTCGTGAACATTATTTCTGTTGGACCGTGCTCGACGATATGTCCCGGTTGATTCTCGTCTGCGAGAAAAAAGGCGCAGTAGTCCGACACTCGGGCCGCTTGTTGCATATTGTGAGTGACGATGACAATCGTGACCTCTGCGGAGATCTCTGCGATCGTCTCTTCGATTCGCCGTGTCGAGGTCGGATCTAGCGCCGAGCAGGGTTCATCCATCAGCAGAACTTGCGGTCCAACAGCGAGCGCGCGTGCAATACATAGTCGCTGCTGTTGCCCCCCTGAGAGCCCACCTCCAAGGTGGGAGAGTCGATTCTTCACCTCGTTCCACAGCCCTGCGCGCGTGAGGCAGCTCTCTACCAAATCATCTTTTTCTTTCGCCGTCGCCTTCAAACCTGCGAGTTTAAGACCAGCTATGACATTTTCGTAAATCGTCATGGCGGGAAACGGGTTCGGCTTTTGGAACACCATGCCGATCCGTAGTCGCGTATCCGCAGGTCGGAGTGATTCTCCGTAAATGTCCGTGCCGTCCAGAAGCACCTCTCCCGCAAGTCGGGCGCCCGGTACCAGCTCATGCATCCGGTTCAGGATTCGGAGAAATGTAGATTTTCCGCAGCCGGAAGGGCCGATCAGCGCTGTCACCTGTCTCGCCCGCATCTCCAACGTCACCCGTTCGAGTACTTTGTGCTCACCGAACCAGGCACTCACGCCGCGAGCGACGACTGTCGCTGGTGGGCGATCGGTCGCCGTCCTCCCAGTGCGATGATCATCGGTCACAAGACTCATGTCACCTCTCCTCCTCGCCATCTGCCCGGAAAGCATCTCGGCGTCGGCGCTGCCGGCGTCGCGGTGCACGACCGTCGCGGCCTCCGATCAGGCGGGCCGCTGTGAACAGAAGGAGCACCAGCAGGATCAGCACGAACGCGCCCGCCCAAGCGCGAGACACCTCAGCGTCTACCGAGCTCCGAATCGGGAAGTAGACGAACAGTGGCAGGTTGTCCTGTGGACCAGAGAACGGGTTCACATTCAACAGTCGATAGCCGAACGCTGTCAGCAGGACCGGGGCCGTCTCACCGATCGCCCGAGCCGTTCCGAGAATGACCGCCGTCACAATCCCCGAGCGCGCCGTCGGAAGCACGACGTTCAGAACCGTTCTCCAGTGTGCTGCACCAAGTGCTAATGAGGCTTCGCGCAGGCCGTCCGGTACCAACCGCAGCATCTCTTCAGTGGTGCGGGCGATCGTGGGAAGCATCAGCATTGCCAGCGCAAGCGAAGCTGCGAAGCCGGAGAAACCAAAAATGGAGACCCACACCGCATAGATGAACAAGCCGGCGACGATCGACGGGAGGCCACTCATTGCGTCGACAAAAAAACGAAGGGCTCTCGCCATCTTCCCACCGATTTCATTGAGATAAATTGCCGTCATTACGCCAAGTGGCACGGACAACACGATGGCGAGCCCGACCTGCTGAAGTGTGCCGATGATCGCGTGCAGCGCACCACCGCTAGTACCGGGGTCCAACGGACCAGTTCCTTCGAGCGTCTGCGTGAAGAACGTAGGTCGCAGGCTCTCAAGGCCGCGCAGCGTGGTATAGACGACGATACTGATCAACGGCACAATAGTGATCACGCCACCTGCTGCCAGCAGGACCGACATCACTCGGTCCTTCGCAACGAGCCAGCCGTGTCGGTCATTCACAATAAGCAGATAGATCGGCAGGAACGCTGCGAACCAGGCCAACAGAAACCCGAGCGCACCGAAAAGTGGAGTCAAACGGAAGAAAAGCAACCAGCACAAGCAGAACGCCGAAATTGCCGAACCGATCAACTCACCAAAATCGTCTTTATGCCATTGTCTTATCCGGCGCGGCTGCTCCGTCGCAATTTTTTGGGAACTGGATCTCTCGCCGTCCGTCGTACGGCTCGGACCGGTATCGCTGGCCGTAACCGCAATAGGCTTCGCGGTTCCGACAACCCTCATATTTCAACCCCGCGTCCCGAACGGGATCGGTTGACAATGACGCTCGCAACCATGTTCACCGCAAGAGTTACTCCGAATAGTGCGAGCCCAGCGGCCATCAACGCGGACACACCGAACGGCGTCGCCTCTGGGAACTCGATCGCGATCGTGCTGGCCACAGTCGATCCGCCGGGCTCGAGGATCTTAGTCACGATCTTGTACGAAGGGCTCAAGATCAACGCTACTGCAATCGTCTCGCCGAGTGCCCGGCCCAGCCCGAGCATTGAGCCACCTACGATTCCTCCACGTCCGAACGGCAGGACTACCGTACGGATCATTCCCCACCGCGTCGACCCCAGTGCGAGCGCTCCCTCCCGCTCAAGGGGGGGAGCTTGCGAGAACACCTCCCGCATCACAGAAGTCGTAATCGGGATCACCATGAGCGACACCACGAGCCCACACATGAAGAGCGAGCCACTAAAGACCCGTTGCTCGGGCGCAAACATGGGAATGAACCCCAGCCAATCGGCAATCCAATTTAACGTCGAATACGCGATCGGCTGCAGAAACTTCAGTCCCCAGATCCCATAGATCAGACTGGGGATGGCCGCCAGGAGATCTACCAATGCCACCAGTGTCCGACGCAATCGGCGTGGCGCGAGCTCGTTGATGAATAGCGCAGTGGCGATGGAGACCGGCACGGCGACGACGAGCGCGATCACAGCGACGACGACCGTGCCATACATCATCGCCGCCACACCGAACTCGGGAGGCTCGGTTTTCGTCTTCCACTCGTAGACGGTGAAAAAGCTCGTGCCGCCTTCACGTAGCGCCGACCCGCCGCGCAACAGAAGGAATAGCGCGATGAACACCATCAGGACCAGAACCAGCGATCCAGATGCACTGCTGATCCGATGGAACCGACGATCGCCCGGCGATCGCACTGCGGCGATACGGCGCGGCTCCTCCAGCGGTAGCGCGTCCAAGATGCGTGAATGCTCGTCGACGGTCACGTTTGCAACTCCGGCCCGGCGGCTGTTCGCCGGATGGCCAGAGCTTGCCCTCCGAGTTTGAACGCTGTCCCGATTCGAGGTGTCGCCGAGGCGAACTGGTACCTAATACTGAGCGAACCGCTCGGAGGACGCCCGAGTCGCGTGTTGCGCCCGCTCGACTATCGGGTTACTAGAAGATGAACATTCGGAAGGTGAGCTTTTCACGCTTGACGGGCTGCGCTGTCGTGTGGGAAACGAATCCCGTCCTTTGCACGATACCAACATTCCTCTCTTCGATGCGCATTCGTCCTTTGTTGATGATCTCCAGCTTCACGCCGGCGCGTGCACGAGCTTTTCGGGCGCTGATCGGAGTGGCTGTGATTCTCACGGCCGCATTTCTCACCATCAGCCACGGCTCGACGCCATCGGGAGCCGCCGTGCGGTCGGTACGGCTCGACCCTGCCACCGGCATTCAAGCTGGCCAGGTAGTCTCCGTCTCATGGTCTGGGTTCACACCTGGACCTGCATACCTCTATCAATGCGTTGCCGGGGCGACCCGCTGGTCGCAGTGCGCCGAGGTCACCTATGTGAAGGGTGTCACTGCATCTGATGGCACCGGAAGCGTTTCGTTCCCCGTCTGGCGTGGCGTTCCCTTACCACAAATGCCAGTCGTCGGGAGCCGCAATTTCGGCATCTCCTGCAACGCAGCAAACCCGTGCGACATCGTCGTCTCTGAGTGCGCGTTTGACATTGACCGCGATCATTCCGCAACCAGCCCGATCGATTTCAGTCCCGGCGGTACGAATCCATCCGTGACAACTACCACGTCGTTCGAAACAACTACGACTTCCACGCCAGCTCTACCACCCATCGACGCCGAGCCGATCTCAGTTGCCTACTCGTCGTCATTACATCCTTTTCTGAACGCGATGAGGTTCCGCGCTCTTGCTGACCCTCTGAAGGTGTCCATAGATCTGCTTACGCAAAACTCCCCGAACGCAGTCGAGCAGTTCGTCAGCGGTTCAGCTGAGGCTGCGGTGGGGGCACTCGGACTCAACGCGGAACAGCTCGCTGATCTGGCTGAGCAACGCCGTGACGTCGCCTACGTCCCCATCGCCATCAGCGCGCTCACTGTTGGACAGCAGCTGCACGTCAACGGTATCGAATCGGAGTCGATGAACCTATCGGCCGACACACTGTCTCGCATCTACCACGCTCCCTTACCCGGCCAGTCGTGGTCGCAGATCTTCAGCTGGGACGATCCGGCGGTGGTCGAAGACAACGGTGGCTGTGGTATTCAAATTGACGGCCGTCGTT
>FWPU01004239.1_pt1 | contig 27399 bp, 27 predicted proteins | sample 2228361 | NCBI WGS metagenome assembly FWPU01 (sample SAMEA103939777, study PRJEB20133) | metagenome
GTAGACCTGTTCCGCGCCTTTGTGGCAGAGGGCGGTCTGATGGGGCTGGCCGGCGGGCTGCTGGGAATGGCGATCGCGGTCTTGCTGTACCACGTCTCATATGGCCTACTTCCCAAGGAGGCAATCTCCTGGCTCCATATCTTGGGGCTGGGGATCGCTCTGCCCCTGGTGGTGACGGTGCTGGCCACGCTCCATCCCGCCCGCCAGGCAGCGCGCCTGCTCCCGCTTGATGCCCTACGCGGCGAGGAACGTCTGGCACCTACGGGGATACTGGACCGAACGACGGCCTGGTTGTGGTTGGGTGGAGCGGCAGTTATAGCCCTCATGCTCGCTGTTTTCTGGGTCGGGGGAGGGCAGCCGGTCCCTCCGCCTTCGCCGGTGGCTGGTAGCCACACCCCGATGCCAACAGTGACACCTCTACTACCACCACCCCCACCTGCCCCGACACCCACACCGGTCGCAGTGGCCAACTTGCCTCGCTACCGGCTGGATTTGCTGGTGGACGTGGAGGGACGGCGAATTGAAGGGCAAGAGACGATCGAATTCACCAACCAGACCGGAACTCCGTTGGATACGTTGACCGTGCGCCTCTATCCAAACTTCCCTCAATGGGCTCCAAAAGGCACAACGCCCCTGCAGATAGCGAATGTCCGCGTGGATGGACGGCCCGTGAGGGTCGCTCTTGCCGTTTCGGATACCGCTGCCTTGCTACCCTTGGATGGCCTTCTTGCTCCGGGCCAGCAAGTGACAATAGAGCTGGACTTTGAACTGCAAGTGCCGCTCCCCATCCTGTCGCCGGACGTATGGGCCCTTGGCTCGTTTTTCCCCATGCTAGCCGTTCACGAGGCTGGTGGCTGGCGGTTGGACATGTGCGACTTTTGCGAAGATATGGTGTACAGCGAAAGTGGCATGTACGAGTTCACGGTGACCGCGCCGGCCGACCGGGTAATCGCGGCGACCGGCGAGGAGCTGGGCACTATCCGGAACGCCGACGGCACTGTCACGCATTTCTACCAGGCCGGCCCGGTTAGGGACCTGGCCTTGGCCTTGAGTCCGAATTTTCGCGTCCAGAACCAAAGGACCGATGGCGTGGTGATCTCCGTTTATTCCTCGCCCGACGATCCCCAGGCCGAGGCGATCTTACAGACTGCCCTGCAGGCACTGCAAGTCTTTGAGTCGCGTTTCGGCCCCTATCCCTACTCTTCACTTCGCCTGGTTTCTCTTCTCAGCCCCGGCAACTCGGGCATCGAGTATCCGGGTATGATCTACATCTACCACCGTCAGGATAGCCAGGTGATCTCCCAGCTCGTCGCCCACGAGGTAGCCCACCAGTGGTGGTACGGAGTCGTGGGTAACGATGTGTTGATGGAGCCCTGGCTGGACGAGGCATTGGCCGAATACTCTACCGTTGTCTATCTGGAGGAAGCAGAAGGTCCAGAGGTAGCACAGCAATACCTGAGTGAGCGTAAAGCCCAGTACGTGCGGGTACAGGTGATCGAGAGGGACGATAAGCCGCTGGATAGTGCGGTGTGGGCATTCGCCCCCACGGGCGAACACTACTTTGACATCGTGTACGCCAAGGGGGTCCTGTTTATGGACGCGTTGCGGCAGGAGATCGGGGACAAGGCGTTCTTTGACGGCTGGCGCGCCTACTACGCCCAACACCAATTTGGTGTGGCTACCGGCAGTAGTTTCCTGGAGGCTATGCAGCAGGCGGCAGGGTGGGACCTGCGGCCATTCTTTGCCGAATGGGGGCTGACATCAGATGATGGGAACGAAAGGAGATGAGCGGTGTCAGAGACGCAGGACTTGATCGTCGAAACGCATGACTTGACCAAGATTTACACCGACGGCGCCGAGGTGCGGGCGCTGGACGGCGTATCCCTGACGGTGCGCCGAGGCGAGTTCCTGGTCATCACCGGCCCGTCCGGATCGGGCAAAACCACCCTCCTCAACCTGATCGGCACCCTGGACCAACCCTCCTCGGGACAGGTGGTGGTGGATGGCGTGGAGCTGAGCACCCTCCACGGCGACCAACTCGCCGACTTTCGCCGCAACCACATCGGCTTTGTCTTCCAACTCTTCAACCTGGTCCCAACCCTCACCGCCCTGGAAAATGTGATGCTCCCCCTCCTCCCCTACCGCCGACGGCTGAGCTTCAACCTGGAAAGGCGGGCACGAGACCTGCTGGCCACCCTCGGACTGGAGAAGCGGGAACTCCATCTGCCGGGGCAGCTCTCAGGCGGGGAACAGCAGCGGGTGGCCATTGCCCGCGCCCTCATCAACCACCCCAAACTCATCCTGGCCGACGAACCAACCGGCAATGTGGATTCCAGAACCGGCGAGGAGATTGTCGGCCTGCTGCGACAATTGAACCGCACCCTGGCCCTGACGGTGATCCTGGTGACCCACGACGCCACCATCGCCACCCACGCCGACCGGGTGGCCCACTTGCGGGATGGTCGGCTGCTGACAACGGGGATGGCGGTCTCCTGAGCCAACTGCGGCCAAAACCAGGAGATGACCCCGACCGACCTCGCCTGCTGTGGATGGTGCGCTTTCACGTGACCAACCTCATGGCCAAACTCAAGGTGACCTCCCGGCTGGAGGCTGTGTTGGGGGGCAGCCGCCAGGGGTTCATAGAGATGCCCCGCTCGTTCGTCTCCACGAACCGGCGACCTGTCGGAAACGACAGGGAGGCCGCGCAAAAAACTGGCGCGGACGACAGGTAAAAACTGTCGTCCGCGCCGTTGTGTCTGACGGAAAAATCTGTTTTAATAGCAGGCATGAAAGAGTCTGCTATGCATAGCGACTACATTCCTGTGCAAGAATCTTTGGAAAAAGATCCGGCCGCGGGAAAAGTAGAGCTGCGAGCCCCGGCAGAGGATACAGGCGACAATTGTATTGAAGGAGAGCGCAAATGGTAACCGATAAAGAAAAAACCGACAAGATTTTTCAAAGGAAGCTGGTGTGGCTCATGCCCCTGTGCGTGCTGATAGGAGCGGCCGTAGGCTCTTGGGTCATCCATAACTGGCTGCTTGGGTTTGTGGTCGGCCTGATGGTTAGCCTGGCCCTGGCCGGCCTGCTAGCCCAGCGCGCCACCTGAAGTATGGATTACAGCTCCACACCAGGCTCAAAGGCGCAAGAGTAAGCAACAAAGACTCTAAATCCATTGCTCAGGGCTTGGACTGCAAGCAGGAGAATAATAGACTATGAGGGATACCGAATCGCCTCGTCGGACATCCAACGTAAATGTCAAATGGAAGGAAGTTATCCTGTTCAGCAGCCTGTCCTATGCTTTGAGTTGGCTCTATTGGGGGCTGGGCATTGCGCCATATTGGGGACAGGTATCTGCCACAGTGCAAACTGCAGAAGACATTCAAGCAATTCTAGGGCCATTTGGCCCAGCTATTGGGATGTTCGGTCCGATGATCGCCGCCATTGCAATGCGTCTTTTCGTCAGTAAGGAAGGCCTGAAAGGTTCACTGGGCCTGCGGCGCTCTTGGAGGTATTACCTGCTCGCAATCATTACCCCGGCAATCTTTGTAGGCGCAGTGATCCTGTTCAACCACTTGACCGGCCTGGGACGATTTGTCTGGACGAGTACCAGACCATTATGGTTGATCTATCCACTAACGGCGCTGGGTGGCATCATCCTCTTTCCCCTCGGCCTCGGTGAGGAATATGGCTGGCGCGGGTACCTGCTGCCGCGTTTGCTGCCTTTGGGAGAGACCAAGGCCTCACTTTTGCTGGGAACGATTTGGGCTTTCTGGCATCTGCCACTCCTGATAGCCGGTTTGAACTATCCAGGGCAAAACCTGCTTCTGGTCTTGCCGGTGTTTACCGTCTTTGTCATCTTGCTCTCCTTTCCCTTCACCTGGCTCTATGTTGATTCCAAAAGTGTGCTGATTGTAGCTATCCTTCACTCCACCTTCAACATCTATGTGGACACGTTTACCGAACCTAAATACCTCGCCGACAGCAACCCGCTGATTGCAGATGGCACAGGCCTGGTAGCTGCTATATTCTTGTCTCTCATAATAGCCGCAGTGTATGGCATTTTCAAGCGTTCACCAAAGGTAAGCGTAGAACATCCCCAACCGCCTCAAAACGGCGAGACGCAGTGGGATTGGGTACGATGAGAGTGTCGCCAACCAGTAGATTGATCCAACCACAGTCTAGCGCGGAAGTAAAGCGAGCGGTAAGCTTTTGCCCGACCAGCCATGTTGTGGTAAACTGCTGAGGATTAGTTCGTGCATAAAAGGCAAACCCATGAACGACTTGCAGATTTTGACGCCAGAAAATGGTGGAAACCACACTGCGCTCCGCTTCCTGATCGTGGACAATCACAACTTTGCACGCAAGACGCTCCGCCAGATTGTATCTGATAACCCCTCATGGATGGTGGTGGGTGAGGCCGCAACCGGCGTGGAAGCTATCGCCAGGATGGCGCAAAGGCCCGATGTGGTGCTCATGGATATCGTGATGCCGGTTATGGATGGCATTGAAGCTACGCGGCGGATCAAGAAGATTATGCCTGAAACCATCGTTATTCTAATCACCGCGTATCAGGATAAGGAGTTCAGAACCCGCAGCCTGGAGTCTGGCGCCGACGGTTTTGTCCTGAAAGATGACCTGACGACTGAGGTGCTGCAAGAAATTCTATTGGGAAGGGTGACTGCTCAGCCCGGCGGTTAAAACCGCACCTGAGAGGGTATTTGGATACCCGCGAGGGGTATCCTTACCGCGCTGACCAACCGCCTCCGTGGTCGGTTGGGGCGTCCTCGGAGGTGGACACCCGGCCAACGGCCTTTGAGGCGCGACCTCGGTCGCTGTAGGCAAGCAGTTACGTTTCAACCATAGAGGCGCGGGGGTCTGCCGGTGAGGCGTGGCCAACGCCCTTGCGCCCGCTCCACCTGGAGATCCCGCCGGCCGGCGCTCTGGGGCTGGCCCTGGGTCTGAACGTTGCTGCCGGCCGCCTCTACCTGGCCGGCCACCTCTCTTTTGGTGTACGACACCGCCGCTCTGGCGCAAGTCGCTTCCCCTGCGCTGCCCGGCGGACCCGAGAGCCTGGTCGTGGACAGGGTCGAGGGGCGCGTCTACGTCGCCCTTAAGGGAGGAGGCAACAGCCTGTTGTCGGTACTGGACGCCGACGAGCGGCTGCTGGAGGAGCGCGACCAGGGCCGATGGGCAGGGAGAACAAGCCTGGCCCCAATAGCAGGTGGATGGAGGCTGAGCCCAAGGATGGAGCTCGGCCTCTTTCACAGATAGTAGGTCATGCGCTGCAGGTGGATCACCGGGTCAAGGTATTGTACCTGCACCCCCGGCGGCACCTTGACCGTGACGGGTGCATAGTTCAGAATGGCCCGAATGCCGGCCCTGACCAGATCGTCCACCACCCCTTGCGCAGCATCTGGCGGGACAGCGACGATGGCGATCTTGATATCCAGCTCCGGCACCTTTTCGGGGAGCAGGGTCATGTCCAGGATCTGAAAGCGGCCCAGGTAACGCCCGATCTTGCCCGGATTGTTGTCAAACACACAGGCGACGTGAAACCCCCGGCTATCAAACCCGCCATAGTGGACGAGGGCGTGCCCCAGGTCGCCGGCGCCCACCAGGGCCATGTTCCATTCCCGATCTACCTGAAGGATGCGGCTCAACTGTGCCCGCAGATAGGCAACATCATAGCCCATCCCCTGCCTGCCGAATTCGCCCAGGTGCGAAAGGTCCTTGCGGATCTGGGCCGGGCTCACCCCCAGCCGCCGGGCCAGCTCTTTGGAGGTGGTGATCCGTTGCCCTTGGGCCAGCAGGTGGTTCAACACCTGCAGGTAGAGGGGCAACCGTCCGACAACAACATCCGGCACCGGCCCGATTCCCGGCGTCGCCATGTTCCCCTTCTCCCTCTTTGAACACAAAAAGCCCGTTTTCTGGCCGAAGATGAGCTTTTTCCTCAATAGGCGTGGCGGTCACCAAAGATGCTAAAGATCGTGCGCAGCATGATCTTGAAGTCGAGCCACAACGACCAGTTTTCGATATACCACAGATCATATTTGGTTCGTTCGGCAATGGAGGTATCGCCCCGCAGGCCGTTGACCTGCGCCCAGCCGGTCATGCCCGCCTTTTCGCGGTGGCGGTCCATGTAGCGAGGGATGCTGCGCCGGAACTGTTCAACGTAGACAGGGCGCTCGGGGCGCGGCCCCACCAGGCTCATCTCTCCCAGGAGGACGTTGATAAGTTGCGGCAACTCGTCAATCGAAAAACGGCGGAGGATCCTGCCCAGCCGGGTCACCCGTGGGTCGCCCTCGGTGGTCCAGCCGGGGCCGTTCTGCTCAGCGTCGGTGCGCATGGAACGGAACTTGAGGCACCAGAAGGGGCGGGCATCCAGGCCAATCCGCTCCTGAGCGTACAGGACCGGGCCGCGCGAATCGAGTTTGATAGCCAGGGCAACCAGCATCAGGAACGGGGAGAGAAAAACCAGGCCCACGGCGCTACCCACCAGGTCCACCGCCCGCTTGAGGGTCAGCTTCCAGCCGCGCAGGGCGATGTCGCGCACGGTCAGCAGCGGCAGGCCCCCTAGATCGCCGATACTCAGTTCGGTGGCGATGATCTGGAACAGGTCGGGAAAGATTTTGATGCCCACCTGCCCCCGCTCACAGCGGGAGAGGATGGCCAGCAACTCCTGGTGGCTCAGCTCCGGGCGGCCGATGATCACCTCTTCGATGTTGTGTTCCTGGATCAAGCGGGGAATGTCGTCCACGCTGCCCAACACCGGCACGCCCATAATCTGCTGACCGGGTGGGGTGTCGCCATCTACAAAGCCAACGACCTGATAGCCCAGGCGGGGCATCTGCCGAACCTTTTGCAGGATCATGCGCCCCACGTCGCCGGTACCGACGATCAGCAGCCGGTCCACCCACACCCCTCGCTTGCGCAGCAGGCTGCGCAGCCACACCAGCAGCGAACGGCCGACCGTGACCAAGACCACCGTCAAGGCCCAGGCATAGATCACCATCACCCGTGGAAAATCGAGCTCTAGGACACTGTTTTTGAACAGGAACGTAGTCAGGGCAATGGTGCACAGAGTGCCGATGGAGGTCGCAGCCAGAAGGCGAGAAAATTCGTCCAGGCGGGGCATAGAGCGTTTCAGGTTATAAAGCCGCGAGAAGAAATAGACCACAGCCATGGCGATCAGGTGGACAAGCAACAACGCTCCATAGTTGCCAAAGGGCACGGGAGCGACATCTGGCGGTTGCGCGATCGTCCGGCGCAGCCAATAGGCCAGGTAGAACGCCAGAGCGACCATCCCCTGGTCACTGAGAAACAGCAGCAGGGTGAACAGCAGGTCGGCTTTGCGCCTCATACATCGCCTCCTTGACTGCGCAGCGGGGTAGCCGAAACCACCCCCCGTCGTTCAGGGGGACGCAGGCGGTCACTCAGCAATGCCCATCCTCCCAACAGCTTGATGGCCGCGTAGATCAGCCAGTTTACCGCGAAAAAAGTCTGGTGTTTGAAATGTTTGTCGTGGAAAAGACGCATGGTCTCGTAGAACTTGGCATTGGCAAAGGTGCTCCGCTGCCGGCTCGACCGGCCTTTGTAGTGGAGCACCGTCACATCGGCGTTGTACCAAACCTGCCAGCCCTGTTGCTTGGCCCGATAGCAGAAATCCAGGTCTTCGGCGTACATAAAGTAGCGTTCATCCAGCAGGCCGATCTGATTCAGCACCTCGCCCCGGATCAGCATGAACGCGCCCACCACCGAGTCCACCTCAGTCGTCACGTCGGGCGGCAGATAGGTGACGTTGTAGCGACCAAAACGGCGGCTGCGGGGGAACAGACGGCCAAGCCCGGAAAGGCGATAGAGGGCCACCTCCGGGGTAGGAAAGCTGCGCCGACAGGCCTTGTCCAGGCTGCCATCCTCACGCACCAGCCGGGGACCGGCGACGCCGGCCTGGGGATGGGCTTCCATAAAGGCCAGCATATCGGCCAACGCCGAGGGAGGCAGCACCGTATCCGGGTTTAGCAGCAGCGCGTAACATGGTGTCGCGTTGTCCTTTGTCTTTCGTCCTTCGTCTGTAAACCCAAATGCCCGCAGGCCCAGGTTGTTCCCGGCAGCATACCCTCTGTTTTCGGTGCGGATGAGGTGCACCTGGGGGAACTCGGTCTGTACCATGTCGGCACTGCCATCGGTCGAGGCGTTATCCACCACGCATACCCGGAAGGTGAAATCGCCCCGGCTCTCAAAGATCGAGGCCAGGCAGTCGCGCAACAGGTCGCGCACGTTGTAGTTGACGATAACGATTCCCAGGTCCAGCATACAACAAACCGGCCGGCTCACGCCAGGATGTTCCTGGCAATCACCAACCGCTGAATTTCGCTCGTTCCCTCGTAGATTTCGGTGATTTTGGCATCGCGGAAATAGCGTTCCACCGGATACTCTTTGCTATAGCCGTTGCCGCCAAAGATCTGGATGGCCTTGGTCGTCACCCACATGGCCGTCTCTGAAGCATAGAGTTTGGCCATAGAGGCCTCCAGGCTAAAGCGCGTGCTGCCCTTTTTCGCCTCATCCTTGGCCAGAGCCGCCTGGAATGTCAGCAGCCGCGCTGCTTCTATACGGGTCTTCATATCGGCCAGCATCCACTGGATGGCCTGAAACTCGGCGATTGGCTGGCCGAACTGCTCCCGCTCCTTGGCGTAATCGCGGGCGGCCTCAAAGGCGGCCTCGGCAATGCCCACCGCCTGGGCAGCGATGCCGATCCGTCCGGCATCGAGGATAGCCAGGGCGATCTTGAACCCCTGCCCCTCCTCGCCCAAGCGATGCCAGGCCGGCAGACGATAGTTGTCAAAGATCAACTCCGAGGTATGAGACGCTCGAATCCCCAGTTTTGGTTCCACTTTGCCTGGAGAAAAGCCGGGCAGTTTGGTATCCACCAGAAAGGCTGAGATGCCCCGATGCCCCTTGCTCTTGTCGGTCATGGCAAAGAGGACGATATAGTCGGCGTTGGGACCGCTTGTTACCCAGGCTTTCGTGCCGTTGATGACATACTCGTCGGTCGCCGGGTCATACTCGGCCGTGCAACGCATGTTGGCCGGGTCAGAACCGGCTTGCGGCTCGGTCAGCGAATAGGCTCCCAGCTTCTCCCCTCGGGCCAGGGGCACCAGGAAGGTCTGTTTTTGCTGTTCAGTGCCAAAGGTATAGATGCCGTAGCAGACCAGCGAGTTGTTGACCGACATGATCGCTCCGTGCGAAGCACAGGCTTTGGAGATTTCGATCATGGCCAGCACATAGCTGATGCAATCCAGGCCGGTGCCCCCATACTCTTCCGGGATCTCGATGCCCATAAAGCCCAGCTCGCCCATCTTTTTCACCGTTTCGACGGGAAAGATCGCCTCTTCGTCAATCCTGGCGGCGATGGGCACGATCTCTTTCCGGGCAAAGTCCCGCGCCATGTCCTGAATCATTTTGTGTTCTTCTGTCAGCTTTAGATCCACTTTGATCCTCCTCTGCATCTCTGCAAGATTCTGTCCATCCTCTGGAAAGGCATAGCCTGAAGGATAGATGCTTTATGGTGTGAATTGCGCAATAGCCATCAGTACAGTAATAATCGTGCCGAACAGGGCAATTGTGCCGATCAGCCATCGGGTCTGAACCAGCATCCGCTCGTTCATCTGGTCGAGGCGCGATTCAAAGTAGCGGGTCACCTGATCGAACCGGTCATTTCGAGGCGCGAATCAAACCGCTCGCTCATCTGGTCGAGGCGCGAATCAAACCGTTCGTTCATCTGGTCGAGGCGCGATTCAAAGTAGCGGGTCATCTGCTCAAGGCGCGAATCAAACCGCTCGCTCGTCTGGTCGAGGCGCGAATCAAACCGTTCGTTCATCTGGTCGAGGCGCGATTCAAAGTAGCGGGTCACCTGATCGAACCGGTCATTTATCTGGTCAAAGCGTTCGTTCACCCGGTCAAAGCGTTCGTTCATCTCCTGGCGTAGCTGGCGGACATCCTCTTTAACGTCGGCCATATCGTGCTCCAGGATATCCAGCCGGGAAAGCACCTGGCGGTATTCATCCCGAGGAACGGCCTTTTCGGCAATGGCCTGTTCCATCTGGAAGGCTGCCTTCTCTTCAATCGTCTGTTCCAGCCAGGGGATGAACTCGACGATCACCGCATCCCCCCAGGCCTGGCGTACAACTTCGGGCACATTTCGGATCATACTCCACTCCTTTCACGCCACCTGGCGATCTGCTGAGCGCAAAAATTATACCACGCTCTCTCCCGGAGGGCAAAGTCCGGGGCTGAACATTTTGCACCACAAGAAAAAGACCACGAAACGTCCCGTCACCAATAACCGGTCCCGTGGCAGATAGGGCCGGCCACGCCGTGTCACCCCCTGGCCACGGCAATAGAGGCAGGGGATGGCCGGCCGCTGAGCTGAGGTTTGTTGGCCTGGGGTGCGGACGGTGGGCCGGGGCAGCCGTTCCTCTTCGGAGAAAGGCCGTCCAAAGAGCATACGTACAAAGGTGGCCAGGGCGGTGCCCAGCATCTCGCCCAGGGTCGGGCTCCAGCGTTTAACCGCCTCGAAGAACCTGCTGCCGGTAGGGGCCAGGCGATCCAGCTCGATTTCCAGTTGCCGGGCATCGGGGCGCCGCTGGGGATCGGGGTCGAGGCAGCGGGCCACCAGGTTGGAGAGCGCCGGGCTGATGTCGGGGCGCAGCTCAGCCAGAGGTTGAAAGGTCGAAAAGGAGCGCAGCAGCTCCAGGTCCAGCTCGGGAAAGGTGGAGAAGCGGTCACGGGGGTCGCGGGCGGTCAGCAAGTGGTGCATGGTTGCCCCCAGGGCATAGATGTCCGATTTGGGAGTAGGCTGCATCTGCCACTGTTCCAAGGGGGTATAGCCGGGGGTGCCGGCTGCCACCGTTTTGCCGCCGCTGACCATCACCCGGGCCCCGCTACTGACGGCGGCCCGCGCCAGGCCGAAATCCACCAGCCACACCCGGTCCTCGGGGTCGAGGATGATGTTGGCCGGCTTGATGTCGCGGTGGATGACCGGCTGGGGTTTGCGGCTGTGAAGGTAGGCCAGGGCGTTGGCCACCTCGCGGGCGCAGCGGATCACCTCGGCCTCAGACAGGGGGCGTTTGAGCCGCTCCAGCCGTCGCTCCAGGCTCTCACCTTCGATATACTTCATCACCAGGAACTGGTCGCCCCCCTCGACAAAATAGCCGTACACCTCCGGGATGCGGGGGTGGCCGGGGTGGTTGAGCCGGGCCAGCACCTCCGCTTCGCGTTGGAAGTCCTCCTCAGCTTTACGCCGCTCCGACTGGCTGGCGAAAAAGGGGCGCATCTGCTTGACCACGCACAGGCGGCCAAACAGCTCCATGTCTTTGGCCAGGTAGACGGCCCCCATGCCGCCCTGGCCCAACTGGCCGATGATCTGATAGCGGCCGCCCTGCAACGATGTGCCCAACGGCAGAGGACCGACCTCGCCCGAATAGCCACCAGGCGTCAGGCGCACACCACACCGGCTGCAATATCGGGCTGCCGGCTTGGCCGGCGAGCCACACTGCGGACAACTGCTCACACCGTTCGTGCTCACCTCTTGCGCCTTTCGTGATCTACCACCTGCACCAGCAGCACAGTGATATTGTCCTCACCGCCGGCCTCGTTGGCCGCGTTCACCAGGCGCCGGCAAGCTGTCGGCAGGTCGGCGCTGGAGGCCAGCAGCGCCTCGATCCGCCCGACCGGATAGACCATGTCCCACAGCCCGTCGGAGCACAGCAGCAGCCCATCGCCCGGCTCCAGGAACAGGGTGGGGTAGATATCCACCTCGATGCCCGGCTTGAGGCCCAGACAGCGGTAGAGGACGTGGCGGTGGGGGTGATCGTGGGCCTCCTCCGGCGTAATTTTGCCCTGCTTGAGCAACGCTCCTGGCACCGAATGGTCCTCGGTCAGTTGCTGGAGCCTGCCGCCGCGCCACAGGTAGGCCCGGCTGTCGCCCACATGGGCCACGGTCAGCCGCTCCCCCTCGATCACGGCCAGGGTCAGCGTCGAGCCCATGTCGCCTGCCTCGGCGGTGTGCTGGCGGGCATAGCCCAGCAGCACCTGGTTGGCCCGCTCTATGGCGTGCTGCAACAGGCGGGCCAGATCGGTCTCCTCCAGGCGGACGGTAAAGCCGCTGCCCACCGCGGCCAGCGCCTCGACGTCCAGGCGGCGGGTGAGCGCCGGGTCCTGCGGGCGGAACAGCAGCGCCAGCTCCCGCTTGAGGGTGCTCACCGCCCAGTGGCTGGCCACCTCGCCGGCCAGGTGGCCGCCCATGCCGTCGGCCACGATGAACAGCCCCAATGGCCCTTCATCAGAGGCCTGGACGACCTTGTAGTAGAAACTATCTTCATTCAAGTCACGCTGCCGACCGACGTCGGTCAGCGCGGCGACGGAAAGCCAAGTCATCTTTGATTATCCAAACAACCCGCCGCCCCTGACCCGCAGCACGACCTCCACCGTCTGGTCCGGCCCAGCGCCCACGGCAAAGGTCAGGAGGGCCGTATATTCCCCACCCCGGAGCTTGCCCACCTGAGCGGCAAGTTTGACCATCTGTTTGGCCCCGGCCACCAGCAAAAAGGTCTCCGGCCTGACCTCCAGCCAGGGCGGCACGCCCTGCACCCGCACCTGGGCCGCCGTCTTGCCGACATTGGTCACCGTCACCTTCTCGGAGACGCTCCGGTCGCGGCGGGAGACCGCGCCGAAATCCAGGCGCTTGGGACTCACTTCGATGGCCGGTGCGGCCAGGCTGATGCGCACCGGCGCTCCCCTTCCCTCGCGGACGGCGATCTGCACGGCGACGACCTCCGGCTGGCCGCCGATAGGCGTCAGGGTCACGGCGGCCAGGTAGGGTTGGCCGGGCCGCAGGCCGGCCGTGTCAATCTCGATGGGGATGGCGCACACCTGGCCCGGCGGACAGGCAAAGGTGCTGCCCACCTTCAGCCATGGCTGCGTGCTCAGCAGCTCGCCGCGCAGGTAGCCCGGCCCCCGGTTGGCAATCTCGATCTGCTGCGCAACCTGCTGGTCGGGGCCCAATTCCGGCAGGCGCAGGCTGGCCGTGCGCAGCTCCAACTTGCCCGGCGGCAGGGCCGAGGGGTTGATCTGCCGGATAAAGGCATCCAGGGCGGCGTCGGGGTTGGCCGGCCACTGCTGTACCGCCGCCTCGGCAGCCTGGGCGGCCATCGAGTCGTGCAGCGCGTTGCGCAGCCAGCGGGCGATGGTCCCGTCGTGCAAAATGCCGGCAGCATAGCTCCAGTGTTTGACCGCCAGGGCCACTAGCTCCTCCCGATCATCGGCAGCGTCGCCGTTGGGAAAGGCCAGGGCACGCAGCGGGCCGGTCAATCCGGCGAGATACCCCTCCAGCTGCTGGCGGAACTGGGTCGCCGTCGGCCGGTCTTCCACCTTTTCAGCAAGCGCCGCCCGCAGGATGCCGGCCAGCGGCGGCGGCAGGGCGTCGAGCTGTGGGAACTGGCCGGGATGGTCGCCGGGATCGTCGTCGGTCAGCAGATGATAGGCCGTGGCCGCCAGAGAATAGACATCGGAGCGGGGCTCGGAATGGCCACGGTACAGTTCCGGCGCGGCATAGCCCACAGTTCCATACACACTGCCAGGTTGGCTTGCCGTTTGCAAGTAGCGGGTCTTGGCCGTGCCGAAATCCACCAGCACCGCCCGCCCACTGTGCCGGTCAATGAGGATGTTATCTGGCTTGATGTCGTTGTGAACAACCGGCGGCTGACGGCTGGCCAGATATTCCAGCACCTGGCAGATTTCGATGGTATAGTGCAACGCCTGGTCGGCAGGCAGCGGGCCACCAGGGACGATCTGGCCGGTGTCGCCATCCACGCGGGTCAGGCCGTGGTGCAGATCCGCCCCCTCGATATACTCCATCACCAGATAGTTGTGCCCGCCCTCGGAAAAGTAGGCGTACAGGTCTGGGATGCCGGGGTGCTTCAGGTCGCCCAGGGTGCGGGCCTCGGCCTCGAAACGGTCAAGGGCTTGCTGCCGCTCTTCGGCGCTGACCGGGTCGAAATACTCGATCACCTCTTTGAGCACGGCCAGTCGGTCAAACGCCGCCGTCTGAGCCACCAGCCAGACAGCGCCCATCCCTCCCTTGCCCAGGGGCCGCACGACGCGGTAGGCTCCGCCCTTCAGCAGTTGGCCAGGCTGGAGCGGAGCAGCCGCCATCCCGCTCAACGGCGATCGGCAGGAAGCACAATAGCGCGCACCAGGCCGGTTCAGCCGGCCGCAGTTAGGACAAGGAACGCTCAAAACAGAACCCTCAGCACAGCCCGGAACAACTCCCAGGCCACCGCTCCGCCGACGAGGGCCAGCGCCGGCAGCAAAAAGACGGCCAGCAACGCCAGGGGCAACATCTGGAACCCGGTCAGGAGCCAGCCGCCGGTCCCATCCCCGGCGTGCCACAGGGCCACGATCACACCGTCCAGCACCAGCGTCTCGATCACCAAGACCGCCGTCCCAATCCCCGGCGTGCCACAGGGCCACGATCACACCGTCCAGCACCAGCGTCTCGATCACCAAGACCGCCGTCCCAACCCGTGACCGAACCAGGCTGCCAAAAGTCCGCAGCCAGAGGAAACCTCCCCGCCGCACCCCACGGCCCACCAGTCGGCCCCCAGAACGCAATCTGGCAACGATCCGCTGCGCTGCTTCCCAGGCCAGGTTCAGCTCGGCCGAGACGGGGATAGACAGACGCGCCCCCCGAACCGGCGCACAGGTGACGATGGCCTGCTGCTCCCGGCGGAGGGGCAGCGCCGCCACATCAAGCCGGACGGTCACCACCGCCTCTGCGCCCGACAGGCAGCCGACCCGGTCTGGCTCCAGGTGCAGCCACGGCGCTGAGGTGCTAAAGGTCGCCTGGCCATAGCCCCGGCCCAGGTTGCGCACCATCAGGCGGCTTGCAACCACTGCTTTCCTGCGGTCCACTCGCCCAAAATCCAGGGCCTGGGGTTCGACGGTCAGGCGCGGCGGCGGCAGCCGCGGGTCTAGCCTCCGCAAAAACGCCTCCAGAGCCGCATCGGCATTGCGCTCCAACTGCGCCGACTCGGCCTTGCTCACCAGGTCGTGGCGATTGCGGCTGCGGAACCAGCGGGCAAAGTCACCGTTGGCCAGGTGCTGGCGCGCTTCAGACCAGTGCCGGTCGGCGAGCGCCACCAGCTCGGCCGTGGTATGGGCCACCGCCCCGTTGCGAAAGACAAAGGGCCGGCCGCCCTCCTCCGGGATGAGCCACGCCTCCAGCGCCTGCCGCAGCTCCCGCGCCGTGCTGCGGCGGCCGGGGTCGGGGCGCAATGCCCGCTCCAGGGCACCGGCCAGCGGGCCGGGCAGGCTCCCCAACTGCGGAAAGCGGAAGGGGTGGTCGCCGGGGTGGTCGTCGGTCAGCAGATGGTAGACGGTGGCCGCCAGGGCATACACGTCGGAGCGGGGTTCGGAACGGCCCTGATACTGCTCCGGCGGGGCGTATCCCTCGGTGCCGAATCCGTGAACAGGTGCACTCCAAGACCGACAAATGGCCGAACCAAAATCCACCAGGCACACCTCGCCGCCGATCCGGTCTACGATCAGATTGGCCGGCTTGATGTCGTGGTGGACCACCGGCGCAGGCTGGTCGGCCAGATATTCCAGGATCCGGCAGACGCGGATGGCGTGGCGCACCACCTCTTCGGCCGGCAGTGGCCGGGCGGCCACCGTCCGGCCCAGAAGATCGGTGTGGGTCACCGCCTGCTCTAGTGTTTCCCCCTCGATATACTCCATGACGATATAGTGCCGCCCCGCCTCGGTAAAGAAACCGTAGATGCGGGGGATGCCGGGGTGGCTAAGGGCAGCCAGCAGCCGGGCTTCGGTCTCGAACCGTTCCTGAGCCTGACGGGCCTCGTCGGCATCGGCCGGGTTGTAGTAGTCCAGCAGCTCCTTGACCACACATTTGCGGCCAAAGGCGCCGGTGTCGGCAGCCAGATAGAGGGCCCCCATGCCGCCTTTGCCCAACGGCTCCAGGATGCGATAGGCTCCCCCCCGCAGCAGGTGGCCCGCTCGCAGCGGCGACCACCGCTCCGGCCGCAGCGCCCTGCCGCACTTTTCGCAAAAGCGTGCACTTGGCCGGTTCAAGTGCCCACAACCCGGCCCCAAACAGCGTTGCATGGTCAGGTATGTATTGGATATTAGGTATTGGATAGGAGATGTTGAAAGAAATAGAATCAGGCTGTCAACGTTTCATATAATCCCTAATATCTCAAGATCAGCGCCACCCGACCACAGCGGATCTCATCGCCATCCTGGACCGGCTGGCGGGTCTTGGGCGTCAACTTTTGCTTGTTGACAAAGGTAAAGTTGGTGCTGTCCAGGTCCTCGATGAAAAAGTTGCCCCCCTCGACCAGGATGCGCGCGTGTCGTCGCGAGACGCCCCCTTCCTCACCGCCGTGGGGTGTCAGGTCCACATCGGGAAAGACGCCGCTGACCGGATCCTCGCGGCCGATGAGGATTTCGGCGCCGGTTGGCAGCGGGATTTCGGCGCCGGACGCGACCACGATCAGCCGTGGGCCGGCCGACGGCGGGGGAGGCGGCGGGGGCGCAACCGGCGCAACCTCAGCCGGCGCAGGGGTCGGCGGGGGTGCAGCCCTGAGGGCAGCCCCGCAGCTACTGCAGAACGAATCGCCAGCCGCGACCTCGGCACCGCAGGCCGGGCAGACAGGGACAGGAGGTGGTGGCGGGGGCGCTTCGACGGGAGCCGCCGCAACTTCCGGCACCGGCTCGGCTTCGGGTACCGGCTCTGGCGGGATGGGCGGCTGGGCCAGGGAAGCGCCACAGTCGGGGCAGAACGCCTCGTCGGGCCCGACCTGCGCGCCACAGGCCGGGCAGGTGGGACCGGCTATGCCTGGGGCAGGTTCCGCGACGGGCGGCGCTGTGACTTCAGCCGGAGCGGGTGGTGGGGCCACCTCAGAGACCGGCTCCGGCGCGGCCAGCGGCGAGCCGCAATAGTCGCAAAACGCCTCGCCTGGGACATTGGGCGCGTTGCAAGTAGGGCAGATGACGCTGCCCCCGGCCGGAGCGGGGGTCGGGGCAGCGGCTTCGGGCCTGGGCAGGCGGGCGCCGCACTGATCGCAGAAGATGGCTCCCTCGCCCGTTTGATTGCCACAATTTGGACAGACGGCCATAGTTTCCTACTCCTTTCAATTTGCAGATAGGGATGATTCCAACCTCATTTGCTCCAAAACTGACCGGCAACAGATTTCAACATCCTCCAGCAACGCTATCTCTTTCAAGCTGCGGCCTTTTGCCAGTTCCTTAATCACCTCGTGACCCAAAAAGTACCCCGTCTCGCTCTGGCCGCAAATTTCAAACCACGAGCCAAAGAACGGCACGACAGGTTCACCGGCATCCACCCTTTTCACAAATTCGGCGGCCAGCCAGGCCTTGCGACTCTGACACCAATCGAGCCAGCCACTGCCGCCCTTGCCAGCCTGATGCCAGCTCTCTGAGCCGAGAATCAAGCCTTCGCAGTACTGGGCAAACCCCTCCTCATAGAGCTGCCACCAGGGTCCAGAACCGATCGGTTTTCCATGTTGCGCCCGCCAATCATGATGCACAAGATGCCCGGTTTCATGGGCGATCAGACCTGTGATCGCTTCAGAGCTACTCCAGCCACACTCGGCGATGGCTTCCAGGCCGAACAGGATCGCCGGCGAACCGCAAAACTGCGTTGCCCAACCTGCACCGCAACCGATGCCGACATAGAGGACCAGGATGGCGTCCTGATCAAAGGCAAGGGCCTGTTGTGCCGTGGCGTAGATGGGCAGGCCCAGATCCAGCAAGTTGCCGTGGGCCTCCTGCATAGCAGGCAGCCGGTCGGCCAGATAGGGGAACACCCTCTCGCGGGCGATGGACCGCCAGTCCAGGTTCTGCGCCGCATAGTCCTCTACTTGCTTGACCAACAGCTCCGGCCATCGGCCCATGTACTCGGTGGCCCAACCCTCTATCTGGTCATCCACCGGCTTGTGCCGAGCCTTCGCCCAATAGGCCAGGAAGGCAGGAAAGGTATCAATCAGCTCAACCATAGACCCGGCGCCAGAGCAAGGAGGATGCCCCCTGACCTCCCCGCTCCTTCCCCTACGGACTCAACCGCTGGGTCAGTTTGCGCGTCTCATAGCGCAGCTTCTTGGTACCGAACGAGGACATCTGGCCGCTCTTTTCCAGATTTTCGGCCTCTTCCATGGCCGACCTGGCCAGGTCCTCCTCGCCCATCTCCAGCAGGCGGGTAGCGGCAGCCCGCAGCTTTTGGCTGGCGCCGGCGATGTTGCCCATCTTGGCCTCTTCTAACGCCCGGGTCTGGAGTTTGAAGGCCGTTACCTTTTCGACGATGTTCATCACCTCGGCGTCGTACTGCCTGGCCTGAGCCGGGTCGGCGGTAAAGTCGAGTAGGATGTCGGCTTTGACCTTTTCGCCGACGAGTTTCAGGCCGGGCACGTCGTAGCTTACTTCGGCCTGGGCGATGCGATAGCTGCCTGCCGGCCGGGGGTTGATCAACAGCTCAACCAGCAGGCTGCGCGGCTGGCCCTTTTGCAGCTCTCCCAGGCTGACCTGTACGTCCCGGTCCGACAGCGGCTTGTAGCCCAGGTTGGAGATCAGAGGGAGCACCTGCCACACTTGCCGGGGCGTGACGCCACCCGCCAGGCGCAAGATCATCTGCGCATTCTGCACCACCGTATCTTGCATAGATTTGACGGCGCTTTCAAAAAACTCGATGATCCTGTCGGGCGAGTCAATAAAGTCGCCGCTGCCGCCGCTGGGTTCGGCGATAGCGTCCAGCAGCTCTTCGTTCCAATCGTCGCCCAGGCCCAGGGCGCTGATCACAATCCCCTTATCCCCGGCCTTTTTGCCCAGCTTCTTGCAGGCCTCCTCATCGCCAAAGGTCTGGCCGTCGGTCAACAGCAACATGCGGCTGACCCTATCGGGAGCAAGGGCCTTTTCCAGCTCGGCCAGCCCCTGGCTCATGCCGCCGGAGATGGCCGTGCCGCCGCCATCGCGGATGCGGTCAATCTGCTTTTTGAGCGCCTCTTTATCGGTCACCGGCTGGCTCTCGGCGATCAGGTATTTGCGGTCGCTGAAGGCGACGATGGAGATAACGTCCTCCGGCCCCAGGCGGTCTACCACCAGCTTGGCGGCCTGGCGCAGGTTTTCGATCTTTTTGCCCTGCATCGAACCGCTCTTGTCCAGCACCAGGCTGAGGTTGAGCGGCATCCGGACCTGGGCCATGGCTGCGGCCGGCACTGCCTCGATGAGCACATACACCAACTGTTGGGTAGTCATCACCGGCAGGCCGGCCTTGTTGAGGCGACAAGTCAGGGTTACATTGTTGGCCATAGCTTCCCTCCTTTGCGTTATCTTTACGTTCCAGCAACAGATTTGTTTTCCTCGACTCTGCCGGCCTGGGTCAAACCCTTTCCTCTACCTGGATAACGATGACGCTGATATTATCCTCGCCGCCGGCAGCGTTGGCGCGTTGCACCAGCAGATCGCAGGCAACCTGGGGATCGGCTTCCTGCATCATCACATCGGCGACGCCCTCGCTGTGAACCATCTCCCACAGGCCATCAGAGCAGAGGATGATCCGGTCGCCGGGGGTCAGGGGCAGCACGTCGGTATCCACATCCACCACCGGCTTGTCGCCGATGCAACGGTAGATGATGTTGCGATGGGGATGGGTATAGATCTCTTCCGGTGCGGCGTGCCCGCTGGCGATCATGCTGGCCACGACCGAGTGGTCGGTAGTCAGTTGCTCCAGACCGCCGGCGGTCCAACGGTAGGCCCGGCAGTCGCCAACGTGAGCCAGGAACAGCCGGTCGTCGCGGATGAGGGCAACGGTCAGGGTGGTGCCCATGTCGCTGCCGGCCTTGTGCCGGAGCAGGTAGACGGAATCGTTGGCGGCCAGGATCGCCTGCCGCAGCCGGGCCGGCACCTCATCCTCTGCCACCAGGTGGCCTGTCAGTTCAGGCAAGATGACGGTATGCACCATCCGCTCGGCCAGCACTTGCAAGGCTGTCTTGCTGGCCACCTCGCCGCTTTCGTGCCCCCCCATACCATCGGCCACAGCGAACAGGCCCAGCATCGGCCTGGTCCGCGATTCGTAGGTCGGCGCCATCAGGAGAACCAACAGGCTGTCCTCATTCAGGTCACGCATCTGCCCCGGATCGGACCGCCGGCCGAAGGAAAGGTGAACGCTGGGCATCACTGCCGGGGGCACAGGTGCGGGTTCCGGCGTTTCGGCCAGAAGGAGGAAAAAGCGGCCTTCATCGGTCAGGCGTGCTGCCACCCCCTGACCACCAGATGGCTCTGCCTCAGCCGTCCGGGTTTCTAACAGGCGCACCTCCGGCTTGCGGTCCACTGCCACGCCACATTGGGCACAGAAAACCTCATCCGGGGCGTTGCCCTCGAACCCACACTGCCAGCAGCGCCGCAGATCGCGGGCAAGGTAGAGGATCTCATCCTCCCCTGCTTCCAGCACCTGGACCACAACAAAGCGGTCGGCCACAACGGTGCCGGATACTACGGGGGTCAGGGGCTCGGCCTTGTCCCGCCAGAAGGCCAGGAGCTCCTCATCGAGATCGGGCAGAGGTGGGGCTTCTTCCCCCTCCTCGGCCCAGGGGAGAGGAGGTCCTTCTGCTGCCTCTTCCTCTTCCACCTTGTGCTCGACCGGCGCGGCCGGTGGTTCGGCGGGGAGCCCCTCTTTTGCCTCGGTGCCCGCCGCCGGTTCGGCGGGGAGTTCCTCCACAGGTTGGGCGGCGAGGGCTGGTTCTTCGGCGGCCGCCGCCGTGACCTCGACCTCGCTTTCAGGCTCTCGGCCGGGGACCTCCTGCATGGCCTCGGATGGTGCCTCGGCAGCCGCCGGCTTTTCGAACTCGAAGCCACAGCTACGGCAGAAGCGAGCCGTTTTTCGATTCTCTGCTCCACAAATGGGACAATTCATCAGCGCCTCCTATGGCTGCTCGGTGGCGGTCAGCCCTGTGAGATAGACTTCATAGAGCCCCTGCGGGTTCGGCACGAACAGTTCGACATGTCCGCAGTCGCCGCAGATCCAGGCTCTTAGCGGCTGGTACACCATGCCCTTGAAAAAGAGCGCGGCCGGATTCCTGGCTATGCGGACCTGGAGGTCGCCTTTCATGCTTTCATCCTTGTCCACAATCTGCACATCAGGAATGATCCGCGCCGAACCACAAACAGCACACTCTGTGGGATACATTGGGTCCTCCTCATGCATTTATAGCCTACCTCCTGTCAAGGGGCGATCAATGCAACCAGAACTGGATAACCACCAAACCAACTTGGATCCGGTCGCCGTTGCGCAGCGGATAAGCGCGTTGAGGCTGGAGGGGCTGGCCGTTGACCGTGGTGCCGTTGCTGCTGCCCAAGTCGGTGATAAAGTAGCCCCCCTCCCCGGTGATGATGTGGGCGTGACGGCGCGACACATAATCCCCTTCGTCGTAGAAGGTCATGTCAAAATCGGGCCGATAGCCCTCCGCTTCGCTGGCCCGGCCTAGCATCATCGGGCTGCGGGTCACCGGCATCTCCCACGGGGCGCGCACCGGCTCGATGATGCGCAAGACGGCGGGCCGCAACGGCCCGAACGAGCGGCCACAGCCGGCACAAAAGCGGGCCGCCTCCTTGTTGGCCCGCCCACAGGCCGGGCAGGCTTTGGTAACCGGCGGCGGAGGGGCAGGCTTGGGAACCGGACGGGGCGATGGTGCGGGTTGGCGCTGAGGTGGAGGCGAGGGCTGAGGGTGGGGCGGCGCAGCAGGTTGAGGGGTGGGCCTGGGCAGGGGTTCCGCCTGGGCCGGCTGTGGGGTCGGCGCCGCCGGCGGGACGTAGGGCCCTGGCAGGGCCTCGAGGATCGCCTGGCGCATCTCCTGGGCCGACTGAAAGCGCTGCTGCCGGTCGCGGGCCATCGCCTTTTCGACCAGGGCGATGGTCTTTTTAGAGACCGCGTCGTTATAGTTGCCCAGCGGCAGCGGTTCGGAGGGCAAGAAGGCGGGGGTAGGGGCCATATTGGCCAGCAGGTGATAGATCGTCGCCCCCAAGGCATAGATGTCGGATCGGGCGTCGGTCTGGCCTTTGCCCCACTGCTCCGGTGCGGCATAATTCTCGGAGCCCATGGCCACCGTGTCGCGCTTTTTGCCGACCTTGTAGGTGCGGGCGATGCCAAAGTCAATCAGCTTGACCAGCCCGGTGTTGGTCACCATGACATTGCTGGGCTTCAGGTCGCGGAAGATGATGGGCGGCTGGCGGGTGTGGAGATAGTGCAGCGCATCGCAGAGCTGCACAGCCCAGTAGAGCACATCCCTTTCCAGCAAGGGGGCATTGGCCGCCTGAAGCCGCTTTTCCAGCGACTCCCCCCAGATGAACTCCATCACCAGGCAGGCGCGGCCGTTCTCCTCGAAAAAATCAACGATGTCGGGGATGTTGGGATGGTCCAGCGCCCGCAGCAGCCTGGCCTCCTGCTCAAAGAGGCCGCGGGCGGTGCGGCCAACCTTTGAGCGCCCACAGCCGCCCACTGCCGACCGGTAGCTCTTCTACCTGATAGACCCAGGCCATACCGCCGCCTCCCACCAGGCGGACAATGCGGTATCGGTTTTTGAGCACGGTGCCGATGGCCAACGGCTGCGTCATACCGCCCCACCCCTCCAACCTTTGCAGTTATTATACGCTGCAGCGGGCCCCTCTGCCTGACAAGGAGATGCCACAGCCATGACACCAGACGTCAGGCACAGAACCCGCTCCATTATATCACGCAACGATCCGGGGGGCAAACTTGAGCCCTGGCACCCATAGGGAACTCGCCGGGACCGATTGCTCTGCCAAAGTCCCGGGACGGTGTCGGTGTTGCAGGCGCCCTGGAGAGGGAGCCGGAAGTGTGCGTGCTCGGCACCTATGACGGAGGGCGCGCCGCCATCTAATCGGGGATGACGATCTTGTCCGAGTCGGGCAGCGGCGGCGGATAGTGCATGTCCAGCCCTTCCAGCGTCTCGACGATGACCTGCGAGACGACCAGGTTGCGGTACCACTTGTGATCGGCCGGGACGATGTACCACGGTGCCCAGGGGGTGCTGCACCGGCTCAGCGCCTCCTCATAGGCGCGCATATAATCGTCCCAATAGTCCCGTTCCTGCACGTCTTTGATGGAAAACTTCCAGTTCTTTGTGGGATCGCGCAGCCGGTCCTCGAAGCGCCTTTTCTGTTCCTGGCGGGAGATGTGGAGAAAGAATTTGAGGATCGTCGTCCCGGTATCGGCCAGGAGCTTTTCAAAGTGGTTGATCTGTTCGTAACGCTGCCCCCAGACCTCCGGCGGAACCAGGTTGTGGACGCGGACGACCAGCACATCCTCGTAGTGGGAGCGGTTAAAGAGGCCGATATAGCCGCGCCGGGGCACGGCTTTGTGGATGCGCCACAAGTAGTCGTGGGCCAGCTCCTCTTCGGTGGGCACTTTGAAGCTGGTCACCTGGCATCCCTGAGGGTTGACGCCCTGCATGACGTGCTCAATGGTGCCGTCTTTGCCGCTGGCGTCCAGCCCTTGCAGGACGATCAGCAGGGCATGTTTACTCTCGGCCCACAGCACTTCCTGGAGCTTCTGGAGCCGCTCGCTGTTGCGTTTCATGACCTTTTCGACAGCCTCTTTGTTTTTGTAGCCGCCGGTGTAACCGGGATCATAGTCGGCCAAGGTAACCCGGCTGCCGGGTGTGACGAGAAATGGTTGAGACATAGTTGCATCCCTCCTCTTTTATTTGTCACAGGCTGGAGGGACAGGTGATCCGGCCTGCCCGACCGTCCGGCAGACGGCCCATCAGCGCCCAAGCAAGGAGGCTGACTCTCATCAGGGCGTGCAGCCGAACCCGCGTATAGCGCCGACCTCACGCCTGCCTTTCGGACGCCCGTGCGAAACGCCGATAGACGAGCAGCGCACTCGCCTCCATCAAGACCACATAGCCAAACAGCCACGGGCGGGGCAGGTCGTACAGCAACCCCAGTGCTGCTCCCCCCACAAACCATGCTGCCCCGTAGATCGTGTTGAAAACGCCATAGGCAGACGCCCGCTGTCCCACCGGAACAAAGTCGGCGACGCCGGCCCGCATGATCGTCTCGTGCACGGCCATCACCACCCCCCACAGGACGGCGGCGACGATTGCCAGCCAGTATTGCTGTGAGAACGCCACGAAGGGCAGCGGCAGGGTCAGGAAGGGGATGATGACCAGGGATTTCAGCCCGATCCGATCGTAGGCCTTGCCCACGACCAGCGCCGCCAGGGCGTCCACCCCCATAGCAACGGCATACAGGACGGGAATCTGCGCCGTCGGGACCACCGACCGGAGTGCCAGGTGGTAGGAGATCACCTGAAAGTTGGCGAAACCGGCCACGCTCAGGAAGGTAAAGAGCGCATATACCCAGAATCTGCGCGAGAGCCTCATCGTGCCCAACGCGGCTCGCGCCTCCCGCGCCGGAGCATCTTCCAGCGCTTCCGGGGCAGGGACCCGCAGGCGCGCCACCAGGAGCACCGCCATTGTGAGGAGGGCCGGGACCCATAGCAGGCTGAAGCCATCGCGATAGCTGTGACGCTGCACAAAGGCAGCGGTAAAGATCAGCGGCCCGATCACCGCTCCCACCTGGTCCAACGCCTCGTGCAGCGCAAACCCCCAGCCGCGCCCGGTCTGGTAGGTCGCATGGGAAAGCATCGTATCCCGCGACGGCGAGCGTATGGCCTTCCCAATGCGCTCCAGGATGAGCAGCAGGGCGGCCACCTCCCAGCGCCCGGTGTAGGCCAGGAGAGGAACGCACAGGATCAGCCCGTAGCCAAGGAACGTGGCGACCCAATAGGCGCGCGTGCGGTCCGCCAGATAGCCGGAGGCGAGCCGCAACCCGTAGCCGAGGAACTCGCCGAGGCCTGAGACCCAGCCGATGGTGGCGGCGCTGGCACCCAGGAAGGCCAGGTAGGGGCCGCTCACGCTGCGCCCGGTCTCGTACGTGATGTCGCCCAGGGCGCTCACCACGCCAAAGAGAAGGATGAACTCCAGAGCCCGGTTCTTGGGGCTTCTGGTGCGGGTACTCTGCTCTGATCGTGTCATTCACCAGCTCCTAACCCGGACAAGCCGGAACCCAAAGGAACATCTTTTCGAGATGCAGCCGGCAGGCATGAGTCCAACCCACGCATGGAGCCACAATTCCGGCCGCCGTTTTACGATTATAGCAAGAGGGGGTTGTTTTGTCAATTACAGATTTCTATGCGATTCCAAGGGGGTGCCGTAGCCACTTTCAAGCAAATGGCCAGCCAAGAGAGGTCAGTGCCGTAGTTTATACAACTGGTCGACATCCAATGTTAGAAACCGATAAGAAATCTGTGCAATATCTTGACAAGAAGGCCCGCTTGTGATATAATGTCCTCTGGTGCTGTGAATTGCAGAGCACCGGAATCCGAATACAGAATAGGGAGGGAAAAAGATGTCTGCAAAATCTGCCGTATCACCCAAAGGGTCAGGCGCGTCCGAAAAGACCTATCAAGGGCTGCGCCGCTTTAACCTGGTGATGGGCTTCCTGCACCTGATCCAGGGCATTCTGATGATCGTGCTCAGCAACGACACAACCTATCCGATCTATACCAACTTTCTCAAGTTTGACATGGCGGCTCGGGCCCTGGTGCCGGATCCAAAGTTGGCTGTAGAGGTGCTATTCGGCCCGGCGGTGGCCGTCTTCCTGCTGATCTCGGCGGTGGCGCACTTTTCTCTGGCGACCTTTGGCTACAACTGGTACGTCAAGAACCTGAAGAAGGGCATGAACCCGGCGCGCTTTTACGAGTATGCCCTCAGCTCATCGCTGATGATCGTGCTGATCGGGATGCTGGTGGGCGTGTGGGATCTGGGCGCAATCATCGCCATCTTTGGCATTAACGCCATGATGAATCTGTTCGGCATCATGATGGAGCTGCACAACCAGACGACGGAAAAGACCGACTGGACCTCGTTCATCTATGGCTGTATTGCGGGGATTGTTCCGTGGGTGGTGATCGTCTGGCACTTCCTGGCCGCGCTGTCCTCGGGTGACGCCAAGCCGCCAGCGTTCGTGTATGCCATCATCCCCACGATCTTGGTCTTCTTTAACATCTTTGCCCTGAACATGTTCCTCCAGTACAAGAAGGTGGGCCGCTGGAAGGACTATCTGTTTGGCGAGCGGGTGTATATCATCCTCAGCCTGGCGGCCAAAACCGCGTTGGCCTGGATGATCTTTGCCGGGACACTGGCCCCGGTCTAGACCCTGGTCACGCCCGAAACGAAAGCGGATGTGACAATGAGTCGCCTGGACCCCAGGAAACTGCATGTTCGGTTCGCGGCGGGCATCACGCCCCAGGGGCCGCTTACGCCAAGGCGCTACACCTTGACCCACTCCGACTCGACGGGTGACCTGTTTCTGACCATTGCGCCGGAGGTGGATCGGAGCCAGATCGCAGGCTGGTACACTCGTTTAATGCGCGACGAGGTACTGGCCGAATGGCGGGAGAGCGACGGCGGGCCGGCATTGCACGTCTTTTGCCACGTCAGTGGGGGGTTCGTTTTTGGCAGTGCCAGCATGCGCTATGGAATTTTTCAGCGCGAGCTTGCACTCGTGCTTGAGGCATTTCGCTGGGGCGATGCAGGCCTCTTTGAAGCCCGGCCAGAGCTGGATAAAGCGCCGATCTGGATCCATTTTCACTCCACCGATCGACGCTTTCACAAGACAGAGCCTTGGGGAACGCCGGCCGAATACCGGGCTTAGCCCCCCAGGCGTGGCCTCGGTCGGTATCTGATTGAGGCTGCCGGCAGGCCGATCTGAGGCCGCATCCCCCGTTCCTATGCCCAGGCAGCCCATGCGTTGGCCCAGGAGGGATGTCTGGTCGTCATCGCGCCCATGCCCCTCAACCTTGCCGTTTTTGCGCCCGATCGGGCAGCCGGGGTCATAGCTGCCTTTCCGAAGATAGGCCGTTGGGGCGTGGGCGGTCACTCGCCGGGCAGCGCATCCACCCTTGACGGACGACCTGTCCGGCCACCCTCTGGCTGCGATCCCTGGCACGAATGAGGCAGGTTAAGCGGTTGAAACCGCGGCTCAGCCTCCATTCACCTGCTATGCTGTCGCTGGCGACGATAAATGCCCCCAACGACACCCCTCACCGGTGCCGGTGACGGCCGTGGCATCTCGCCGCATTACGGGTAGCTTCTCAGCACCAGCGGCAGGTAGATGCGGTACCCGGGCGGCGGGACTTCCCCGCCACCCCAGAAGCCGCCGGAAAGGGTGTAGCCGCCGCCGGTAAGCGCGCCGGCGTCCGGCTGACCCATAGTGCCGCCAAGCGCG
>FWPU01002226.1_pt1 | contig 27397 bp, 24 predicted proteins | sample 2228361 | NCBI WGS metagenome assembly FWPU01 (sample SAMEA103939777, study PRJEB20133) | metagenome
TACACTCTTTTCCGAGACTCTCATAACAAACGAGATAGACTATTCGCACTGCTGGCCTCGATCTGTAGTGACATGGCACTGGCAGAAGCTATCTCGTTTGTTATGAGAGTCTCGGAAATATCATTGAGAACAAAAACGCTCATTGAGATAATACAGCATTCGGCACAAAAAGAGAATACCAGACAAGAGGACATCTCCATGCTTCTTGATGTTGCATACTCGATTCGTGATATAGAACGGAGTGATGAAGTGCTCAGCAATATGGTCACGTCCTTCGCAACAAGTCTGCCAGACAAGATGCTTGATGTTGCTCGTCATATTGTGGCGCCTGAGAAAAGGAATGCCGCACTAAAAGCAGTGGCCAACGGTGCCATGAACAGTGACATAGATGTTGCGATCACAGCATCTCAGTTAATAGAAGACCATGCGGAGAAACAAAGCACACTCAGTAAAATAGCAGTCGAAGTGAGCAAGACAGACATTGAGAGAGGACTTCAGATGGCAAGAGGTCTGGAGGGGCGATTTGGAACATCCGCACTTGTGCAGATTGCAATTAGTATCGCTCAGACAGACTTTGATAGAGCAATGGAGATAGTGCACTCTATCAGTCCCTCAGATATCGAAACAAGACAACATATAGTCATGGCCAAAGAAGAATTGACAAAGATCCTCTTCCAGACAAATTGGGAGGGTGCAATGGAACTGTTGCAGGAAATAACCACTGAAGATGCCCGAGACCGTGTTCTGTTCACAGGTGTCAAGATCATTTTACAGAGAGAACCAGATAGAGCAATTGCCCTGTCCAACCAGATAGTCTCAGAGACAGTACGCAGTGAAGCACTTCTCCAGATTGTGGAGACAGCCAAAGACACAGATCCCATGAGAGCTCTAGAGATTGCACTCACAATCCCTGATGTGCATTACAAGGAATCAGCATTGTATGGACTGGTGGACATACTTGCTGAACGCGACAAGATAACTGCTAGCAAGACAGTGTATAGACTCATTGCATTGGCACAGGGTATGAAGAATGAGAGAGAAAGATCTTTAGCACTTGTACGGCTCACAGACTTTTTTGCAAATCGTGACATCCAGAAAGCAATTGAGATTGCAGAGTCGATTCGTGACGAATACTACCAGGCAGAGGCGTTTCTTAGAGTAGTAGAGATAATGGTAAGAACAGATCCTGACAAGGCAATCAATCTTGCGCTACGAATACGTGATAGAACTGCTAGTGTAAATGCCTTCCAAAAGATTGCACTTGTTCAGGCTGAGAAGAACGTCTTAGATGCACTCCAGACAATACAGGGCATCAGTAGCCAAGCAGTCAGAGTATCTGTTCTAGAGGAGGTCAGTAGCCAGATTCGGGTTGAACATCTGAGTAGGGCACTGGCGGTCTTTAATAAACTAGAGGATATTGTAGCGCGTGGACGGCTCATACTCATGGTAGCACATGCACTTGATGGCGCAACAGAAGCCCTAAGTCACAGTTATGTGGATGATGTTGTGGCAACGCTTGACCTGTATTATAAGAGAGGGCTACGTGCACCGCCTCTAGACAACTTGTCATTGCCCAAAGATCTAGTATTAGCTCTCCATGAGAAGATAGAGGAGTCAGTTCGTGATAAAGAAGAAGTGTTTTGGATGCTGTTTCGTGTACTGAGGGCACCGGCGTCTCTTATACGCCCACTCGACAGATCTTCTGTGAGTGACAGGATATTACTTGGTGTACTGCCAGACACAAGTGGAGCGTGTGAGGACTGGTTCTGCACTATGCTCACCGTACTCGCAGAACGCGATGTGCCGATAGGTGACTTGTGCACACTGGTGAAACAGATACTGACCCGTTGTCCATCTATTGAGGACATCTCAGGTCTGATTGACACACTGATAATGTTTCACTGCTATTCATAGTCGGCGAAATTAAATATCTCAGTGCACCTGCCAGAACGTCCAGTATAGAACAATCATACAGGCTATAGAAACTATTGTTGCCCAGAGTGTTGATGTGTTATGTGCCTCTCTTATTCCGAATATGAGTAAGAACCCGACCCATACAAAGGATAATGCAGTCAGGTCATCAATTATATACCATGCGGATGAGAAGTAGATATCCGTTATGACCGATTGCCAACTCGCTGGTTGAGTGACGTCATAGAGGGGCAACGTACTTAGTACGACTAGGATGGCCAGTGCTCTGACAAAGAGTACAGGTGTCACACTATAGCCGACGATCGAGACTGTCTTTCTAAAAGAACCGGTACCACCTGTCACTTTGAATGCAATATGAGCAAAAAGACTGCCGCCAAACAGATAGATTATTCCCACCAAAATATTGATGGCTATGGCCAACAGCGCCGCAACACCGAAGTAGCTACTGTATGGACTAAGTAATACATTTGCTGTGACAGGGGTGGCATTCACCACGTAGGTGACCTGGAATTTTGAAGAGATGGCAATGAAAATCCCGCCCATTAGAAGCGCATTGAAAAAGACTATCAAGAGAGGCCCTACCCGGTCCGGATTTTTCCCTATGTCTTTGTAAGTTGTTGCAGGTCTTCGAATCACACCCCATATCCTTTCCTTTGCACCAGTCACATGAAACTCAGATGCAGCAGGTCGCTTTAGAAATGGTAATACTCGTTCAAGAGTCTCTTCTGCAATCTCACGCCTACATACTGGACATACTATGGCATCTGCAGGTACTGGGCTATTACAGAACTCACATCTGCGCAATCACAATCATCCCTATATAATGTACATCATCAGTCAATTCTGTTAGAGAGTTGGCATTTAAGCAAATTTCGCTGCTCTAGCAGACAGTGATACGGTTGATCACCTGAGCATATCTAATTTAGGTATATCCATTAGAGACAGAAATTGTGCCATTGTATGGATGTTTAACAGATGTTTCAGAGCTGAACATTGTTAGATATATCTTTGCTTGTGTCCTGGAACGGATATATTCCAGTGCTGTTACTAGACGACCAGGGACACCTGGCTCCAATCCAATCGACTTACAATTAAGATTGGCAAACAAACAGATTGAGTAGACATACTATAAGAACTACAGTCGAATAAAAGCACTATCACATTCAGTAGTAGGAGCGACCTGCTCCAACTCCTAGACGTAAAGGGTCTCCCCCCTCTCACAATACGCACCATGTTCTGAGATTGTTCACCATGTTTTGAAACGGGCGAATATGCCAGAACGATGTATTACCAAGAAGGGTATCAGTGCATCCCAGAAACTCTGTACGGTGTTAAGTATGATTGTATACTGTGCTATGAAGTTCAGGTCAGAGATTCCCCACAAAAGGGGTACAATCGTGAGATTGATGGGCAACATCAATGCCAGTCTAATAACGTATGCAATGATCATGGCCTTGAGATAAAGACCGGTTTCACCGAGTCTAATACCATCAATTGAGCCGACCTTTCTGGCGAACAAGTACGGCACTAACATAAAAGGAGCGGTTGCGACTGCTTTGAATAAAGGTCCGATGAGAGTAGGATCAAAGAAGAATAGACCGATTGTACCAGCTACAAGACAGACCAACCCAACGGGAATTCCACCTAATAAAAAGCCACATAGCCAAAAGATAGACACAGGATCAAATAGTGCGATACCCCACTGTAGTCTTGGTAAGAATCTTGCAACAGGTGCAACTGCAACGGATAAGGCAGCAAATACAGCTGCCATTGCAACATTTATTGTAGTGGTCTCTTGCGCCTTTACCAATACCAGTTCAGTTTTGGATTCACTCACTTGTTCTTGTACCATTCACATCCCACATGAGTTGAATTGACTGTGGGGAGTTGTCTGTGACGTCCTTATATATATTACTCAATAAACATTATCTACTCATTTATGAGTAACTTATTTTGCACTGAACTCGTCCCTTCTTGTACTTGTGATATACTCACCGTACCTCTGTTCAGACTGCGCCCTGACACGATTCAGCATCTGAAGTAATTTTCTAGTGGGTTCGAGTAGATCGGGATTTATTCGCCACTCTGCCCAGTCAAGTCCGGAGTTTAAAGAAGTTCTACTGAGAATAAAAGAGGAGGAGATCAGTTCATTCATTCCCTTGAGAATGGTCCCGACTGTGACGGCACCAATTACAGGCCGCACCTGTCTTGCCACTCTGAGTAGATCTGTGGTGGTGACCCAACCCCCATCTTCTATGAGTAGTCGCAGTATCTTTGAGCGGACCTGATCTGATTCAAGAAGACCTTTAAGGGGGGCCAGGTTGACTGGACGTGCACGCTCTGGCCGGGGCCATATGGTATCTTCCTCATTATTAGTGGGCTGTCTAAACACCATCTATTCAAAACACCAGACCATTTTATAGTTCGATTGAATTTGAACTACAGTATTATTGTAGTCCTCTGCGGGTGTGCATGTACAGTGCACAACTCTTATCACTGATGCTGAAGATTGACTATGTGATATGTCTGATACCACAAAAATTAGAGGACTGTTCGAACGTTCATTTAATCGTCCTTCAGAGCTGCTATGCTGTGCCTTTGGTCTGAAGAGCACAGAGATAGACGCCTACTTTACTCTACTCTCGGGTGAGAAGACTGTGGAAGAGGTGTCTGAGCAGATCGGCCGTGATAGAACGACTGTTCAGAGAGTACTCACTAGTCTCTACAAGAAGGGACTTGCAGAACGTGAGACTAGGTACTTTCCTCGTGGTGGGCATTACTTTGTCTACCGTGCTGTCTCCCCAGAACGGGTACGTGCAGAGGTGCTAAGGCAGCTTGACCAGTTTTATCAGGCTACCAAAAAGTTCTTGTCGGATTCGTGGCCAGGCGCAATTCAATAAATTTGTAAAAGAGGGAAAATATGTCACTAAATCAGACTCAGACGAAGACTGTTCTCCTTGTGTTATTGGCATTTGTTGCAGCAATAGGAATTGTCGTCAGAATGTTTGTCAGGATCACAATATTACCAGGTCTAGAACTGACGCCGGGTTTTATGTTCTCTGAACTGGGCGGTGTGATTGGTGGCGTTATAGGTGGTGTTCTCGTAGGCGCGATTGTAGGAATTGGTGGTGCACTGGCAGGTGGAGAAACACCGTTGCTGCCTTTGATTGGTAACGTATGCCTGGGAATAGGTACGGGTATTGCGGTCTTCATTGATAAGACTCGCAGTAGCCCCAAGTATTATGCATTAGCAGTGGCAGGTGGTGGTCTCATTGGTGGGTTTCTACCATCACTGGTCATCTACTTACTGATGATACCACTTGAGGCGGCAGTCATACTTGCTGCCTTTGACATGATGCAGGCTGCGCTATGGGCCATAGTTGCGCTCATAGTCTACAAAATAGTCATCATCCCAGTGGTTGGCACATATCTATCAACTGATAAGACATAGATGTCAAATGAATACCAAACTCACACATTATTGGTCGTGTATTAGTTGACTGGTAAGACCGTGTCCATTGATATCAAGAAGGACCTCTTTGGAGCCAACGAGTCCGCTGCGGCTGAGAATGCTGCCATGTTTAAGAAACACAATATAAGAGCATTCGACATAATGGGCTCCGTTGGCTCTGGCAAGACAATGATAATTGAGGCACTATGCGAGAGAACCCGCCACAGGCATAAGATACTCATGGTGGCGGGGGATCTTGCAACCAATATAGATGCAGACAGAGTAGCGGCCCATGGTATAGACACTGTACAGATCAATACTGGAACTGCCTGTCATCTTGACGCAAGAATGGTCCGTGTGGCACTCAAAGATATAGAACTATCCAAATACGACATCGTCATAATTGAAAACGTTGGTAATCTCATTTGTCCAGCAGAGTACTCTCTGGGTGTTGACAAGAAGATGGTGGTTGTGAGTGTTACAGAGGGACCATATATGGTGAAGAAACATCCACTCACGATAAAGCGGGCTGATACGGTGATAATAAACAAGATCGACCTTGCAGATGTTCTTCAATTTGATATTGATGCACTCGAGCGTGATATCCGTGAGGTCGATGCAATGATACCAGTATTTAGGGTGAGTGCACGGAGTGGTCAAGGTATAGATGAACTTGCTCATGCACTTGGACTCTAGGAGGCATCACCGACTCCTCTGAGACGTCGCTCAAGAGCTGCCTTGACTCCTCGAATATGACCATTACCTAACACCACAACAATCTTACCTTTGACATCATCAAGTATTGTTTCTAATGCCTTTGCCACGTATTCATCACGTTCATCGATCAACACTCTCGTAATATGGGGAAACTCACGACGAAACTCTTCAATCACCTCATGAACCGTGCTGTCCACTCTAAGTTGTTCCATGAGTTTTAATATACCACTGTCTTTGATATCCCCTGACGTGTCGGACATGAACTGCATCATCTTGTAGATCTCATCAAGTGGCACCTGTTGCAAGGCCTGTATTGTGAGGTGAATAGGCCTGTCGACAAGTGCTATCTTTGCAGAGACCTTTCTTCCTTCCTCTATGGCGGTCATCATCTCTTCTCCGGCAATGCTCCCTGTGATATCACCTAATACAGACTCAAGTGAGGCAATCTGCTGCATCAGAACTTCAACGGCATTCCCAGCTGGTGGTATGTCACCCTGCTTCTCAGATGTCATCAGACTCTGGAGCTGCTGATATCGTGCCCGGTCAAGCTCTACAGCAACAACATCAGGTCTGAACTGAACGATTGTTGACCGAACTCGCTCTACGCTGTCTTTGTCAGTATGGATGACTCCAACAAATATCACACGATCAAAGTCCGCAGGTGTAGGCATATGTGGATGTACATATTACTCTCTCTTTTACCTATTGTTGGAGCAGTTTTCTCAATGATGAGTAAACGTTTGTATATTGGTGATATTCATATGGGCTTATAAAGCCCAAAAATGCACAACAAAAGAGTTATTCCAATGTGCATACGTTTACGATGCATTGAACAGAGAGGTTACAAGGGATGATAAAATCAGATCTTGATGTTGCATTTACAAAACTGCTGAACCCACGCATGAGTGCAGGACTCGTTGTACTACATACGCTTCTTGGTTCGTTAAAAGGACCGCCGATCCCACCAAAGGAGGTCAGAGAGGCAATTGAGAGGCTCAGTGTAGAGCGGAACTTCTCAAAACAGTCCATAACTAATGCCGCACGTAGGCTTGAAGAATCAGGTATTCTTGAACGTGATGAGGGATATTCGGTCAACTTTGGATACTTGCTATCGGTATTGTTGAGTATGGTGGCACAACTTCATAATAGGGTGTCAGATCTAGAGGAGGAGATTGAGGATCTGAAACAGGAGATCAGTTCAAGAAGTTAGTACTCTGAGGGAGGTAACAACATCATTTAGATCTTTTATGAAACTGTCAACCACCGAGTCTGTCACATGTGGCATTAGTATGACACGTAGTGTGGGTGGTAGTGGTGACACGGCCATACTCCAATTTCTGCGTTCCATCTCATCTGCAACATCGTGAGGTGATACTCTCTCAGTCACCACTCCCACAATGTTCATGATGGGGCGGATGGCTGAATGAAGATGATCGGACTCGTCGATCAGTGTGACAAGACGTTCAGTACGGTGCATACAATTTGCGACTAGTCGACTATAGCCCTCTCTACCGAGTTCTTTCATGATTGCCCATGATGCAATTATCGACCCAGCCGGTCTTGATCCAAGCAGTGTGGACTGTTGCGAACTTGTTCCTCGGAGATAGGGTACTTCTCTAGTGATGGACTTGAGCATCTTACTGTAAAGAAAAAGAAGTGAACCAGCAGGAATTGGTGCCAGTCCCATCTTATGTGCATCAATGCTTATACTTGTCACACCATTGACCTCAAAGTCAAACGGATAGTTGCCTAGCCCCAGTTCTCTGAGGAAAGGTATGACAAATCCACCAAAGGCTGCATCAACATGTAAGGGGAGTTCATACTCGCGGGCAATTGTTGCTACTTCTTCGACAGGATCTACCTGACCCAGATATGTAGTTCCTGCAGTCACAAAGATTCCGACTGTGTTCTCATTTATACTCTGTTCAATACGCTCAGGCTGTGCCCTGAACTCACTATCAACATCGGTCTTGATCAATCGTACGCCCAAGAGCCATGCTGCCTTGTCTACAGAGGCATGAATTGTCTGAGGCACAATGACCTCTGGGGACTCTGTCTTCTGTCGACCCAACTCACGTGCAGCCAACATTGCAAGTATATTTGACTCTGTACCACCAGATGTCGTGACACCATAGGGATGTCGAAGATGAAGAAGATCACCAATCATTTCGAGTAACTGTTGTTCAATACGATATGATCCACGAAACGTATGGAATCTACCAGCATTCTTTTCCATAGTCCTTCCAAAGACCTCAACTCCAATCTCATGAGGGACTGTAGACATAGATGCTACAGGACGACCGCTTGTATAACTCATATCTTCTGCAAGCAATTCATCCAATAGGACAAGGACATCGCTTCGTTTCATCCCGTGTTCTTCGAACACCAGTCTCACTCCGAGAGTGCTGAGTGCGTCCAACTACAGGGATGGCCCAGTTAACGATTATGGATTGAGCTATTTGTTTAGCGTACTCACAGAAGAGGTCTTTGCCCTACCAGAGTCACTATTGTGGCAGATAGAAGATGTTCGCCATAGAATAATCTATGACTATATTCGTATCAGAGGTAAACAAGATAATAATGGGGCCCGGGGCGGGGTTTTCGGGTTTTGTAGGAAATTCTACGGGACCTATCGAACCCGCGACCAAGGATCCACAGTCCTCGATGTTACCAGTGTGCTCGCCGCCCAAGGCTGCGATCTACACCACCCAGGCCATTGCTAAGAAACAGTGACTTCTTCCAAGTGTGACCCTTATTAGCTTAACGTTATTATTTACATAATTCTCGGGGCGTAATTAACGATTCTTGTAACCATTGAGATTGGATTATACGATAGATATCAAAACGAATGCTACCAGACCCACAAGTGCGCCAAGCTTGTCAAAAGTACTACCCATGGCAAGACGGCGCTTATTATTTGGACCGGTCAACGGGGTGATGACCGCACCAAATACCAGTGCATCACCCACTATGAGCAGAAACCACAGACTTAGGCTGGCATAATTAAGAATCCATAGCAGAGTGTAGCATATAATTCCAATCAAATTGAAGACTGCTGCCACAATGACGGCGGTTCTATTACCATAGACTCTAGCGATTGTACGTACATCTCTGAGTCGGTCGCCCTCAACATCTTCTGCTCCCTTTATCACTTCACGTGCCTGCAATATCATGAATGCAGTTATGAAGAAGAACCATACTGGTAACGGAATTTCGAATATTGAGACTCTCTCAGCATATACAAATGCACCGTATATAACTCCAAAGGCAAAAGAGAAAGCCACCATAAAATTCCCAGCAGGTCCCAGTGTCTTGCCCTTTGCAGCATATGCGTATCCAACAAAGAGAAAGATGAGGACAAGCACCATTCCATAGAACCCATTCAGAAATGCTAAGATGGTACCCATTACTCCAAGTACAACCACATAGAGCCACGCCTGTCGAACTGTAATTCTCCCACTTGGAAGTGGTCTGTGTGGTCTGTTTACACGATCCACCTCAATGTCAAAGATATCATTGACCACATTTCCGCCTGCTGCAACAAAAAAATAGGTCATATATGCGAGGAGAAGTGAGTAATAGTAGCCAGAGACCACTCCAACAGGATTCATTCGGAAGGTCATCAACAACCCTGCAATGACTGTGAGTCCACCAATCACACAGTTCTGAGGCCTTATTATTGAGAGAAACGCCTTTGGATCTGTCACAACTATCATCCGGTCAGTGAACCTTTGTTTGGACGTTAAAGTATTTCGGACACTATTAGGCATATAGAAATAACATGATGTCACATAAGACTTGAACACAAATAATGAAAATAAGAATATGATTCTAGTCAGCCAGAGCATAATACACACGTGCATGCGAAACAGAAGCGAGAACACATGATTATAACCAACCCAAGTACTCATATTGGACTCATTATCTTCAACGATATTAGAGGGATACAATGTTTGAAGAACTCACAAGAGAACAACTCATGCGAATAATTGACATGTATGCAAAGGCATGGCAAGCAATGGACGGAGCCTATTTTCTTGCTCTAGAGCAGAAGTATGGTCTGGACACTGCAATTGAGATAGATAAGATGGCGTGGAAGATATTCTCACCAATCGAGGCCGCGAGAATAATGAAGGAGTTCAATATACCCGAAGGGGGTGGACTCAAGGCACTTGAACAAGCACTCAAGTATCGTGTCTATGCTACACTGAACACACAGTCCACGCGGTGGGTTGATGAGAACACACTGATATTCACCATGGAGTCCTGCCGAGTTCAGGTTGCGAGAGAGAGAAAAGGACTTCCGGACTTTCCCTGCAAACAGGTCGGTCTGATTGAGTATGAAGAGTTCGCCAGGACGATTGATCCTCGTATCAAGACAGAGTGTCTCTTCTGCCCACCAGACACCCATCCAAAGAATGCATACTGTTCATGGAAGTTCACAATAAAGGAGAACTGAACTAGAATGTACTTTGGACCATCAGGATATCCTGCAGAGGCGGCTGGAAAGGTCGAAGAGGTATTTGCTATTCTGAGAAGACTTGAACTGAATGCACTTGAATATGCAGCTGTGTATGGACTGCGAGTGAACGTTGAGGGTGCAAAAAAAATTGGAGAACTATCAAGGGACGCGGGTGTGCTAATGAGTATGCATGCAGCATACTATATCTCGTTGGCCTCAAAAGATCCCAATGTACGACAGAGGTCTAAAGAACGGCTATTACAGGCGCTAAAGATGGCACCACTGATGGGCGTCAAGAGAATTGTGTTTCACCCGGGCAGCTATGGTGGGTTGACTCCAGATGAGGCATATGCTACAGTTCTGAATGCTCTATCGGAGGTCTGGGAAGAGGCGAATACCGACCCACAAGTGGTGCTACTCAGTCCTGAGACATCAGGCAAGACGAACACCTTCGGATCCGTGGAGGAGATAGTCAGACTCTGTCAGGATCTAGAGGGATGCATACCAACAATTGACTGGGCACACCTATATGCACGCAGTCAAGGAAAAGTGAATGACAGAGAGTCATACCGCCATATTCTCCAAGTATTTGAGGATGCATTGGGTGACAAGTTCCTAAAGAACATGCACTTCCATATCAGCGGAATAACATTTGGGAAAGCGGGAGAACAGGCACATCGTCCACTGGGAAAGGAATGGGGTCCGGAGGTACAACCACTGATTGAACTCATACTTGACAATGGCTACAACCCCACATTCATATCTGAGACCCCAGACCAACTCAGCGGTGCATTATTCATGCGTCATATCACAGAGTTAGTGAAGGCCAGACGATGACAGATTATGTATTCATATTGGGAAAGAACTGGTTATTGTCCGTAGCAGAACTGTTGGTCTATCTCAATGACCAGGGATTGCAATGCAGAATAAAGGACCATTCAAATATGGCAGTGATAGTGGACATACCTCAAAAACTCAGTGATGAACAGTTGTTTGACATTCAGTCTTCACTTGGAGGCTGTTTCAAGACGGGACGTGTGTTGGGAGAGTATGATATCAGACTGGCAATGAAAGCATTTCCTGAGCGAGGCACACCAGATAAGGACAGCAGAGAAAAGATCCAAAGATGCGAGTGGATAAAGACAGCATGGCCAAGACCAGATTCAGCACATATCAAGTTTGGTGTAAGCACATATGTATCATCCGATGGTCTACATGTTGACGCAAGAAAGATGACACTCGCCATTAATGAGTACGTGAAGGAGCACCTTCTTCAACTTGGTGCACGTAAGGCATCGTATTACATATACAATGAACCAGATCGGAGAAGACCAGAACGGGCAAACACTGCACTATGGCCACAGACAATCTCACAGCACGCACTACTGAGACCACCAAATGCGGAGATACTAGTAGCACTTACGAAACATCGTATGTACGTTGGAAAGACAGTTGCTGTCTATGACTCAGTATTTCAGCAATATAGAGATGAGGAGAGACCATACGTAGAGGTGGCAACGAGTACCAGTCCCAAGCTCTGCCGGGCACTTCTGAACTTTGCAGGAGCAAGAAGTGGTGATACAGTTCTAGACCCATTCTGCGGTACAGGTACTGTTTTAATGGAAGCGGCGTTACTTGACATGAAGTGTCTTGGGATAGACATCGACAAAAATGCCGTATCGGGTACTATTAACAACTTGAAGTGGTTGGGAGCGCAATTGAAGAGCCCGATTGAGTTCAACATTATTCATGGCGATGCGAGACGTGCCTCGGATATATTGAAACGTCATGTCGATGCGATTGCATTTGAACCGGATCTGGGTCCCACATACGACACACCCCCCAGTCAGTCTGATGCAATGCGTTCTGTAGTCGAGTTGACCAACTTGTATCAAGAGGCACTTCAAAGCCTTGCGAAGTGCCTCAGACCGCATGGCAGAGTAGGAATGACCATTCCGCTTGTCAATACGCAGCAAGAGGCGGTCTCAGTCGATCTAGCACAGATGTTGGATGGAACAGGTCTTCATGTGGTTCGAATGATACCTGCAGAGAGTCTTGCAACAAGTCTTCATAGAGGACAACCAACACGGTTACTACCTGATAGAGAGAGAATACCCGAGAGAAAGAGGGGACAGATTGTTCAACGTGAGGTAATAATGCTGAAACGCGATTAGAAGAATGAATTGACTACATCGTCGAGTATGAAATAGGTCTGCAGTCGGAGCATGTCTCTTTTGACATATGGCATCAGACTGTCGAATATCATGTTTCTGAAAGCACTCACATCAACGTTTCTTTTGGTTGTACTTGCCACCACTTGGAGCATCTTTTCAAGTGCATCCCGAAGATGTCTATATGATATCTCGCCGGACAGTATATTGATATTAAGTACCTCGATTCCAGCCTCATCAATAGGTACATTCTCAAGAAAGGGATATTGTTCACAGAGCGGACGAATGGACTCTTTAAGCGCATCCACCAGCTTTGTCTTTGTGGATATGTCCACATTGACTTGCATAGTGGCACGAAAGATGTGATTGTAGACCTCTAGGCAATCCATCGCTTTACCTATGAGAAGTGCCTCATCTGTCACTTCATATTGACTCACAATCTCATCAAGGAACTGTCCGAACTCACGAAATGTCTCAGGTGAACCCTGCCATTCATTCAGAACCGTTACACAGTCTGTCACATCCTGCAGGTATTGTTGCATAAACTCTCGCATAATGTATTCCAATACGAATCTCATATGACTCAGTCGTGCGAGATTGGACACCACCATGACCATCAAAAGACATTCGTTTGCATCCCATACATACCGACTGTTTTCAGTATCAATAGTCCGTAATGACTCGCGCGATGCACGATCAATGAATGTATGGGTGGCAGATAGGAAGGGAGCAATTAGATCCATTTCAATCTGAACTTCGCTATATGACCTGGCAATTATGTTTCGTCCAGAGCTGCGTTCAATGATCCACACACCCAGTATGGACCTTTTATTTGACACTACATCAACTCCAGATGTTGTAGTACTAATTTGAAAATAAGGATATGCAAAACTTACAATGCACCTCACACAACTCATGGGTGTTGGTATGTCAGTATCATGAAACCCGAACTGTCACAGAGGTAGAACATACTGTTTACCAGAGAAATAAGACTAATGATGTGATAATAAAAGACCATCTTCTATATAATAGACAGACGGCAAAATCAAGAACCGGGTCGGTGGATAGACCGACCCGGTGAATAGGTACTGTTTACCATCATATAATAGTAGTGGATATTTTGAGCTTGTCAACAATCTCTTTGTATCGATTGCGGACGGTTACTTCAGTGACGCGAGCAGTCTTCGCAATCTCAAGCTGTGTACGTCGTTCGCCTGTCAGAATGCTTGAGATATAGATTGCTGCAGCAGCCATGCCTTTGGGATCTTTCCCAATAGTGAGATGTTCCTGGCGGGCAAGATTCAGTATGTCAATGGCCTTCTTTTTTGCCTCACCGGGTAACTTAAGTTCCGTACCAAATCTATGTACAAACTCAATTGGGTTTGCGAATGGTATCTTGAGGTTCAGGTGCCGAAGAATCAGCCTTACACATAGACTGAGTTCCTTACGAGTTATGTGAATCTGCTCTACAACCTCCTCAAGAGGCCGTGGAACTTGATGTACTCGGCATGCCAGGTAGAGTGACGCTGCAATCATCCCAAGTATTGTTCGACCACGAGTCAATCTTTTGCGCAGAGCCTTTCTGTATATCAGTGCAGAGGTTTCACGTATTGAATATGGGATCATGAGTTGAGAACTTATACGATGTAACTCACTCATTGCGACTGCGAGGTTACGTTTATCGGAGGAGTGAACCTTGGTTCTGATCTGCCACTTTCGCAGCCTGTGAATCTGAGCTCTACGGGTAGATGTGAGTCTTCGACCAGCTGCATCCACGTTCTGCCGACCAATGATTGTTGTAAGACCTTGATCGAACTTGCTCCAATCAGTTGGTCCACCAACTCTCTGTCGTGCATTCTGTTCATCAGTAGTGAACGCTCGCCACTCTGGACCCGTATCAATTGAATGATCAGATAAAACAAGACCGCAAGTGGCACACGTGACCTCGCCACGTGCAGCATCAATATAGACTTCGTTTGTATTACAGACGGGACAGACATAGCCGGATTGACCGATGCTTTTGTCTCTGAGTCTTTGGATTTTGTCGTGTCTGCTGGCCAGTGTAACCATCTCCAGGGCCGTCATTGTCGAATCTACGAACAATATCGGAATGGAACCTATGCAATGCACTACCATGTGCGTATGATAGTACCATCTGGCGACGCGGACTTGTTGATGTTCTCGAATAGAGAACACATTGCTCATTCCGCAAACCTAAATAAGTTTTCACGATTGTTGCGATGATTATTTGTATGAACATTTATCGATGAAATATTATACTTGGTCAAGACTCTTGTATCAGTCCGTCTAAAGTATATTGAACGTATAATTGATAATCATACAGCGTTTTGTTTATGTATAAATTATAAAGGGGGATGTACGAAGATTGAGGTGTTAAATAGTTGAAGAGAGATGGTCAAGAGAATCCCTGGCGGTATATGATCAATCTAGTGACTGAGATTATTGCGCAGGCAGCCAAAGTGGATTCTCAGACTGCAAGAGACTCCATAGAGATACCGCCGGATCCCACGCTTGGAGATCTGGCCACTACCATTGCGTTCATACTTGCCAAAAAACTGAGAAAAAACCCTACAGCCATCTCTTCAGAGCTTGTATTGCGGCTTGTTGAAATTACTAGAGATGAACCACTCATAGACAGAGTAGAAACAAAAGGACCATATATCAACCTGTTTTTCAACAGGGGTAGGCTCGCAGAATTTGTAATAAACACAATTAGAGAATGCGCATCAGATTATGGGAAGACGTCTGAATATGCAGGCATGAGGGCGTTAGTAGAATATCCTGCGGTGAATCCATCAAAGCCATGGCACAGAGGTCATGCACGTAATGCGATCATTGGTGATACTCTGGCAAACATGCTTGAAGCAACAGGTCTAGAGGTCGTCAGGATAGACTATATCAATAATCTTGGTCTACAAGTTGCACAACTGACATGGCAACTGATGCATACCAAGAGGCATAGAGAACTACATGAGAAGTACGACCATTATCTTGGTGTGCTCTATGTTGATGCACAGAAGGCATTTGAAGAGGATACACAAGCACAAGAAGAGATACGTCAGATATCACGAGATCTTGAGAATATAGATTCAGCAGCATTCAAAATCAGTGATGAAATGGTCACGGAGTGTCTAAAGGCACAGAACCAGACGGCCTATAGACTGGGTATATTCCATGACTATCAGATATGGGAGAGTGTCATCGCCCACAGTGGACTGCTTGAAGAGACCAAGCGGAGAATACTAACATGCGAAGCGGTGACAAAGTTAGAGGAGGGAGAAAAGGCGGGCTGCATTGTTGTCAAATTAGACAGCATCGACGAGTTCAAGGATATGAAAGAGCCTTACAAGGTACTCTTCAGATCAGATGGTACACGCACCTATACTGGCGCAGACGTGGCACTTCAGATGTGGAAGTTTGGAGTGATAGATGATCCTTTCCAATACATAATATTTGAAGAACAACCAAACGGCAGACCAGTCTATTGTTCTGTTCTAAGGGGACAAAAGAGGAGTATTGGTAGGATAGATTATGTGTTTAATGTGATAGCATCAGATCAATCACATCCTCAGAAACTCATCTATACAATACTGGATCTGCTTGGCTACAAGAGAGAGAGCCGGAACTCAAGACACGTTGCGTATGAATATGTTGGCCTTGAAGATGCAGACTTCTCAGGTCGAAAGGGCACGTGGATTGGCTATACAACAGATGAAGTATTGGACAGACTCGAGGAACTTGCTCTTGAGGAGGTGACAAAACGCAACCCTGATGAGAGTGATGAGTTCAAGAGACGCGTTGCTGCACAGGTGGCGACTGGTGCACTCAGGTATTTTATGCTCAAGGCATCTCCAGACAGAAAGATAGTCTTCAGATGGAACGAGGCACTAGACTTTAATGGAGATGCTGGACCATACCTTCAGTACTCGTATGCAAGGTCACAGAGAATCCTTGAGAAGGCTGAACACGAACAACTGAATGAAGAACCGGACTGGTCACTACTCAATACAGAACAAGAATTAGCTCTACTAAAATATCTTGCCAGATTACCAGAGGAAGTGGTGGAGGTTGTGAGAGGCCTAATAGAGAGCACATGGGCCACAACATTTGCTACAAACAGAGTTGCAGTCTATTGCTACGAGTTAGCAACACTATTCAGCAAGTTCTATGATGCATGCCCAGTACTCAAAGCTGAACCCAAGTTAGCAGCTGCGCGACTTGAACTAGTCAGGGCATTTAAGACAACAATGGCCAACTGCCTACGAATGTTAGGAATACCCATTGTTGAGAGAATGTGAGTTCAACCAGACGTCACTCTAGCAGACTCTATCAGGATAGAGGGGGTCACAGCCGCTCCTGTCACTCTGGTATCAGCACCAACACGTACAACACGCCTCAGCAGATCTCGCATGTTTATACCAATTAATGTGTTTTTCAATGGATGTTTTATTGATCCATTCTCAATATAGCTTCCCTCTAGGATCATTGCACTCAGGTCCCCAGTAGTCATGTTGGGATGATCACCAGTGATTCTGCACAGTACACCTCTTTTGATCTCCGCAATGAGGGCGTCCTGATCACCATGACCTGGCAAGACAATGAAGTTACTTGTTGAGATACTGGGCAGTCCTGCATACGAAGGACGACCTGCATTGCCCGTATTATCTACCGAGTCCTTCTGTGCGGTATATGAATTATGTAGAAGACTCATTAAGACACCAGAGGAGAGAACTTGCGTTCTCTGAGAGAGATAGCCCTCTGCGTCAAAGGGCCTTGAACCAATACCATCTTTCAAGAGACCATCGTCAACTATACTCAGAGACTCGGATGCAATCTCAGAACCCAGTGCGTCACTAATATAGGACCTACCATACTGTACCTCCTCTGCATTAATCGCACCAGCAAAACCGAACCCTAACAGAGAGCTGGATGCAAAGGGATCAAGTAAGACCGGTAGGTCTCCGCCCTCGATTGTCTTTGCTCCAAGATTACGTATGGCACTCTCTGCAGAACTCACACCCACCTGTTCAGGGTTCAACAGACTGAGCCTTCGACTGATCTGATAATCAAAAGAGGAGGTCTGTTCATTATCGCTCTTCAATGCAGGTGAACACGCTATTGACGCGAATGTGCTGTTCATTGTACATTCTATGCCTAGTGAGTTCACAATGGCTCGCGACCTAGTTGCTATTGAGAGTTCGGCCTCGATTGCATATTTACGTCCCTCCAATGTGGACTTTGCAGCATCAACGGCTCTTGAGATTATATCAACTGAAGAGTCGGCACTCAGCTTCGCAATCTGTGGGTCATAAATCACTGTCACCTGGGGATAGTCGCCATTAAAAGAGGGTAGACTCACAAAGTGTGGGTCAGGAATAGAACTCTTTGCTAGTGAGACCGCTTGTTCAACCGCTTCAAGCACATCCTTTTTCTCGTGAGTCGTGACATATGCAAAACCGATTCGCCTGTCGATCACACAGCGTATCCCTGTACCCATATCGCGTTGCTCTAGAGCGGTCTTGATGGAATTGTTTTCGACTTCAATTGTGAATGAACGGGTTGATGCAACATAGGCCTCCGCCTGATCAGCACCAAGCCGACTGGCCTCTCTAAGGGCCAGTTGTGCAATATCAAGAAGTTTAGTCGTCAATTTACATTCCTCCAACCGGTATATCTCGAATGCGAGCGTGTGGCCCGCCGCTTGTATCTGGTACTTGTTGCCCAGCCTTCCCACAGGTGCCAGGTTCCATTACAAAGTCTTTTGCTATTGCATCAACCTTAGCAAGCACATCCAATATCTGTCCCGCAAGAGACACGTCACGTACCATCTGCCCAAGAACACCATTCTCTATGAAATAACCATAATTGGCCTGAAACATGAATTGTCCCTTGGAGGGATCAGTATAACCATAGTTGAAGTCACAGAGAAGGAGACCGTGTTGTGTGTCCTCGATAATCTCGTCGACTTCCCAATCACCCGGTTCCATGAAGGTGTTGCTCATTCTAGGAATTGGAGGACTCATAAATGACTGTGCTCGCGCAGCACCATTGGCTATCATACCTAGTCTAGAGGAGGTCTCTAGACTATGCAACAACTCAGTGAGTATGCCATTCTTGACGAGATGTCGTTTTTTAGTCTTGGTGCCCTCCCAGTCATACTCGAATGAACCACGTAGAGATGCGAGGGTGGGATCATCACTCAGATTCAGTTCTTCAGGACCGACCGACTTGCCAACCTTGTCCTCTAACACAGTTGTATGAGCTGGCCAGTTGTCCGCCTCACATGCATGTCCAAATGCCTCATGAACCATTACACCATTTAATACAGGATTCATGACAACATCATAGTTTCCACCCTTGACTGCAACAGAAGACAGCAGCTGAATTGCCAACTCGGAGGCATTCGTTCCAAGATTCTGTACAGTCTCGCTCTTCATAACTTCGAATCCGCCTCTCATCCCAAAGGATTTGAAGGCTCGCTGACGACTTGCACCATCTTTGGATGTTGAAACTGCTGACAACCGGGGTAAGAAGGTCTTCATATGAATCTCAGTTCCGAGAGAATTGGCGATAAACAGTTCAGTAGTGGTGTCAGAATATATCGTCCGCGTATTGATGATTCTCTTGTCAAACTGACGCATCTGTTCGTCAATCGTCTTGGATAATATCATCTTCTCATCTATTGGGACCTGATCGAGGGGCACCTTTACGTCCATTTCCACATGGTCATGATAGGTTGGTCCATCAATATCGAACTTGTGTGCAACTCTGGATCTAGTTGCAAGTGCAAGTCTTGCAACGGATTCGCCCACGTCGCGCATACCTCCTGTTGTCAAATCAGAGGTCTGCGCAAAAGCCCATGCTCCATCAATAAAGGCACGTATACCCGCACCCCTCAGGCGGGCAGCCACACAACGTCTGGTGACACCGTCACTCACCTCAATGACTGTGGACGTAGTGGATTCAATTCGGATATCAGCAAAACGCACTCCCGCTTTCAGAGCGGATTCGATTGCAGCCCGGGCGAGATACTCCATGTCTTTCAATACCCCATTAACACACATGTGGTCATTCTATGTACAATATAATATCTTCTAAGCAGGCAGTGGCCGAGTGGTGATTCATGCATCTCTGTATTATCTTCCGACTCATATAATTGATTGACACCAACACACTGTAGACATCTCAGATGTTGTCTGCGTAATACATGAGTTATTCTCTAGTCTATTTCATATCACCTTGATACACTCCGGAGGTTATCAGTTGAAACAAGTCGCGGTTCGACCCAAGTGTAGCTCATGTTGGAGCACTGAAGCAACACATATGTGTCAAGACTGTGGAGAACCCCTCTGCAAGAGATGTCTAGCGCCACATACAACGGAGTTTTTCATGTGTAGTGATTGCCATGTTTCTATAGGACCAGTTGCCAATAATGAGACACCAAACATGTGTCCCGAGTGCAAATCAGAGAGAATCATCATCAGTAGACGTATAGAGGATGTATGCCCACGATGTCACTCAGCGCGCGTGGTATCAATTGAAGAAAAACGAACGGACCTCAATCTAAGACTCAGGCAGGCAATTATGTCTATTCAATATGGATACATCAGAATGAGAGAGGTCGCTAACAGGCTACTCAATGCAAAGAGAACCCTTGTGTCGCTTCGCAGAGCAAACTTTGTCGCATTCTACTGGTTTGAAGACAAGTTGGAGAAGATTCAGGAGGACATGGATGCCATTAAGAACCGCGTATTGAATCAAGCGGACAGTACAGCACGAAGAATTGCTGCAGAGACAAGGGGATTAATGGATGCAGAGAGTTGGACAGTGGACCAGTTCTCGTTTATTGAGGGAGTTGTGACACGTTTGATGGATCTGGGTCAAAAGTACAGAGAAATTATTGATGACTCGCTCAAAGACATCTCCATAGAACTGGCAGATCTCACGAAGGATCTTGAGGGCCTTGAATACTATAGAAAGGAGTTTGCATCCTTTTATGACTACGCTGAACTGCAGCTGAGCGAAATACCGGTCTGTGCACTACCAAATATCCGGCTCACAAGCAGTGACTTTCTTAGAATAGACAAGGCCTCAGGGAAACTCTATGTGACCAATAAGAGACTCATCTTTATGGCTATGATTGGTACTTTTCGACGTCGAACAGAAGTTGTATTTGACTGCCCGCTGAATTATCTGACGTCGATAGAGACTGAACATGTGATAAGAAAAAGAGTGGTATTCAAGATGAGGCAGGGGTATATCAAGATTGCATGCAGTGAACAGACCCAGAGAGTGTTAAGAGAATACATAGAGATTGCAAAAAATTTCGACAAGTATGCTCAGATGGACATGCAGCGCATACGTCGACTTGAAAAGAGGGACTTCAATACAAGCGATCTTCGACTGAAGATTGAAGAGATGATATATACACTTCTGTCACCAAATAGAAAGAGAACACAGAGTATCATGTGTGATCAGACCGAGTCAACTGAGTCCACAAGACCGCATATTGTACCAAAACAACCAGGGGGTGTTAAAAGACAACCATATCCGGACTATGGTCTTGGATCGACCCACGCAGAATCACGATATGGCGTGCTATCTAGCGGTTGGGGGTCTCAGAACAGTTCGGATTCACCTGAAACAAGACGACTAAAGAGAGAGGCGGAGGATATAGACCGAGCAACTCAGAATGTTATTGAGCGACTCAAGAGAGGACATATGTTGGTAGAGGAGTTCGTTCAGACGTATAGGAACCTTATGCGTGATGCCTACGATAATAAAAGGGCATTAGAATATCTACAGAGAGGTACCAGGAAGAGTTGGTATTGACTAGACACCCAGTTGACTCTCCAGTGACCTGATTGCCTCTTCAAGAGCATCTGCCTCGGAGACTGCTTGCTTTTTGGCACGACTGGCCGCACCCTCTTCAATTCCAGCAGCCGCGTCTATCTCGGCCATCGCAGAGGATATCTCCTCCTGGGTCGGCTGTGAACCGCCACTCACAAGGGCATCCTCTGTGAGAGAACTCTCAATCTCAAGTTCCTCCATTTTACGTGCGATCGTGTCATAGTTTGCTATGACCTTTGATGCGTCAAAAGCCTCACCAAGGACTGCAAGTATTGAGGCCACTTTTTCAACAGATTTGGCGGCATTAGCAGTTGCCTGGGCACGTTTGAGATACGATATTATTAGTAAGATCTGAAATCGGGACTTGTCAGTAGCGAGTGCTTGCTTTCGAAAACGTACCAATTCAGCTGCATATGTACGATAGGCATCAATATTGTTCTCTCGTCTAGCATGAATTGCTCGTGCCTTGATATCACGAGACTCGTTCTCAAGACGTATTCTCTCCCGTTCGAGTTCTTTGGACATTATACGAAGATGTATGACCACCTCCGTCACATCAGGTCGATTGCTGCCCCATGCAAAGGCCTTCTTCAGGGTCTTCAGTGTGTCACGACCTCCAACTATGTTGAGTACAAATTTGATACTTGTCTTAACGTTTAAAGTTTCGCAGGTTGTGTATTAACAGTTGCAGAGAGTTACCTCGGGCATGTCTGAGAGAAGACACACACAACACGCCAATTAACATATACAGATTCATATGTATTAATACACATAGAAGTGAGGTAGAATGTCAGATAGAATTGACTTGGGACTGAAGGCGCTTATTGATAAAGCAATTGAACTAGACAATAGGGGATTAAAGAAAGAGGCATGCAACTACTATTTGAAGTCCAGTAAGATACTGCTCAAAATGGCAAATAGCACGCCCCTCGCTTCCGTGAAGAGACTCTACATGCAACGTGCACAAGAATGTGTTGAACGTGTGAGATACCTTATGGGTACAAGAGGGACTGCTATTCCGCCACAGCCAAAATTAGAGAGTATCTCACATACTAGAGACTCTAAAGAACAACCAACCAAGAGGGGTATGACGGATGAGGAAGACGAGGTTGACGAGGAAACAAAAAGACTACAGGACATGATTGCAGACACCATAATTACTGAACGACCAAATGTGAAGATGTCGGAGGTTGCAGATCTTCAGGATGCAAAACAGGCCATCACTGAGGCAATATTGACGCCCATGCGATATCCAGTCTTGTTTAAGGGCAAAGCCCGACAACCATGGAGAGCAATTCTCTTCTATGGTCCCTCAGGCTGCGGAAAGACACTCATTGCAAAGGCAGTAGCGGCTGGAATCAATGCAACATTTTTCAACGTATCAGCGGCCAATATAGTCAGTAAATGGCTTGGTGAGTCTGAAAGACTAGTCATGAAACTCTTTGAACTCGCACGAAAAAATCAACCTTCAGTGATATTTATCGACGAGATAGATTCGATAGGTATATCGAGAACAAGTGAGGATGTCGGTGGAGAGAGGCGCCTCAAGACCCAATTACTGACAGAACTTCAGGGACTCAGTAGCACAACACAGGATCGAGTCACGGTCATAGGCGCAACAAATATCCCATGGGAACTGGATATTGCACTGAGATCCAGATTTGAGAAACGCATCTACATTCCGCTGCCTACACGAGAGGCAAGACGAGAGATCTTTGAGATACATATGGAGGAGATAGAGGTCAGTCCAGATGTTGATTATCTCGAACTTGCAGACCTCACAGAGGGATACAGTGGACGTGACATAAGTGTGGTGTGTAGGGAGGCAGCAATGGAACCTATAAGAGAACTCCAACCAGACGGTATAGAGGACAGGGAGGAGGAGGTGCTAGATCTACGCCCTGTTGATAGAGGGGACTTTCTAAGTGCTATTGAGCGTGTCAAGCCCACTACTCCGCCGGAGATGATCAGGAGATACATTGAGTGGGCAAGTGTGACATAGGGAGGACATAAAATGGCCACCAAGGAGCAGAAGAGAAAAAAAGAAGATAAGAGCGAGAATAAGGGGGCCGAACATCAGTCACCAGTAGCGAGTATAACTAGACCCTCAACACAGGAGATGGAGGAGCAGCCAGATCTAACCGAATTGGAGACAGAATTGAGTATACAGACTGATACAGATAAGACACAGATCACTACAGAAGCAGTCATACCACTACCTGTGGAACAGGTTCTGTATCCAACATGGGGCAGTAGAGAGGAAGCAGGTTATATGTATGACATTCCTGCAATAGCAGAACAGAGAGAGTTATGGGCGAATGAGTGGGCAGACTTTATTCTTGAGTGGATGAGTTCAGAGAGTTTACATATTCTGAATTTATCAGACTTCATAAGAAAGACTCCATTCAAAGAGTTTTATGACAAAACAACCACATTCTGGATACTGGGAGATACACTAGTCAACAAGAGAATAGCAGAATGGCTCGATAAGGAACATACGTCACTGAGAGTGTATTGGCGAACTCTGGAAGAATGGGCAGATATACTCTATAAATGGGCACTGAGTGTAGGTTCGATATTGCTGGATTTGCAGAGCCTGATCATTCAGGAGAGTAAGCAGGAGTTTGCAACGCTTCCACCAAACGATCTTCGAAAGGTGTTGACCATCATGGTATCGAAGGGTCTTGCAGAATGGGTAGACACAAAACGCTACGCAATAAGAATCAAAATCTAAGGTGGCGCAGCATCGGATCCATCATCATGGGTATCCTTAACATCACGGGACCTAAGTCCGGGGAAGTAATAACGACAACCAGTACTCAGTCGCATGCCTACCACTGCAATTCCTGCCTCAACAAGACTAGACAACACCTGTCGTGCATGATCCTCGGACCATTTGAACTGAATCATCACATCCTCAACTGTAAGGGGTTCCTTTATTGCAGCCAGCCTCACAACCTCGGCCTGGTCAGAACTCAGTTCAAGGGGCCTGAGTTGGACAACCTTGACACCATCTCTCAGCAGCCTTATTCCAGGTAGAAGACCGTTTCTAGCCACGCGATTGACTGCCTCTAGTACATCATTATAGCGAATATTCTTGTATTGAGGAAGACGTCGCACCACTTGAACGATCAACTCAGCCACTTCCATGAATCCCTTGGAGGCATTTTCTGCTGCCACATCTAATACTGCAAGGCCAAGCTCATCATAATATTCTTCTAGATTGACAGATTCAAAGCGCATATCACCACTGTTTGGTGGGAACTGAAGCATCTGAGCAGCCTCGGGAAAACGCTCTGTTATCCGCTCACTTCGTAAAAAGTCTTCGACACTCAGTCCACAGCCTCTCATTCGTTCTATGTTTGCCTGTATATCTGCTATTAGTGCCTGACTCTCTCGCCTAAATGCTGTCACTTCGACTAACCCCATCTGATACAGGCGTTTCAGCTGATCTAGCGTCGCAATTGACGCATAGAGTTCACTCTCAATCCTGCTGCTCATGCAGACACATACCCCGGCGAGATGTCATTGACATGGACTGTAGACGAATCACTGTTCCTCTCCTTTAAGTGGAAGTATTATCTCAGGTATGCCATTATGGCGTCAACCGGTCACGGTCTCTTGGCAGAAGTGTGGCCTCGCGGATATTATCAAGACCCAGAAGCTGCATGGTCAGACGTTCCACACCAAGTCCAAGACCACCATGAGGTGGCGCGCCGTACTTGAATGGTTCAATGTAGAAGGTAAAGTTGTCTGGATTGAACCCCTTCGCCCTGAATCTCTCGACTAGAAGATCATAGAGATGTATACGCTGACCACCTGTTGTGATCTCCATACCCTTGTATAGTAGATCAAAACTCTCAGTCATACCCTCATCTGACAGACTAGGCATTGTATATGCGGGCCGTAGGTCCAGTGGATAGTGGGTGACGAAGACCATGTCAGTATGGAATCGTTCTCTGAATATCTCGTGAAGCAGATGTTCAGACTCCGGATCAAAGTCATCACCCACATTAATCTCTTTTCCATTATCTCTCAGAAGATTAATGGCATCCACATATTTCAAACGTCTGAAGGGTACTCTAGGAACCTGTAGATCGACACCAAGAAGTTCAAGTTCTGCAGCAGCATGCTTGGCAGTCTTCTTGAGAGCATGATTCAGCATTCGCTCCTCCATCATCATGACATCGTTTACATCACTTATCCAGGCCATCTCAAAGTCAAAGGAGGTGTACTCGTTGATATGACGACGCGTATTATGTTTCTCAGCACGGAAGACTGGTGCGATCTCGAATACACGCCCGAATCCAGCGAGAAGCATCAGTTGTTTGTAAAACTGAGGGCTCTGTGCAAGGTATGCCTTTCGTTCGAAATATTTGACCTCAAACAGATTTGCACCGCCCTCCGTCGCCTCGGCCACTATCTTTGGGGTATGAATCTCCACAAATCCCTCTTTCAAGAGATATTCACGCGCATAACTTACAAGACAACTCTGCACCTTAAAGATAGCGGATATCTTCGGCCTTCTGAGATCAAGAATCCGGTGGTTCAGACGCGTGTCGATGTCAATATCCACCTTCCCCTCAACAAGGTCGATAGGAAGGCGGGCTGCAGTGTTGATCAACCGAAGTGAATCTGGAATCACTTCCACACCACCAGGGGCCTGATCAGACACCACAACACGGCCATGAATGGCAATTACGCATTCTGGTCTGAGTTGTTCAGCCATGGTAAATACGGCAGGAGTTACCTTTGTTGCAGGCACTGTGACTTGAATTGTCCCATGTTCGTCACGAAGAACAATGAACTTTATTCGTCCTTTATCACGTAGGATATGTACCCACCCTAGGAGCGTCACTTCCTGATCTGCAATATCCCTCGTGACCTGATCTGTATAGTGAGTGCGTCTGCCTTTACCTATTGGTTCAACACCAGCTCTAGTGTAGAAGTCCATGAATGAGCGCCTCTTCTGAATCGACTCTGGCGATACATTCTTGTTTTAAGAGAGTTTTGGACGAGGATTTGAATATCATGTGTATAATAGTAATTCAGACAATATCCAACTAGACTCATGCAGGAGTATCTGTCAAGATGTACGTCGTCATCCTTTTGTCTTTGTTATTCTGCTCCTCACGAATGAGTCCTAGCTCTTTGAGTCTGCAGAGTCCGTAGTTGACAGTACGCGGCGGCAAGAAAGTCTGTTCAATTAGAGCCTGTCGCGACATTCGTTTGTTGTATTTAAGAAGCACATATACTAGCTTTGCAGATGGTGGCAACGCTAGAAATGAACGACGTGCAAACGTGATCCCCCCATTGGGTGATCACCATTTACAGTGCATACCTCCTTCTGTCATTTTTCACAGTAAGTAGGGAAAGACCATTGACTCATAAGACTTTTCATTAGACATCGTGGATGTCATCTTAAGCACACCGCTCGGAGGTGTCATATGATGACAGGCAACAAACGACTTGATTCTGTCCTGCCACCAAGGGCATATCGGCGTTGTTCTTTCCATCCTTAAGTTGACATTCACGAATTGACACCGCAATTTTTTTTATGTATATTATTTACTTATTATTTGATTATTATTTGTTAACGGTCTATCATACATGATTAAGGGAGAGATTAACGAGATTGAAGGAGTCACATAAGAGACTTGTATTCTATATCTTGTTACCTGCCGTGCTCTTTGTTGAAATACACCCGTTCATCAACATGTTTGGTGTAATCACGACCGACTCGTGTAATACTGTACCTGCAGGTTATCCCTTCTTGAAAAACGCCCCTATCAC
>FWPU01002870.1_pt1 | contig 27395 bp, 23 predicted proteins | sample 2228361 | NCBI WGS metagenome assembly FWPU01 (sample SAMEA103939777, study PRJEB20133) | metagenome
AGGTAAAGTTAACGACAGTCTCCCGTTCGAGATGCTCTCGATGGCTGTCCGCCCTTGAACCCCCGCGACGCAGTGGATAGACCGCGGAGAGGGGTGCAGGGGTGAGGGGAAAATACTGCGCAAAAGTTCATAACAGCTTCTAGCGCGCCTTTCCTTCCCCTCGCTTACGAGCGGGGGCCGGGGGGCGAGAGGTGAAAAGTGCATCACACGCTCTGAGCGCGCCATCAGGGAGTGCCCAGCAGCACCTGAGCGATCCAACCCGCGCGCCCGTCCTGGAATTCCACTTCCCACCACCAGTGTTCGCCAGACGGCACTGGCCCCTCGACGATCGTGCCCATCTCCCCTGCCGCTGCTCGCCCGATGTCGCAGGCGTTCACATCGGGGATGCGGCACAGGTTGAGATCAGCGCGCACGACCACCATCTTGCCCACTTCCCAGGATTCCACGCCGTAAGAGATGTTAGGCCGCGAAGTCGCCGTCGCTGTGACCGATGAGGTAGTCGGAGCGGGAGTCTGCGGCGTCCCGGACTCGGCCACGGTGGGCGAAAGGGACGGCGGGCGCGGCGAAGGTGTCGGCGTAGCCGGACGCGCAGCGCCGGGCGGAGGCACATCGAGCGGTTGTTGCTCTGGCGGCAGGGGATTGCCTGCATCGTCCACCACGACGATCCGCGCGTGCAGGCTCGGCCCGCTCACCCAGCGTACCTCCTGGCCCAGGTTGTCCACCACCTGATACCATGGCCCGGCCTGGGCTTCGCGATTCACCGCGGAGACACGGTAAGTGCTGCCCGGTTCCAGGTCAGTCAGACGTCTGGCCGAGGTGCTGGGTGCGTCGTAAGCGGGGATGGGATCGCCCTCCAGCACGCGAAACCACAGCCCGCTTTCCATCTGCGGCCCGCTAGTGGGGACAGGCGTAGGTGGCGTCAGCGTCAGGCGGGCGATCTCTGCCTGTGTTGCTGCCAGCGCCGCATCTGCTGTGGCCTGAGCGATGGCCTGCGCCGCGGCGCGCGTGGCGACATCGGCGGTGACAGTCAGATCAGCGGGTGGGATGGACGTCGGTTTGGCTTCATCTTCGCCCCCCACACCGGCCAGCGTCAGGATGAACGCCCCGAACAGCCCCAGCGCCACGACCATGCTGATGACTGCCAGCAACGTATTGCCCCGCATGGTCTGCCAGACTGTCCGCAGCGCCTCCTGAGCCTGGAGCAGACGTTCATCCCCTTCTCCCTGCTCAGCGCTCGCCTCGACAACGCGGGTGCGGCGCGCGCGGCGCGGCAGGCCCCACGCCTGCATGGGGTCGGGGATGGGCGGCAACTGCGCCAGCAGCAGATCGGAACTGAGCTGCAGGACAATGACCGACACATCGTCGCCCCCGTCGCGCTCGTTGGCCAGGGTCACCAGTGTCTCGGCGGCCTGCTGCCCGGCTTGCTCGCCGACCGTCTGCGCGATTTCCTCTGGCGTCACCGAGCGAGTCAGGCTGGCGCTGCACAGCACCACACAGTCGCCCGACCGCACTCGCCCGCTGATGATGTCCACCCGCGCTGAGTGACTGACGCCCAGCAGGCGGGCGGGCTGTTCCACGGCCAGCACTGCCGAAGGCGGTTCCGGCGTCAGGCGACGCGGCGCGCCGTCGCGGATGAGGAAGGCCGGACAGTCGCCCACACTGCCGATGATCAACTCGTTGCCACGCACGACGGCGCTCAGCACCGCCGTGCCCATTTCCAGGCCGGATTCGATGGCTTCGGCGAAGATGACATTGTTGGCCTCGGCGATGGCGCGGGCCAATCGTTCGGCGGGCGCTCCTTCCGGCTGTTCGTAGTAGCTGCTGAGAATGGTGCTGACGGCATACTGACTGGCCAGGTCGCCGCGTTCCAGGTCGGGCGAGGCATCGGCCAGCACAAAGAGCTGCCCCAAACGGCCCAGCATCAGGGGGTCATCGGGCACGTGATTGCCAATGGCGTCCAGGTTGTCTGCGCGTTCTTTGCCGGCGTCGGTGTACATGGCCACGCTGACGTTCAGCGGCGCAGCGTTTGTCTCAGCCATAGTCCTGCCCCTCAATCCAGCAACATCTTGAACACGAACAGGGTGTCGCCCAGGCGGATCTCGTCGTTTTCGTGCAAAGGAGTCGCGCCCCGAATCTCCTGCCCGTTGATATACACCGGATTCGTCGTCCCAAACGGCCACAAGTGGAAAACAGGCGCTTCATCGGGAGCGTCGGCGGGCGGTTCGAGCGTCAGGCGGGCGTGATGGCGCGATAGCCGCGGATCATCCCAGCGCAGGTCTCCTTCGCGCCCGATGATCTGATTGGCCTGCACCGGCAGGATCGTCCCCCGCTTTTCCAAGGGCGCTTTGACGATCAGCCAGCCCAGCGGAACAGGCGGGGTGAGTGGGGCCGCGGGCACTTCCTGGGCACGCTCGTCGGGGATGGCTTCGGTGAGTTGAGGGCCATCGGGCGGGGCCGCAGACGCGCCGGTCGGCTCCGCGCGCCGGGATGTGCTGCCCGCCGGTGGCCCATACGCTCGCCGCTGCGCTTCTTCCAGCACACAATATGGGCAGGTCTGATGGGGTGGATCGAAGGGACCGTGTCGGTCGCAGAAGCCCCCGCCAGCAGCCATCACTCGCCTCATCCTTTCCGGGTAAAGCGTGCCCCCCATTCTAGCACGGGCCGGTCAAAGCGAAAAACGGTCCGGAAGAAAGGGGGGGGTGCTTTCGGATTCGGGGGCGGAATTCACCGCAGAGACGCCAAGGGCGCAGAGCAAAACCAATGAGAAAGCCTCTGCGCCCTTGCGGTTCAAGCGATGAGCGGGGCGGCTGCGCTTCAGTCCAGGGCAGTCGTCGCGATTTCGCACGACGGGTGCTCCTCGCTCGTGCGCTTCCTGGCGGTCTCGTAGCGGTGCAGATAGCGGATCAGCCCGACCGCGAGCAGGAATAGGCTCACGGCCACGATCACCTCTCCGTCGAGCGCAGGGGGCAGGCGGTTCGCTTCGACCAGAGGCACTTCGTTGCCATGCGCGTCCAGAGTTGTCTGGACGGTTTCCTTCCAGGGCCAGACCTTGCGCAGCGATCCCAGCAGCACGCCGGTCAGCAAGGCCATCATGCGGTGATGGTGATGCACAAACATATAGGACAACAACCGCGAGAAGAGGGCCAGCCCTACTGCCGCGCCCAGCACGAACACGCTCAGCGTGATCACGTCGCGGTTCGTCACCGCTTCCAGAAGCTGCGCATATTTGCCCATCAGCACCAGCAGGAACGACCCCGAAATACCCGGCAGGATCATGGCCATGATCGCGATCATCCCCGCCAGGAAGAAGACGGGCAACTCGGCTGGCGTGTGTACGGGCACTGCGCCCACGACTGCATAGGTGATCACCGCTCCAGTGGCCGCTATGCCAATCGCCCTGGCGTTCCACCGCCCCACGCGCTGACCCACTACCCACACCGAGGCCGTCACCAGCCCGAAGAAGAACGACCACACAAACACCGGGTGATTGGCAAGCAGGTGCGAGATCAATCTGGCCAGGCTGAAGATCGCCACCAGTATCCCCGCGCCCAACGGCACCAGGAACTCCCAGGGCACGACCCATAGCGCTTCCCTGATCCTGCCCTGCAGAGCCAGCTTCAGCGCTTTGCTGCTCACGGTCTTGATGCTGTGAATCAATTCCTCATAGATTCCGAACAGCAGCGCCATCGTGCCGCCGCTGACCCCAGGGACCAGGTCGGCAGACCCCATGCTGAAACCTGTCACGAACAGACGCAGCATGGCCGCGCGTCGCTGTGCTGACCGTTTGAGCAAATCGCGGAGCGTTCGCATCCAGTTTTCCCCTCTGATGATTCCAACCCTGCGCCAGGAAGGTGGTCGAATGTTCCTCTCCTGCTGCAACGGAGCGCGGCAAGCGCGCACCTCATGAGTCTACCGCACAAAATGAGGGGCCATCTGGTCCCTCTCGTGAGAAGTTCGCGCGACACCTATGCCTGGGTGGGATTATAGCGGCACGGCGGGGCGAACTCCAAACCGGCCCTTGGCTGGGGCGCATTCGCTTTTGGGGAGGGTCATTTTGAACCGCCAAGGGGCGAGCATAAGGTAATCCCCTCGCTCCGCGACACCGTCGCGAGGGTTCAAGGGCGGACAATGATCGAGAAAACATAATGATTGGCTCGCCTAGTCTACCTCACCCCCAGCCTCGCTTCGCTCGGCTCGCCCCCTCTCCGCGTCGGAGAGGGGGCAGCGAGGCGCGTGAGCGCCAAGCGGGGGTGAGGTAAAATTAAGAACGGCCCTCTGCTCCAGATATTCTCAAGGGCTGTCCGCTCCTGAAGTCGCGAGGAGAGGGGCAACAGACCTCAGCAAGCCGCCTGCCCCATCTTGCGCGCACCCCAGGCAAATTCACCGCTGACAGATGCCTACCATTCTGCTATAATGAAAACGCATGGGGGTGACTGGCTTCGACGTGGGAGGTTGGTCACAGACTGCAAGCCGAGGCGCTCTACCCTCGTTAATCCAGAGCACACCTATAAGTGCCAACAGCACTTCCCGTCTCGCGCTGGCTGCGTAGTAGCCACGCAGACAAACCGATACCCTGCGGGGTATCCGTCTGCCCCGACCGTCTCCTGTCCGGGCGGCAAGCAGGCGTCACAAAGGACAGGATGCGCTGCGCTGACGCCGATACGTAGCAGCTAAGACCCATCGGCTAGCGCGCGGACAACCTCCGCCAGCTTGGGTTGCCCCGCGCGAAACTGAGAAGCTGGCTAAGCTTGTAGACGTTTGTGCCCGAATCTTGCGGACGGGGGTTCAATTCCCCCCACCTCCACCTCAACAAACAACGCCGACCTGCCCAGGCCGGCGTTGTCTTTTCCAGATTAATGCAGAGCACTACCGTTCCTGACGAGCCACTGCCCCTGTCAGGTGTGTCTCGGCCTGCGCCGGAGCAGTGTTCCTGGCCTGTGCCTGCCGTTCCTCGGTCAGCTCGGCCTCCAGGCGGGCGATCTCCTCCTGCTGGGCGCGCAAGGCCCGGAAGCGCAGCACGATCCACGCCACCATCAGCGCCAGGACAAACGCCATCGCCGCGTAGCCCAGCGCCATGTACTCGGCGTATTTGCCAAAATCGAAGTCCATCGTCCCCTCCTCTGCGGGCTACAGCTCGGACAGCACTTCGAGCTTGCGCCGCGTGACATACTGATTGAGATTCTCCAGGCGGATGCGGTACCAGATCAAGACGACGGTGAGCACCGCGAACGAAAACAGATTGAAGAAGAGCGTATCGCGGATGCGCCCGGTGACATCAAAGCTGCCGGTCGGGTCGGCCTGCGACGGCCCGGCGACGACCGGGTGAATCGTGTCCGGGCGTACGCGGATGATGATGATGGTGAACAGGACACTGGCAAAGGCGACGATGCCATAGACCGCGGCGAAACGCCGTCGTCGTTCCACATCCTCAATGCCGGAGCGCAACATCAGGTAGGCGGCATAGGCCAGCCACATGATGGTGATGCTGGTCAGGCGCGGGTCCCACGTCCACCACGTATTCCAGATCGGGCGTGCCCAGGCCATGCCGGTCAGGATGGTGATGGCCGACATGCCCAACCCGATCTCGACGTTGGACAGGCCGAAGATGTCCCATTTGGGATCGCGCGTGCGCAGATAGGCGATGCCACCGAACACCGTCGCCGCGAAGGCGATGAACGCCCCCAGGAACGATCCAAGGTGCACGTAGAAGATGCGTTGCGCCGCGCCCTGCTGTCTCTCCGGGCCGACCCAGAACAGCGCCAGATACAGGCCGATGACGAACAGCACGGCGGCGGCGGCCGTCAGCGCGCGCAGGATACGAGTACGTGTTGCAGAGTACGTCATGTCAGCAGGCTCCTCGAAAGCTTATAGCGGTCAGCCATCAGCCGTTAGCGGTCAGCAAGAGAGTCGAGGTCTTGTCTCTTTGGCTGAAGGCTGACACCTCGCTCACTCCTCGACCACATAATCGAACAGGCCGTAACCCGCCGCCAGAAAGATCACGTCGGCCACGGCCAGCAATTGCAGCCAGGGCAACCAGTCGTCGCGCGGCAGCCCCTCCAGAATGGCGGTGCTGGCCCGCACCGCGCTGATCAGCACCGGCAACACGACCGGCATCAGGATGATCGGCAGCAGGGCTTCGCGGGCGCGGGCGTGCACGGTCATGCTGGAAAGCAGCGTCCCCGCCGCCGTGAAGCCCACGCTGCCCAGAATCACCACCAGCACCAGCAGCGGCCTGACCAGCGTCACGTTGAACAACACGGTGAGCAACACCAGCAGCACCAGCGCGATCACCAACACGAAGAGCAGGTTGCCGATCATCTTGCCGAAGAAGAGCGCGCCCCGGTCTATGGGGGCCAGCAGCAGCGCGTCCAGGCTGCCGCGATCTTTTTCGGCGGCCAGGCTGCGGCTCAGCCCGATCATCCCCGCGAAGACGACCGTCACCCACAGCACACCGGCGACCGTCGTCTGCCGCGCTTCCCTGTCCAGTTCCAGCGCCAGGCTGAAGACCATCACCGTCATGAAGGTGAACAGCACCATGCTGTTGATCAGCTCGCGGCTGCGGATTTCGGCCCGCAGGTCTTTCCAGGCAATGGCCCCCACCGCCCGCCAGAAGGGAGTCAGGCGCTGCCGGGCGCGGACGCTCGCCGCCGCGGGGCGGGCCGCTGCTGTCTCTGCCGGAGCAGGAGAAGTGGTAGGTTCGGGGCTGACAGTCATCGCGTTGTCACAGCTCCGGTCACGTCGGCATAGAGCGCGGGCAGCGCGTCCGGATCGATCTCACGGCAAAGCGCGTCGAAGGCGATCTTGCCGCGGCTGAGGATGGCGATCCGGTCGGCCAGGGCGTGCCCGCGCCGCAGATCGTGCGTGGTCATGATCACCGTGCGACCTTCCGTCGCCACCTGACGCAGCAGATCGTCGAGCACCGCCGCGGCATCCTGATCCAGGCCGGTATATGGCTCGTCGAGCAGCAGGATGGCCGGGTTGTGCAGGATGGCGCGGGCGATGGCCAGCCGCTGTAACATCCCCCGGCTGTAGGTCTGCACCACGTCGCGCGCGCGCCGCGCCAACCCCACGCGCTCCAATACCTCGGCCACGCGGGCACGGCGCGTCTCTGGTGGCAGGTGATAGAGCCGCGCGAAGAAGAGCAGGTTTTCCTCGGCGGTGAGAGTATCGTAGAGCAGCGGCTGATGGCTGACCACGCCAAGCTGCGCCCGCACGAATTCGGCTTCGGCGGGCAGGTCCCAGCCGCCAATACGCACCGTGCCGCTGGTCGGGCGGGCCAGCGCCCCCAGGATGCGCAGCAGCGTCGTCTTGCCGGAGCCGTTCGGCCCCAGCAGGGTCAGGAATTGCCCACGCGGCACGTCCAGGTCTAGCCCGCGCAAGACCGGGTTGAGGCCGAAAGTCTTGCTTAGCTTGCGGATTTCGATCATCCGGTCAGCGGTCGCAGGCATGGGCTATTCGTCCTCGCCCATCAGCGGCAACAGGCGTTCCATCAGCAGCGCGCGCCGCTCCTGATAGGTCTCCTCGTCGAGCCTGCCAGTTTCGTAGGCATCGTCCAGCGCGGCGATGGCCTTCAGCAACGTCTGTTTGTCGGCATTGACAGGCGGCTCCTGCCAGCCATCCGCGGCCCGCAACTGCGGGGGCGGAGCTACCGCCCTGCGCTGCCGGTACCACAGCACACCGGCCAGGGCCAGCGCGGTCGCTCCGGCCACAGCCAGGGCAATCGCCGCGGTATTGGTGCTGGAACCGCCCGACGACGCGGAGGTGCTCACCAGCGTAATAGTGCGGGTGGGCCGGCCCACCAGCTCGAAGATGAGGCGTTCGCCCGCTGGCAGAGGTTTGGTCAGGGGATGTTCCTTGACCAGGGTGAAATCTTTGTTGGGGTTGATCTCCTCGCCTGGAGCCAGTTCAGTGACGCGCACGCCCCCATGCGACACACGGTAGCGCCACGCGCCATCTTCGTCCAACTGCGCGCTGCGCAGGGTCACCGTGTCGTTGGGCAAGAGCACCGCGCCGTCCACGACGGGGTAACTGAATGCCTGATCGATCACCGCGCCGTTGTCGTAGGGCAGATAGTAGGCGATGGTGATCGTGTGCACCTGACCAGGGCGCAGCGGCCAGGTATCGCGCACGATGGGCACACCATTTTCCACCTGCACATCGTAGCGCTGACTGCCCTCGGCCTGCATCGGCTGAATGCCAAAGGCTGCGGGCGGCAACTCGACGGCCACCGAGGCAAACCAATCGTTCGGGCCGGCGCGTTCTGGCAGGGTGACGATGCGATCGCCGGTGTTGGCCAGTTCCAGGCGCAACCACACTTCCAGCCCGAATTGTTCGATGGGCGCGTAGTTGATCAGCATCTGCGCCCAGGTGATGGCCACAGTGGCCGGATCGGTAGTGTGTTCGTAGACGGTGACATCCTGGGTGAGCGTCTGCTCGTCGCCATTGATGGCGGGAATCTGCGCACCCTGCGGGATGTCATCGTAGGTCACCTGAACCAGATAAACATTGCCCGGCGCACGGGCAACGTTCTCGAACAGGAAGGCCCCTCCTTCGCCCGACTGCGTCTCATAGGTGCCTGCCAGGTTGCCGTGCACGTCCAGCACGTAGAGTTGCATCGGCAGCCCCGCGGGAACGGCCTCGCCCCCCGCCGTGCCCTGCACCAGGCGGCCCCGCACGATCAGCGCCTCGTCCTGTTCGATGGCGGGCGGCAGGCCGGAGTCGCTTTGTGTCTCTGCCCCTGTCCCCGCGCTGGCCTGCGACCCGCCCATCATGGTGGCGGGGTCGAATTCTAGGATGAAGCGCACCAGTCCGGCGATCTCGTCCTGAGTGAGCATCTGCCCGTAGTCCTTGGGCATCACGTCCTGATAGCCCTCCACGACGAATGCGCCCGGTTCGACGATGGATTGCCACAGGTATTCTTCTGCCGAAAGCCCCGCGACAACCGTTGGGGCGCGGTCGCGCATGGCCGTCAGCGATGGCCCGACGCCATCCGCTGCCCCATGGCAGACCGCACACTCGCGCATATAGACCTGGAAACCCAGGTCGTAGTCTGCGGAGGTCAGGTCAATGGCAGAGCCAGCCGCGGCGGGGGTGCTGCTCTGCCCGCTCTCGCCCTCTGCGCCAGCGAGCGCCTGCGTCGGCGCGGGGGTCGGACTCGCAGCAGGGGCCGCAGAAGTGGCCGTCGGCAGCGCGATGATTTCCGACTGCCGAACAATCTCCGGCTCGCCCGATAGATTGGTGCCGCAGGCGCTCAGCAGCAGCGTCACGCCCATCAGGGCGATCCAGTAAACAGAAGATTGCGGATTGCGGATTGCGGATTGCGAATCGAATTTCATTACTCACGACCTCGATGTTGTTTGGCAGCTTTGCCGGACGCGGTGAAGATGGCCAGCAACTCACCAGCCCTCGCAGCAACAAGCGGCGCTCTTCCTGGCCGCCGAGGCCAGCCTCTTCGAACTGCTTGGATGCGCCAGGCAAACCTCTTGGCCCGGTCCTCCAACTCGCTTCTATCCATCACTTAGCTCAACCTTAGTTTCGGATTGCGCCATTCAAATCCGCAATCCGCAATTCGAAATCCGAAATTCAGACGCACCTCGGCAGCGCGGGGTTTTACGCTCTCACCTCCGAGCCGCCCGCAACGCCGCGATCGCCTCCTCGACGCGCGCCTGCTGGGCAGCGATCTCGGCTTCCAGCGCGTCAATGCGGGCGAAGATCGCCAGCGCCAGGCGGATCAGGTAGATACGCTGCGCGGCATAGGCGTCGTCGGTCAGTTTGTCCATGTCGTAGTCAAAATCCAGGTCGCGGATGGCACGTAGGATACGGTTTTTCTCCGCTTCCAGGACTTCCAGGGCATGACGCTGACGCGGCGTGGCTCCGCGCATCACCTGCCGGGCGGGCGGGGTCTCTTCGCCGCCCAACAGGGGTAGAATCGTAAACCATCCCACCAAAGCCGTCAGCACAATCGCCAGAACAGTCGCTTCTAAGGACATGCGTCACACTTCGTCCGTAGGGGGCACGCCAGGCGTACCCTGGCCAATCCAACTACACGCGCAGCTAGAGACTGTTATGAACTTCTGCGCCGAATCTTCTCCTCACCTCTGCACCCCTCTCCCCCGCGGCTTCAAGAGCGGACAATGATCGAGAAAACATAATGATTGGCCCGCCTGGTTTACCTCACCCCCAGCCTCGCTTCGCTCGGCTTGCCCCCTCTCCATGCATGGAGAGGGGGCAGCGAGGCGCACCAGCGCCGAGCGGGGGTGAGGTAAAGTTAAGAACGGCCTCCTGTTCCAGATACTCTCAATGCCTGTCCGCCCCCGAACCACCGCGACGCAGTCGCGGGGCGAGGGGACTTGTCCACTCTCGCGCAAGTGCTCCCCTTCTCCCCGTTTTGCGTGGGAGAAGGGGCCGGGGGATGAGGGGGAAAAGTGCATAACACGCTCTAGAGTCCAGAGTAAAGAGCAGAGTTGGGCAGTGCACTTAGCTGGATCGTTCGATCTCCTCGACGAAACGATGTGCCAGGCCGGGCACACTGTCCGGCGGGGACTGCATCAGCCGCGTGACCACTTCGCGCTGACGGCGGCGTTCGTCCTCGCGCAGATACTCCAGTTGCGAGCGTCCGGCGACGCGGGCCAGCAGACAGCCCAGCGTATGCCGGACGGCGCGCGGCTCCAGGGCGTCGGCCCAGGGCAGATCGCCCAGGTCGCGCCGGTAGGTCGCCCAGTACTCTTCGGCAGCGGCGGCAAAGGCCGCCCGCAGCGGGGCGACGTGATGGGCCTTGCTCAGCAGATGAGTCAGCGAAAAGCCCAGGTCGAAGGCCGGATCGCCGAAGTGAATCACCTCGTGATCGAGCAGTACCAGCCGCCCCTGGTGAATCAGAATGTTCTTGGGGCTGTAGTCGCCGTGCACCAGGGTGAGTTGTATGCTTTCTGTCTCGGCGATCAGCGCGTGCAGGAACGCCGCGGCCTGCGGCACCTGTGTCGCTGTGTACTCATAGTAGGGTTCCAGGCGCAGCGAGGCGAAGAACGAGCGGTCGGCGAAGGCGGGGGCGACCTCGTGTCGCCGCCGGTAGGCTTCGCGGTGAATGGCGGCCAGCAGCCGCGCAAATTGCCTCACGTGATCCGCCTCAAGCTGACCGGCCAGCAACAGGGTTTTCCAGTTGGCGTGCGGCTGCGGCACCGCCTGCATCGCCAGCAGATGATGCTGATGATCCTCGAAGACGAAACCGGGGACACTGCCCGCAGCCAGTTCCGCCAGCCAGCGCAGACCGGCGGCCTCGCGGTGAATGCGCTGCGGGCTGCTGAACCACTCTACCGGCACGCGCAGCTTGTCGAGCGCCTGCTTGATCACCCAGGCTTCGCCGTTGGTGCGGCTGACGAGCACCGTGCGGTTGGAGACGCCGCCCGCCAGCGGGCGCACGAAAGGTATTTCGTCGGGGGCGATATGTCCGGCCCCGCGCAGATAGGTCAGCAGGGCGTCGAGTTGTTCGATATCCAGGTCGGGCGGAAAGGAATTCACCACAGTTCTATCCGGCATATCAGGGCACAGAAGATATCTGCAGATATCTGCAAATCTCTACGACCCAGGTGACAAACGATCAAAACCATACTACAATGAGTGACAAAGAACTTTCGAGTTTCTTTCACTGTATATCACTCCGAAAGCCATGTCAACTGTACGAGACCGACATAGAGCGATTATTGAACTGCTCAAGAGCGAAGGCGGACGACTATCGGTCAATGCTCTGAGCGAACGACTGAGGGTTAGCTCGGTCACCATTCGGCAGGACCTGCGCGCGCTGGCCGAAGAGAAGATCGTGGATCGGGTCTATGGCGGCGCGGTTCTGCGTAGCGCGTCGCTGCCAGCGCTGGAACTTTCCTTCGAGACGCGCCTGCAAGAGGCCGTCCGGCAGAAGGAAGCCATCGGGCGCTATGCGGCCAGCCTGGTCAGGCGGGGCTACGGCATCGCGCTGGATGGCAGCACCACCGCTTACGCGCTGACCCCCTACCTCAAGCAGATTGGTGAACTGACCATTGTCACCAACAGCCTGTTCATCGCGCAGCGCCTGCGCGATGCTCCGCGCCTGACCGTCTTCCTGCCCTCCGGGCGACTGCGCGGCGAATCGGCCACAGTGGTCGGTTCGTTGAACGGCGTGCCGGCGCTCAACCTGAACCTGGGCTTCTTTGGCGCGTGGGGCGTCTCGCCCACGCAAGGCATCACCGATGTCAACCCGGACGAGGTCACCATGCGCCGGGCGATGATGGCCCTGTGCCTGGAGACGATCATCATTGTGGACGGGCGCAAATGGGGCGAGGTGGCTCCGTATACCTGGGCGACCTTCGACGAGGTCGGGCGCATCATCACCGACGACAGCGCGCCGCGGGACATCGTGGAGGAGGTGCGCCGCCTGGGGGTGACGGTGGATGTGGTGCCGGTCAATGGGTGTCCGTAGAGGGGAGTGGGCCAATTTAGAAGATTTTTATGATTATTATCAGTTGCCTTAAATCGTGATTGACAGACCCTGACCGATGACGTATACTACTTTCAAATCAAAAATTTCGAAAGTCTGGAGCTTTCGCATTAAAAGTTTAGTTGTGTGCAGGTCGTTGTGGCGCACTGGCTTTAGCTTGCCTCTTATTTCTTGCGTTGTGGGCGCTCCTCTTTGTCAGCCCCGCCTGCCCGATCCGCGCCCGGCCATCCTGCACCTCACCTGGCGAGCCATAGTCAACCCGGACTCTGGTCGCCAGCCAGTATCAATACCGGCGGTGTAGCACAATGAGCTTATCCAAGAAATACGTCATTGCGGTGGACCTGGGGGCAGAATCGGGCCGCGTCATGCGCGTGGGGTTCGACGGCGAGCGGCTCTCCTTCGAAGACACGCATCAGTTTCCCAATATCCCGGTCGAGGTGCGGGGCACCATTTACTGGGATGTCCTGCGTCTGTGGCACGAAGTGCGCAGCGGGATTGACTCCTTTGCGGCGGGCGCTTCTTCAGTGGGCATTGACACCTGGGGCGTAGACTTCGGCCTGCTCGATCGCGACGGAAACCTGCTGGCCAACCCTGTCCATTACCGCGACAAGCGCACCGTGGGCATGACCGAATGGGTGACCGAGCGCGTCCCCATGCGCCAGTTATACGAGCGCACGGGGATTCAGTACCTCTCGCTCAACACCATTTTCCAGCTCGCCAGCCTGATACATGCCCGCAGCCCTGTGCTCGAAAATGCGTCCCGGATGCTCACCATGCCCGACCTGATGCACTACTGGCTGAGCGGGACAGCGGTGGGCGAGTTCACCATGGCCACCACCACGCAGTGTTACAACCCGCGCACCTGCGACTGGGATTGGGAGACGATTGACGCCCTGGGGCTACCCAGGCATATTTTCCCGCCGGTGGTGCAACCGGGCACGCGCCTGGGCGAATACCGCCATCTGGCCGTGATCGCGCCCGCCAGTCACGACACCAACAGCGCTGTAGTCGCCGTGCCCGCTACCCGCGAAGACTTCGCCTACCTCAGCAGCGGCACCTGGAGTCTGCTGGGCGTTGAAATCACCGAGCCGATCATCAACGACCGTGCCTTCGCCGCCAATTACACCAACGAAGGCGGCGCTTACGGCACGTTTTGTTTCTTGAAGAACGTGGTGGGGTTGTGGCTGGCGCAGGAGTGTCGGCGCACCTGGCAGACCCAGGGCGTGCACTATAGCTGGGACGACCTGGTCGCCCAGGCTGAGCAGGCCGAACCTTTCCGCAGCCTGATTGATCCCGACGATCCGGTGTTTCTGCCCATGGGCGACATGCCCGCCCGCATCCGCGAGTTCTGTCAGCGCACCGGTCAGCCCATCCCGGAGACGGTGGGACAGATGATGCGCACCGTCTACGAAAGCCTGGCGTTCAAATACCGGCTGGTGTTCGACACGCTGCAGGAACTCACCGGGCGCACCCTCAGTCGGCTGCATATCGTGGGCGGCGGCACCAAGAACAAATTGCTATGCCAGATGACCGCCGATGCCCTGGGCGTGCCCGTTTATGGCGGGCCGGTGGAGGCGACCGCGCTGGGCAACGCGGTGGTACAGCTCATCGCTTTGGGCGAACTATCCAATATTCGTCAGGCCCGCGAGTTGCTGAGCCGCTCGGTAGACCTGGCCGAATATCTGCCGCGCCAGACTGCGCTGTGGGAAGAGCAATTGCCGCGCTTTAAAGCGTTGGTTTCGTGAAGGACGGAAGACAAGTGCCGAACTCGCAACCCATTCTGGAACTCAAACATATCACCAAGACCTTTCCCGGCGTCAAGGCGTTGGACGACGTCAGTTTCGACGTTCGCCCAGGAGAAGTGCACGCCCTGCTGGGCGAAAACGGCGCAGGCAAGTCCACGCTGATCAAGATCGCGTCGGCGGTCTATCAACCGGATGCAGGGGAGATTCTCATCCAGGGCAAGCCTGTGCACTTCGGCAGCCCGCGCGACGCACAGGCGCACGGCATCGCCACCATCTACCAGGAACTCCTGCTTTACCCCGAACTGAGCGTAGCCGAGAACATCTTCATGGGGCACGCTCCTCGCACGCGCCTGGGGGCCGTGAACTGGCCCGAAATGCGCAAGAAGGCAGAAGAGTTGCTGGCCTCGCTGAACATTCACGATCTGGATGTCACCACCAAGGTCGGCAGGCTCACCGTGGGCAACCGTCAGCGTGTGGAGATCGCCAAGGCGCTCTCCATGAACGCCCGTGTGCTCATCATGGACGAGCCGACCGCCGCCATCACCGAAGCAGATGTCGATCGCCTGTTCGAGATCATCCGGCTGCTCAGGGAGCGCGAGGTAGGCATTGTCTACATCAGCCATCGTCTGCACGAGGTCTTCGATATCGGCGACCGGGTGACCGTGCTGCGCGACGGGCGCTATATTGCCACCAAAGCCGTGGCCGAGACCAACGAAGACGAACTGGTCAACATGATGGTTGGGCGCACGCTCGATACCATGTTCCCCAAGCTGGACACACAGGTGGGCGATGTGGTGCTGGAAGTGCGCGGTCTCAGCCGCGGGCGTATGGTGCGCGACGTCAGCTTTCAGCTTCGCGCCGGGGAGATCGTGGGCATGGCGGGCCTGGTGGGGTCTGGCCGCAGCGAGGTGGCGCAGACTATTTTCGGCCTCACCCCTCCTCAGGCAGGCGCAATCCTCATGGATGGCAAAGAGGTCAAGATCAAAAGCCCCATCCAGGCCATGCGCTACGGCATCGCCTATCTGCCTGAGGATCGCGGCACGCAGGGGCTGATCCGGCAAATGGAACTGCGCCACAACACCTCGCTCACCGTGCTGCGCGATCTGTCGCGCGCGGGCTTCATCAACCGCCAGAAGGAAATGGAACTGGCTCAGAACACCATCGAGAAGCTTTCCATCCGCGCCTACAGCCCGCTGCAGATCGTGGGGAAGCTCTCCGGCGGTAATCAGCAGAAGGTGGTCGTGGGCAAGTGGCTGGCCACCAGGCCCCGCGTTCTGATTGTGGACGAACCCACGCGCGGCATTGATGTGGGAGCTAAAGCGGAAATTCACCGCTTGCTTAGCGAACTGGCGCAGCAAGGGCTGGCTATTCTGATGATCTCCAGCGAGCTGCCAGAAATTTTGGGGATGAGCGATCGGATTCTGGTGATGCGCGAGGGAAGGCTGGTGGCCGAATTCTCGCGCGCTGAGGCGACTCAGGAAAACGTAGGGATGGCCATGATGGGCAACTGGACAGGGAACGGCAACGCCCTCAAAGCGCAGGCGGACGGTGTAGCATGACAAGCGCAACGCAAACCATCACTATGCGGCGGCAGAGATCGCAGCTTTCGTCCGCGCTGCGGACTATTTTCGGCAGCCAGGAAGCGGTGTTGCTCGTTGTCCTGGTGCTGTTGATCGTGTTCGTGGGCAACCGCAACAGCGGTTTTCTGGCGACGCGCAACATGGTCAACGTGTTCGCCGGTTATGCCTACATTGCCATTGCTGCGCTGGGCATGACCATGGTCATCGTCACCGGCAACATTGATATTTCGGTGGGGTCGCTGATGGTGACGCTGTCCATGCTCAGCGGGGCGCTGGTGACCTACAAGGGCTATCCCTCGTGGCTGCCCCTGGACGCCATCATCGGCATCTCGTGGGTGTTGCCGATCATCATTGGGGCGTTGATCGGCGCGATCATCGGTTTCTTCGTCACCTATCTGCGCATCCCGGCCATTGTGGTGACGCTGGGCTTCCTGAGCATCCTCAAAGGTGTGTTGATCATGGTCAGCCAGGGGGAGCGCATCACCGGCATGCCCACTGGCTACGCCCTGGCTCAGCGCCGTCCTCTGCAGGGCCTGGACATACCCATTTTCCAGGACTTCTTCCGGATGCTGACCATGCCGGTATTCTTCATGGTCATTCTGATGATCATCGTGGCCCTCTGGATGCGCTACAGCCCCACCGGGCGCGCCATGTACGCGGTTGGTGGCAACGCCGAGGCCGCCCGCCTGTCGGGCATTTCCGAACACCGCATCGTGATGACGGCTTTCATCCTCAACGGTGTCTTCGTGGGCATCGCCGCGGTGATGAACGCCACTCAGTTCAGCGTCATTCAGGTGACTCTGCCCCCCATCGAATTGCAGATCATCACGGCGACGGTGGTAGGGGGTGTCAGCATCCTGGGCGGTACGGGCACCGTGGTAGGCGCAGTGTTGGCGGCGATCCTGCTCAACACCATCACCAAGGCGCTGGTCTTTCTGGATATCTCACCGTTCTGGACGCGGGCCATTCAGGGCCTCCTGATCCTGGTCACCGTGTTGGCCGACCTGATCCGCCGTCAGCGCCAGTCGGAATAGAAAGCAAACGAAGATGGCTACCCAGGAAACCTCATTCAAGAAATCCTCGCCGGCGCTGTTGTTCCAACAGATGCGGGGGGTCTTGCGCACCCAAGAAGGTGTGCTGCTGATCATCACCATCATCTCGGTGCTGATCCTGGCCACGCAGACCGACAAGTTCCTCACCGTCAAGAACCTGCTCAACCAGGGCCGCTTGATGACCGAAATCGGTCTGCTGGCACTACCCATGACATTTATCATCATCACCGGCGGCATCGATCTATCGGTAGGATCGGTGGTGGGGCTGAGCGCGATCATGCTGGGCTATAGCTGGCACAATCTGGGGTTCCCCCTGGGAGTCGCCATTGTCATTGCCCTGGGGATAGGGGCGCTGGCCGGAGCGATCAATGGCCTGATCATCACCCGCTTTCGCGTGCCGCCGCTGATCACGACCCTGGCCACGCTGGCCTTCTACCGCGGGCTGGCCGAGGGTATCGCCCAGGCGCGCTCGGTGACTGGTTATCCCGGCTGGTTCTACGATCTCGGTCAGCGCGAGACGCTGGGCATTCCCAATCAGCTCTATCTGCTGGTGATCGGGATCATCTTCTCGGCCATCCTGCTCTCGCGCACTACTTTTGGGCGATCGCTCTACGCCATCGGCAACAACGAGCTGGCGGCCCGTTTCTCCGGTATTCCGGTGAACCGCAACAAGATACTGATCTACGCGTTCTCCGGTTTCATGTCGGGCCTGGCCGGCTATGTGCTGGTGTCGCGCGTGAGCACGACCCGCTCGGATATGGGGTCCGGCTGGGAGCTGGACGCCATCGCCGCGGTGGTGCTGGGAGGGACGAGCATCCAGGGAGGCTCTGGCAGCATCCTGGGCACGACGATCGGGCTGATCTTGATTCAGTTGCTCAAGAATGGTCTGGCCCTGAGCGGCGTGACGGGCGATGCCACGATTGTGGTCATCGGCTCGGTGCTCATTCTCTCGACCCTGATCAACATTGTCGTTCAGCGCCGTTTGCGTGGTGTATAGGCCCCCAGCGGGGGGAAGGAAAGGAGGGCGATCGGGATAGCACAGTGGAAGAGCATATCACCGCAACAACCTTGTCTGATGTGAGTACTACATACCTATGAGGAGAAGAGAGGCCATGCGTAAGTTTGTGGTATTGACCCTTGTGCTCAGCTTTATTCTGGCCCCGCTGGCGGCCCTGCCCGCGGTGGCTCAGGAAGAAGAGAAGCGCTGGGACGGCGCGGACGATCTGCCGGTGAACCCCCTGCCCTGCGGCGACGAACCCGCTCCGGAACCGGAACCCAAGGAATATGACGGTGGCCAACCGGTCAACCCGCCCGACCTGGCCGGCAAGGAAATCACGCTGGTGGACGTGCCCAAGCTGATCGGCATCGGCTACTTTGCAGCGACCACCAAGGGTCAGCAGGAAGCCGCCGAAGAGCTGGGCAATGTCAAGGTGACGACCGACGCCCCCACCGAAGCCAACATTGACGAGCAGATCACCTTCATTGATAACTACATCACCCGCGGTGTGGACGGCATCCTGTTCGCAGCCAACGACCCCGTGGCGATCACCCCTGTGCTCAAGAAGGCGCTGGAGCAGGGTATCCATGTGGTGGGCTACGATGCCAACTCCCTGCCCGAAGGTCGTGAGTGGTTCGTCAACCAGGCGGAGTTCAACGGCATCGCCAAGGCGCTGCTCGACAGCCTGGCCGCCGAGAAGGGCGAGGACGCCAAGTTCGGCATCGTGACCAGCACCTTCACCACCCCCAACCAGGCGCGCTGGATCGCCGAGATGTGGGCCTATGCCAAGGAATGCCATCCGGACATGGTCTGGCTGGAGACGCTGGAAGCCCAGGAAGACTACAACCTGTCCTTCGAGCAGGCCAACACCCTGATCGACAAGTACGGCGACGAGCTAGATGGTCTGTTCGGCATGACCAGCGTGGCGACGCCCGCGGCGGCGGACGCCGTGACCCAGGCGGGGCTGTGCGGCGAGGTGGCGGTCGTTGGTCTGGCCACGCCCAACGCCATGAAGCCCTTCGTCAACTCCGGCTGCGTGAAGTCGGTCGTGCTGTGGAACCCGGTTGATCTGGGCTACGCGGCTGTGTACGTCATGCGCCAGGTGGTGGATGGCAACTTCAAGCCCGGCGACACCGAGGTCGAGGCTGGCCGCCTGGGCAAGCTGAAGGTCGTCAATGGCAGCGAAGTGCTGCTTGGCCCGCCCTTCATCTACACCGCCGAGAACATCAACGACTTCGACTTCTAACCCTATCGTTCGCATCAGCAGCCCCCGCCTGGTTCTGTTCCAGGTGGGGGCTGCCCCCACTGTAAATAGTCGTTTGCAGCACTTAGACTTGTTTGAGACCTGGAAGAGAGGATTGCGGATTTCGAATTGCGGAGTCTGGGCTGTGCAGTCCGCAATTCGCAGTTCGCAATCGGACACTGTGCCTGGCAACTTCTGACCAACGAAAAGAATTGGAAGGGACTTATGAACGATAACGTCTATCTGCAGGCATACGAAGCCCTGGCCGATCACCTGACCGCGCGCGGCGTGGACGTGGAGGCGGTGAAGGCGAAGCTGCGTCAGCAGGCCATCGAGACGCCCTCCTGGGGCTATGCCAACAGCGGCACGCGCTTCAAGGTCTTTCCATGGCCGGGGGCGGCGCGCACCATTCACGAGAAACTGGCCGATGCGGCCCATGTGCACCGCCTGACGGGTGTGGCTCCGTCGGTGGCCCTGCACATCCCCTGGGACAAGACCGACGACTGGGTCGCGCTCAAGCAATACGCTGCCGAGCTGGGCCTGCGCATTGGGGCGATCAACCCCAACCTGTTCCAGGAAGAGCAGTACAAGCTGGGGTCGCTGTGCAGCCCTGATCCCAAGGCCCGTGAGAGTGCCCTGGCGCACATGGCCGAATGCTGCGAGATCATGCGGCAGACGGGCAGCGACATCCTGAGCGTATGGCTGGCCGACGGCACCAACTACGCCGGGCAGGATAGCCTGCGCGAGCGCAAGCATCGCCTGGAAGAAGGGCTGGCCGCCACCTATAAACTGTTGCCGCCGGGCAGCCGGATGCTGGTGGAGTACAAGTTCTTCGAGCCAGCCTTCTACAGCACCGACCTGCCCGACTGGGGCACGTCCTACGCCATGTGCCTGAAGCTCGGCCCGCAGGCCGAGGTGCTGGTAGATACGGGACATCATGCGCACGGCACCAACATCGCGCAGATCGTCGCCTTCCTGCTGGATGAAGGGCGGCTGGGCGGTTTTCACTTCAACGCCCGCAAATACGCCGACGACGATCTGATCGTGGGTAGCCTCGATCCCTTCGAGCTGTTCACCATCTTCGTCGAACTGGTCGGCGCGGGCGACCGGGCCAGCCGTGTGGCCTATATGATTGACCAGAGCCACAACATCGAGCCGAAGATCGAGGCGATGATCCAGAGCGTGATCAACTGCCAGGTGGCCTACGCCAAAGCGCTGCTGGTGGACTTCAAACGGCTGGCCGAGGCACAACTGGCGGGCGATGTGTTGGGCACGCACCGCATCCTGGTCGAAGCCTACGAAACTGACGTGCGGCCGCTGCTGGCCAGCGTGCGCCAGGAAATGGGGCTGCACCCAGACCCGATTGCCGCGCACCGCGCCAGCGGCTACGCCGAGCGCGTGGCCCAGGAGCGCGGCGCGGCGAGTGCGGGGGGGACGGGGTATCCTTCCGCCTGACGCCCGTCGTCACACGACTGTCCTTTGGCAGGGGCGTACCCGCCCCCGATTTAACGAACGAGGTGATTGCATGAAGGGTTGGACAGGCAAAACGCTCATCGTCGATCTCACGCACGGCACGATCACCACCGAACCGCTCAACATGGACATTGCACCCTTGTTCATTGGCGGGCGCGGGTTGGGGGCACGCCTGCTGTGGGACCTGGTCGGGCCGGGGGTTGATCCCTTCTCGCCCGACAACGTGCTGATCATCGCCACTGGCCCGATGACCGCTACTGGCTTTCAGACCAGCAACCGCTTTTCGGTGAGCACCAAGTCGCCGCTCACCGGCACTGTGCTCGACGCCAACTCCGGCGGTTACTGGGGGATGCGCTTCAAACGCGCCGGCTACGACCTGATGATCATCAAGGGGCGCGCGCCCAAACCGGTCTACCTGGAGATCACGCCGGCGGGCGTGTCTCTGCACGACGCTTCGCATCTGTGGGGCAGGCGCGTCAGCGAGACGTCCGAACTGCTGGGGCAGGACAAGAACAAGCGCAACGTGCTGTGCATTGGCCCGGCGGGTGAAAACCTGGTGCGCTTCGCCGCTATCATGAACGATGCCACCCGCGCGGCGGCTCGCGGTGGCCCTGGGGCGGTGATGGGCAGCAAGAATCTCAAGGCCATCGTTGTGGAGGGCGACGAGCGCGTCGAGATAGCCGATAAGGAGCGCTTCCGCTTCGTGCAATACGAGGCGACCAAGATGCTCAAGGCCAACCCGATCACCTCGCAGGCCTTTCCGGAGTTCGGCACGGCGGTGGTGATGAACATCATCAACGCCATCGGCGCGCTGCCCACCTACAACTTCCAGCAGTCGCACTTCGAGCACGCCGACGCCATCAGCGGCGAGGCCATCGCCGAAACCATCCTGGTCAAGAATGCGGCCTGCTGGGCCTGCCCCATCGCCTGCACGCGCATCAGCAAGACTGACAAGGGCGAGGGCGAAGGCCCCGAATACGAGACCGCCTGGGCCTTCGGCGCAAGCTGTGGCATTGACGACCTGATCGCCATCACCAACGCCAACTTCCTGTGCAACGACCTGGGCATGGACACCATCTCCGCCGGTTCGACCATCGCCTGCGCCATGGAACTGACCGAAAAGGGACTGCTGACCAGCGATCTGCGCTTTGGCCGCGCCGATCTGCTGGAGCAGACCGTGGAAGACATCGCCTACCGGCGCGGGCTGGGCGACGAACTGGCCGAGGGCAGCTATCGCCTGGCCGAGCGGCACGGCGCGCCGGAGCTTTCGATGAGCGTCAAGAAGATGGAAATGCCCGCCTACGACCCGCGCGGGATGCAGGGCCAGGGCCTGCTCTATGCCACCAGCAACCGCGGCGGCTGCCATATGCGCGGCAACATGCTGGGTATCGAGGTGTTGGGGCTGCCCAAGCTCGTTGATCGCTTCCAGGTTCAGGGCAAGGCCAGCTTCGTCATCCTGCACCAGAACAGCGCCGCCATTCTGGATTCGCTGGTGGCCTGCAAGTTCGTCAATATCGCCGTCGCCGAAGAATACCTGGCACGCGCCCTCACCTCGCTGACCGGTATCACCTACTCTACGGGCGACCTGATCCGCGCGGGCGAATGTATCTGGAACCTGGAGCGGCTGTATAATATCCGTGAGGGATTCACTCGCGCCGACGATACCTTGCCGCCGCGTCTGCTCAACGAACCGGCGACCGGCGCAAGTGCCGGCTGGGTCAGTCACCTGGAGCCGATGCTGGCCGAATACTACCGGTCGCGCGGATGGGACGAGAACGGCGTGCCCAAACCGGCCAAACTCGAAGAACTGCAACTGGCCGACCTGGCCGTGGAGGTGATCCATGGTTGATGAGCGCGTTTATGAGATGTTCCGCGAGATCGGGCGGGACATGTACGTGCACAATCTGGTGTCGTCGCACGGCGGCAACATCAGTGTGCGTTTCGGCGACCGGATCATCATCAAGCGGCGCGGGGCCATGCTGGGCCGCCTGAAACCGCACGACCTGATCGAGACCGGCCTGGAGAAGAACGACAGCGGCGTGGCGCTGGCCTCGACCGAACTGATCGTACATCGCGCCATCTACAAGGCCACGCCCGCCCTGGCTGTGGTGCACGCGCACCCGCGCACCGCCATCGCGCTCTCGCTCTCGCGCGATGAGATCGTGCCCATTGACAACGAAGGTTCCTACCTGCTCAAGAAAGTGCCCGTCGTGTCGGTGGAGTTTGCATCGGGCACCAAGCAGATGGCCGATACGCTGGCCGAAGCGCTAAAATCGTACAAGATCGTCTTCCTGCGCGGCCATGGTAGTTTTGCCATCGGGCAGACGCTCGACGAGGCGTTCCAGTGGACGGACGCGCTGGAAGAAGCGGCGCAGATCATCATGTATGCCAAGTATCTCAACGAGGAGATGATCGAGTATCGCCGCATGAGCGACTCGTATTCGAGCTGGTAGGGAAGAAAAGACTAACCGCTGAGACGCTGAGAACGCAGAGAGAAGAGACGAAGGAACACCTGAGTTCTTGTCTGTGGCCTCTGCGTCTCTGCGGTGCAATTCTTGCCCTCAAGCAGTTCGACGCAGACGGAGACTCCCATGACCGCCCCTTCCTCTACCCAAACGGTGACCGTCAAGCTGTCGGCCAGCCTGCGCGCGGCTGCCGGACTCAAGGAAGTGCACATTCCCTGGACGCCAGCAATGACCGTGCGCGAATTGCTGCATGCGCTGAGCGCGCTCAGCCCTGTGCTGGCTGACCGCCTGCTCGATCATGACCAGGAGCTGAACAAGGGGATACAGGTGCTGGTCAACGGGCGACACATTGATTTCCTGAGCGGCCTCGAAACACCCATCGGCGCGACGGACAGCGTGTTGCTCATCCCGCCGGTCGGGGGCGGCTGATCCGGGCCGTCGCTGCAACCTCCCAACAAAAAGCGGGGTCGTCTTTGGCCCCGCTTCTTTTTTGCCGTCTGCCGGTATGCGCGGTTCAGTGCAGCGCGCCTTTGGGCTTGCAGCCTTCTGCGTCAGAGCAGTACAGGTCGAAGCCGACCTGCAGCGCCTCAGCGGCGGCATTGCGCACGGGCGAATAGTTGTCGCGCAACAACTGCTGCAGCGGGTCAATGGCGCGCGGATCGGCGATCTTGCCCAGCGACTTGGCCGCGGCGGCGCGCACCTCGTGCGCCGGGTCTTGCAGCGCGGCGATCAGCGGCTCGACGAATGCCTCGGACCACTCGCGGAACCGGTCTGCGCCCAGCATCGAGGCGGCGATGGCGCGGCGGCCAGGATCGGGATCGTTGGCCAACTGATCCAGCGCGGTCTTGACCTGATCGGGCAAATCGGCGGCGCTGACGGTTGGGATAGGCGTGATCGTCGGCGTCGGCTCGACCTCGCTGAACGCCCCGCCGCCGATCAACAGCCCGGCAATGGCCAGCACCAGCACGATCAGCGCTCCGGCGATCATCCAGTGCCGGCGGCGCGTCTGCGCCTGCTGCCGGATGACGATCGGCGCGGCGCGGTCGGCCATCTGTTCGCTGAGGCGGCGCAACTGCGCCTCGCGCTCCGCCACCACATCCGCCAGCCGTTCAGGCACCGGCCCGCCCATGATCATCTGGGAGATTTCTTCCTGGCTGACTTCGCCTTTGAGGAAATCGCCCACCTTGTGCCCATGACTGATGATCGTGAAGCGGTCGGCCACCTGATAGACATGGCCGATGTTGTGCGTGATGAAGATCACGCCCAGGCCCGCTTTCTTGGCTTCCTGGGTATAGCCGAGCACCTTGCGCGTCTCGCCGACCGAGAGCGCCGAAGTTGGCTCGTCGAGGATGAGCAGCTTAGAGCCGAAGTACTTGGCGCGGCCAATGGCGATAGATTGTCGCTCGCCGCCGGACATGCGCAACACTTCCTCTTCTGGGCGGCGAATCTCGATGCCGATGTCGGCCAGGGCCTCGACGGTCAGGCGGTTCATGGTGTCCTTGTCGAGCAGCTTGAGCGGCCCGATCTGCCGTTCCGGAGTGCGCCCCAGGAAGAAGTTGCGCGAGATGCTCATCAGGTTGACCAGGGCCAGGTCCTGATACACCGTCTCGATGCCCATAGCGCGGGCCACCTTGGGCGAAGTGATGCGCACTGGCTGGCCCTCGAAGTAAATCTGTCCCTCCGTCGGCGGGTGCACACCCGTCAACACTTTGATCAGCGTGGATTTGCCGGCCCCGTTGTCACCCAGCAACCCGACGATCTCACCGCGATCTACGGTGAAATACACATTCTCCAGCGCGGCGATCAGCCCAAAGCGCCGGGTGATGTTCTCCATGTAGACCAGAGGGGCCCCATTCTTCCCGTTGCCAGCCATCTTCTACCTCTGCCTTCTGATATTGGTATTGATGACGACGGCCACGATCATGATGATGCCCAGCACGCCGCGGAACCAGTCGGCTTCCACGCCGATCAGCACCAGGCCGGTCTTGAGCATGAAGGCAATGAGAATGCCCAACACCGAGCCAATGATGCTGCCATAGCCGCCGGTCAGCAGCGTGCCGCCAATCACGGTCGCGGCGATCACGTCCAGCTCGTAGCCGGTGCCGCGCAACGGCTCGACGACTTTGAAGCGCGCCGCTTCGGTGATGCCTGCCACAGCCGCCAGCACGCCCGACAGCACGAAGTTCATCACCTTCACCCGCCGGACGTTGATACCCTGGGCGCGGGCTGCTTCGGGGTTGCCACCGGCGGCGAAGACGGCGTTGCCGTAGCTGGTGCTGTTGAGCACCACGGTGAAGATGGCGGCCAGGATGCCCCACCAGATGATGGACGCGCGGAAGTTCTCTTCGACAAAAGCGAGTTTGCCGTTGATGATGTCGAAGAAGGGCGCTTTGATCGGCTCGCCGATGTTGTCGCGGTAGCCATTGATCAACAGCGCAGCCACCACGATCACGGCGATCGCCATCGCGCCGTAGACGATCAGGCGCACCACCGACCCGAAAGTGTTCGAGCCAACGCTCTGAGTCTGGAAATAGGCCCGGCGCAACGCTGGCCACAGCAGCACCAGCAACAGGGCCGCCACCACTACCGTCAGCCCGATGATCACCAGCGGACTGAAGCTCCACACCATCTCTTCGCGCGTGTAGCGGGCGATGGTGCCGCCGGGGATGATGTTGAGCATGATCGAGCGGTAGAGATAGAGCGTGCCCAGGGTGACAATGAACGACGGGATGCGCGTCCACACCAGCAGCAAGCCGTTGAACAGACCCAACAACGCCCCTGTGACCAGGGCCACGGCAATGGCTGCCAGCCCCGGCATACCGCTTCTGGATATGTCCAGGTTTTCCACCAGGCGCTCGCCGATCCCGAAGGGGATCAGCTCCACCAGGCCCGCTGGACCGTTGCTGGCGGCGATCAGGAACATCAGCGCGCTCAGCCCCAGCGTTGACCCGACCGAGAGGTCGAATTCGCCGGAGATCATCAGCATGGTCACGCCGATGGCGATAATACCCTGTGAGGCGGCGTTGGTGGCGATGGAGGCGATCGAACGCCCATCTATAATCTGGGGCGGCCACCCTGTATTGATCCAGGTGGCGATGATGAAGAAAAGAAGGACGGAGACGAACCCGAAAACCGCCCCCGACTCCGGAAAGCGGCTCCAGGACTCGCGCGCATGTTCCCAATAAGCCAGGAGCCGGCGACTCTGTCTATGCTGCGTCAAGGATACTTCTCTGGCCAAAGCTCATCGTCCCCTCAAAGTGCTAAAACGACCCTAAACCGGTCTTTTTTAAGACACGGGAGGAGCTGCAAGCTCCTCCCGTACACAGAACAGCGCTCCGGCTTAGCGGTAGCCCGCCTGGTTCAGCTCGATCACGCGGTCCACGTTGCTGGCATCCACGATGTTCGGGCCAGTGAAGATGTCGTTGGCGGGCTTGAGCAGATACTGGCTGCCCAGGTAGAGCCAGACGACCGTCTCGAAGCCCTGGACATACGGCTGCTGATCCACCGAAACCAGCGTCACGCCTTCCTTGACTTTTTGGAAGATGGCCGGGCTGGTGTCGAAGGTGGCATGGATCACCTTGTCGGGGGTGATGCCGTTCTCAGCGGCGTACTGATAGTACGAATCCGCCGGGCCAGGCCCCAGGGTGACAATGGCGTTGAAGTCCGGGTTGGCGGCGAAGGCATCGGCGATCAGGCCCGCCGATTCGGGCACGTTGTAGTTGATGGTGAAGCGCACGACGGGGATGCCCTGCTCAGCCATGATGCTTTCCACGCCGTTGCAGCGGGCTTCCAGGCCGATGTGACCCACTTCCTGGATGGGGCACAGCACGCCAGTGATCTCACGATCGGCCAGCAGACGGCGGGCGACTTCCTGCCCGGCGATGAATTCGCTGGTGCCGATGTAGAACCAGTGTGGCAGGCGCTCGCCCTCAGGACGGGTGTCCTGGGTATTGAAGGCAATCACGGAGATACCAGCCGCTACCGCACGCTTGACCGCATCCTCGATCAGCGCGGGGACTGGCTCGGTGGTGCCGATGCCATCGGGGTTGGCGGCCAGGGCGTCATCCCAGAAGCCCACCATCGCCTCGTTGGAGGCCGTGTCCGCGCCCAGCCAGGTCGCGTCTACATCCAGGAACGCCGCAGCATCGGTCATGCCCTTGATCACGGTCACCCAGAAGGCGTTGCCAGGGCCACCGTGGGCGATCAGGAAGAACTTGGGCTTCTCCTGGCGCGCCGAAGCACCGCCGACGAGGGTCAGCAGCATACCGACGACCACCAGCAGGATGACCAGGGTCCATTTCTTATGGTGAAATGAAAACGAGCTCAGAGGATGCTATAATCAGGGCATGGCGAAACGACACTTTCAACTCACCC
>FWPU01005484.1_pt1 | contig 27387 bp, 27 predicted proteins | sample 2228361 | NCBI WGS metagenome assembly FWPU01 (sample SAMEA103939777, study PRJEB20133) | metagenome
TTCCGCAGCGGGATGTACGGATCCCCCAGCCCGTTCACCTCGATGCTCCGCACGTAGGGCTGGAACAGGCGCTCGTAGGTGTGGTGGTAGAAGGGCACCAGCGGCGCGTCATCCATGATGAGCTGCTCGGCCTGGCGATAGAGCTCGACCCGCCGTTTGGGGTCCGCTTCCTGCCTGGCGCGGGTCAGCAGCCGGTCCACGACCGGGTTGGCGTAGGCGAAGAAGTTCCGGGGGCTCCCGGAATGAAAGAGCTTGAAGAGGAAGTTGTCTGGGTCCGGCACGTCGGCGTACCAGGCGTAGAGAAAGGCCGGAAGCTTCCGCGCCTCGAGGAGCCGCGAGAACCTCCACCAGTCCGTCTCGTAGTGAACCTCCAGGCGCAGCCCCACCGCTTCCAGATCGCGCTGGACCATCTCGAACTCCTGGCTGAGCGCCTGCAGCCTGACGCTGGACCAGAGCGCGATCGGCGGCAAACCCCGGCCCCCGGGATGGCCGGCCTCGGCCAGCAGCGCGCGCGCCCGGTCAGGGTCGTACGCGTAGCCCCTCAGCTCGGGGTTGAAGCCCTGGGTGCCGGGCGGCAGGATCCCCCGGGCCGGCGTGAACCGGCCGAGGAAGGGGCCCTCGATGGTCGCGTCCCGGTTGATGGCGTGGAGGACCGCCTGCCGGACGCGGCGGTCGTCCAGGGGCTTGAGACGGGTGTTGAACCCGTAGAAGCGGACGCTGATCATCGGCCGGCGCACATAGATGTGACTCGGGTCCTTCACGGCCTGGCGGTAGTTGCGCGTCGGCAGCGGCGCGTCCTCCAGCTCACCTCGCTTGAACGCGTCGTAGGCCGACTCCCAGAGCTCTCCCGGAAAGATCCGGTACCGGACCTCGGCCAGGCGCGGCGGCCCGTCGAAGTAGTCGGGGTTGGCCGCCAGCACGATCTCCTTGCCGCGGTCCCACCGCACGAAGCGGAACGGCCCGGTGCCGACCGGCCGCACCCCGAAGTCCTCGCCGTCCCGCTCCACGACGTCGCGGGGAACGATCTTGGCGTGTCCCACGGCCAGGATGGACACGAAGGGGACCTGCGCTTCGGTGAGGCTCACCTGAACCGTGTACCGGTCGAGCGCTGCGAGCCCGGCCACCCGGGTCGCGCGGCCTTCGCGGAACTCCCGGGCGCCCCTGATCGTCGTGAAGAGGTCGGCCGCGCCGGACTTGGTACGGGGATCGAGGATCCTCGTGAACGAGTACACCACATCATCGGCGGTCACTTCCCGCCCGTGGTGGAACTTCACGCCCTTCCGCAGCGTGAAGGTCCATGTCAGGCCATCCCGGGATGCCTTCCAGAACTGAGCCAGCGCGGGCGTGATGGCGAGGGTCTGGTCGAACTGGACGAGACCGTCGAAGATCTGTCTCGCGACGGAGACGCTGTAGATGTCCTTGAGACGCGCAGGGTCGAGAGTCTGAGGATCGTGCCCGAGGGGCCGGCGATAGACCCCGCCCTGTGCGGGCCGCCCTTCGCCGGCCCCCTGGGCATGCGCGGTCCGACTGATGGTCTGCGGACCGAGGAGCGCAAGAGCCACGACCAGGAGTTGAAACCATGCCCAGCCCGCACGCTTCCACCGGCCGCCGAGACCGATCAACCGCCTCTGGCCGAAGCCGGCTAGATGCCGCCGCCCTCCGCAGTCCCGATGGCCTGGAACACCTGGGTGGAGCCCGACGTGCCGGACTCGATGACGGGAGCAGCCAGCAGGAACGCCGCCAGAACGACGACCACCGCCCAGATCTTCTTCATCGCTCTCCTCCTTGGAGTTCGCGCCCTCCCCATGAGAGCCGCGAGCGTCACGCGGAGGACGGAGAGCAATGGGCCCGCCAGGCCAGGCGACGAGCGCGGGCCACGACACTGTGCGGTCTTTCGGACAGTTACCGCCGGCCAACGGCGACCGGCGCACCGTCCCGCTGACCAGGATCAGTGCAGGTTGAACAGTCGCTGTGCAGCGCGGCGCGAGCGGCAGGGAGGCGCTCCGGGCGCCCGGGGCCGGCGCTGCGTGGGGGCCGATCAGGATGGCCGCCGGCATCACACCCTCCCGCTGGCCCTGGCCGGGAATCGACGGTGTCGGGGCGTCGAACTGCCTGACCAGGGCCGGCGGGAGGCTGGATCCCGGACTGGCCGGCATGGTCAGGGAGCAACTGGCTCGCCAGGGCCGCCGGCGCGGGCGGTCGCGCGAAAAGCCCCGCGTTTCAACGGATTGAACGGCGGCGATCCCAGGAGGGTCCGGACGGCGGTGACCAGGAACAGTGCACACCGAACAGCGACTGTGCAGTCAACCCTCGGCGCCGGGGCCGTCGAGGCCCCAGCGGTCGAGCATGAGCTTGAGCGAGTTGCGGTGGAGGCCGAGGATCCTGGCCGCCTCGCTGCGGTTCCAGCGGACGCCCTTCAGCACCCGCAGGACGATCTGCCGCTCGAACTCCTCGGTGGCCTGCCGCAGCGGCAGGGTGGTCGCCTCGCGAAGCCGCGCGCGGGGGTCGGGCAGGAGCAGGTCCAGCGGCAGGTCGCTGACCCCGATGACCGGGCCTTCCGCCAGGGTCACCAGCCGCTCGATCACGTTCTGCAGCTCGCGCACGTTCCCCGGCCAGGGGTGGTCGCGCAGCACGGCCAGGGCCTCCGGCGCCAGGCCCTCGATCCGCCGGCCGAAGGCCTGGTTGTAGCGCCGGATGAAGTGCTCGACCAGCAGCGGGATGTCCTCGCGGCGCTCCCGGAGGGGGGGCACCGCGATGGGCACCACGTTGAGGCGATAGAAGAGGTCCTCGCGGAACTTGCCCTCGGCCACCGCCTGCCGGAGGTCCACGTTGGTGGCCGCGATGATGCGGGCGTCGATCCGGAAGGCGCGGGTGCCGCCCACCCGCTCGACCTCGCGCTCCTGCAGCACGCGCAGCAGCTTGGCCTGCAGCTCCGGCTTCAGCGAGCTGATCTCGTCGAGGAAGAGCGTGCCTCCCTGGGCCAGCTCGAAGCGGCCCAGCCTGCGCTGGTAGGCACCGGTGAACGCCCCCTTCTCGTGCCCGAACAGCTCGGACTCCACCAGCGACTCGGACAGCGCCGCCGGGTTGACGGCCACGAACGGCTTGTCGCGGCGGGGCCCCTGGCGGTGGATGGCGCGGGCCACCAGCTCCTTGCCCGTCCCGCTCTCGCCCGTGATCAGCACGGTCGTCGTCGTGCGCGCCACCTGACCGACCAGGCGGTAGAGCTTCTGCATCTCGGGATGCTGGCCCACCAGCTCGTCGAAGTCGTGGCGCCGGGCCAGCTCGGAGCGCAGGAAGACGACCTCGCGCTCCAGGGAGCGCCGCTCCAGCGCGCGCCGCACGGTCGCCATCAGCTCGTCCTCGTCGAAGGGCTTGGTGACGTAGTCGAAGGCCCCGAGCTTCATGGCCGCCACCGCGGTCCGGACGGTCTTGACGGCGGTGACCAGGATCACCTCGATGCCCTCGTCCAGCCCCTTGATGCGCTCCAGGACCTCGATGCCGTCCATCTCCGGCAGCCGGATGTCGAGCAGCACCAGGTCCACGGCCGTGGATCGCACCAGGTCCAGCGCCTGGCGCCCGTCGGCCGCCTCCAGGACGTCGTACTGGTCCTCGAGGATCAGGCGGAAGGACTCCCGCACCCCGGCGTCGTCGTCGACCACGAGGATGACCGCCCGCACGCTGCCCCCGCCGTCCGCCGTCTCGACTCCCCGCAGCGCCATGGTCCAGGACTCTAGCCCGCTCAGGCGCGGACGTCCACCACGATCTCGCGCTCGCGCGGCCCGTCGCACTCGACCAGGGCGATGCCCTGCCAGGTGCCGAGCAGCAGGCGGCCGCCGCGGACGGGCACGGACTCGGAGGGACCGAGGAAGGCCGCCTTGAGGTGGGCGGCCCCGTTGTCGTCCACCCGGTCGTGCTCCCAGATGCCCTCGGGGAACAGCCTGTCCAGCGCCGCCACGATGTCCAGGCGGAAGCCGGGGTCGGCGTTCTCGTTGATCACGATGGCCGCCGTGGCGTGCCGGACGAAGACCGTGCACAGGCCTTCGCCGACGCCGCTGCGGGAGACCACTTCCAGGACCTGGGGCGTGATGTCGATGACCTCCCACTTCTTCCGGCTGCGAACGCGCACCGTCTCCTGCATGGCGGCTCGCTCAGGGCACGGGCTCAGGACGTCGCCGGGGACTGCCGGCGCTCCTGGTGATAGCCGTGCAGCTCATCACCAGGCCATGCGCCAGCGCGGCCGGCAGCGCCAAGCAGGTCGGACGGCCCAGCACCGGCAGCGTCGCGGGGACGCCGGCGCGATTCGCCGCCTCCTGGAGCAGCATGAGCCGGCCCGGCCGGCCGGCGGCGATCACCACGTCGGGCTCCACCGGCGTCTCCGCCAGCGGCGCGTACACGATGACGGCGGGCGTGGCCGGCAGCCGCGGGATGGCGGGCGCCTTCTCCATGCGAACGTATCCGAGCTCCACCATCAGGCCCAGCGTCCGGTCCAGCTCGGCGGCGCGCCCGGGTGGCAGCGGGATGTTGTGAGTGTAGCTGCCGATGGGGCAGCTGTAGTGGTCGCCGGCGACCGTGTAGAAGGGGTCCATGACGCCTCCTCCGGGGTGGCCCCCGGGGTCGTATCGTACGACTTTTCAGACATTGATTCCGTTGCGGCCGGCCCTCGACAATCCGCGCGTGCTGGCGCGCGTGCTGTCGGCGACGCTGGTGGGGGTCGAGGCCGTCCTCGTCCGCGTCGAGGTCGACGTGAGCACCGGGGTGCCGGCGTTCTGCACCGTCGGGCTTCCGGACTCGGCCGTGCGCGAGAGCCGCGAGCGGGTGCGCACGGCCATCCGCAATGCCGGGTTCACCTTCCCGAACGACCGCATCACCGTGAACCTGGCGCCGGCCGACCTGCGCAAGGAGGGCACGGCCTTCGACCTGCCCATCGCGCTCGCGATCCTGGCCGCGACCGGCGCCCTCGACGGGCTCCATCGCCCGTTCGCGGTGGTCGGCGAGCTGGCCCTGGACGGGCAGATCCACCCGGTCCGCGGGGTCCTGGCCGTGGGCCTGGCCTGCCGCCGGCATCGCATCTCGACGCTCCTCGTGCCGAGCGGCAACCGGGCCGAGGCCGAGGCCGTCGAGGGCGTGCGGGTCCTGGCCGCCGGCACCCTGCAGGATGCCGTGGCACTGCTGAAGGGCGCCGCGACCGTGCCGGCGGCGCCGCCGGGCGAGCGCTTGCCCGACACTCCGGCCGACGAGGGCGACTTCGCCGAGGTGCGAGGGCAGGCCCACGCCAAGCGCGCGTTCGAGATCGCGGCGGCCGGCGCCCACAACCTGCTGCTCGTCGGCCCGCCCGGCGCCGGCAAGACGATGCTCGCCCGGCGGCTGCCCGGCATCCTCCCACCGATGACCACCGAGGAGGTCATCGAGGTCTCCACCATCTGGAGCGTGGCCGGCCTGCTCCCGGCTCCCGGCCTCGTGCGCGCGCGCCCCTTCCGGGCCCCGCACCACACGATCTCCGTGCCGGGTCTCATCGGAGGCGGCAGCCCGCCCCACCCCGGAGAGGTCACGCTGGCCCACCTGGGCGTGCTGTTCCTCGACGAGCTGCCCGAGTTCCAGCAGCACGTGCTGGAATCGCTCCGCCAGCCCCTCGAGGACGGCCGCGTCACCATCGCCCGGGCCAGCGGCCTGGCCCGTTTCCCTGCCCGCTTCCAGCTCGTGGGCGCCGCCAACCCCTGCCGGCGCGGCTGCCCCGCGCTGGACCGCTGCCTGTGCACCCCGGCCGAGCGCGATCGCTACCTGGGCCGCCTCTCCCGCCCGCTCCTCGACCGCTTCGACCTGCACGTCGAGCTGCCCGCGGTGCCGCCCGAGGACCTGCACGCCCCGGGCGCCGGCGAGCCCTCGGCCGCCATCCGCGCGCGGGTGGCCGCCGCCCGCGCCCGCCAGCGCGCCCGCTTCCAGGGCACCGCGCTCCGCACCAACGCGGAGATGCGCCCGCGCCACGTCCGCCGCTTCTGCTCGCCCCCGCCCGAGGCCCAGCGCCTGCTGGCCCAGGCCATGAGCCGCCTCGGCCTCTCCGCCCGCGGCCACGACCGCGTCCTCAAGGTCGCCCGCACCATCGCCGACCTGGCCGGCAGCGACACGCTCGCCGCCGAGCACGTGGCCGAGGCCATCCAGTACCGCAACCTCGATCGCGCCTGGCGGGGGTGAGCGACCGACGCCCTTGCCCGGCCAGGGCGGCATGGTGAGCCGAGCGCCGGGAGCGGCCGATCGCCGAAGTGGGCGACACCGCCTCGGCTCGGGGCGAGCAGAACGCGGACCTGCGAGCCGTCGGGCGCGACGGCATCCGGCCCGGCCGGAAGGCGCTACCCTCCTGCCGGGAGCAACGGACCGGCGTGCTAGACGACGCCGCGCTCGATCAGCGACCGGATCTCGTCCTCGGAGTACCCCGCCTCGCGGAGCACCTCGGCGCTGTGCTCCCCCGGCATCGGCGGCGGTCGGCGCACCACGGCACGGCCGCTCGACAGCTCGAGCGGGAACCGGAGCACCCGGACGCGGCCGGCCACCGGGTGCTCGATCTCCTCGATCACGTCGGCGCCGCCCAGCTCGGGATGCGCGAGCATGTCGGCGTGAGTGAGGACCGGCGCCGCCCAGACGCCGCGGGGCACCAGGAGGTCGAGCCATTCGGCGGTGGGGCGCTGCCGCAGCACCGGCTCCAGGATGCGGGCGATCGCCTCGCGGGCCGCGAAGTTGTAGGTCGTCGCGGCGTACGGGGCCAGCTCGGGCAGCTGGAACACCTCCTGCAGGACGGGCATGGTCGTCATCGAGAGCGCCAGCCAGCCGTCCTTCGTCTCGTAGATGCCGTAGGGGCCGGGGTGGAACGTGCTGGCCAGGCTCGTCGCGCTGCGCTCCAGCCGGGCGCCGTTCAGGACGTAGCCGAGGATCTCGAGCTGCAGGTCGAGGGCCGCCCGCAGCATCGAGACCTCCACGTGCAGCCCCTGCCCCGTCCGGCCCCGCTCCAGCAGCGCGGCCAGGACCCCCAGGGCCAGGAGGACGGCGCCGTGCTGGTCCACGACCGCCGTGCCGACCGGCGTCGGGGGCTGGCCGGCCCGCCCGGAGATCGACGCCAGCCCCGACAGCGCCTGGAGCAGCAAGTCCTGTCCCGGGCGCTCCCGCCAGGCGCTCGCCGCCCCGAACCCCGAGGCCGAGACGTAGATCAGGCGCGGGTTGAGCCCCCGGGCCGCCTCCCAGCCGAGCCCCAGGCGGTCCATGACGCCCGGCCGGAAGTTCTGGACGAGAACGTCGGCGCCCGCGATCAGCCGGCGAGCCGCGGCCTGCCCCTCCGGGCGCTTGAGGTCGAGCGTCAGGCTCCGCTGGTTGCGGTGAGCGAGCAGGAAGAAGGCGCTGACGCCGTTCAGGTAGAGGTCGGCCCCCGACCAGTTCCGCTCCCACAGCGTCCCGCCGGGGGGCTCGATCTTGATCACGTCGGCGCCCAGGTCGGCCAGGAACTGGACGCCCGACGGACCCAGCAGGAACTGGGTGAAGCTCAGGACCCGGACGCCCTGCAGGACGGCCAGCGGCGCGCGCGCGGTCACCGGCGCCGCACCCGGCGTTCTTGACAACCCCGCCGGCCCCTCCTAGTGTCAGGCCACATCGAGCTCCGAGGGAGGACAGCATGGATCCACGTCGGAAGTCCTGGCTGAGGTGGCTGAGCGCGCCGCTCGCGCTCGGGCTGGTGCTGGTCGCCGTCACCGCCGTTCCCGCCCAGAGGCCCATCGTGCTGAAGCTCCAGAGCACCTTCCCGTCGGGGATCTGGGACTTCATGTGGGGTGAGAACTTCGCCAAGCGGGTGAACGAGGTGGCCGGAGGCCGGCTCCGGATCGAGCTGCTGCCGGCGGGCGCCGTCGTGAGCGCCTTCGAGGTGCTCGACGCCGTGAACCGGGGCGTGCTGGACGGCGGGGTGACCTGGAGCGGGTACTGGGTGGGCAAGAACTCGGCCTTCTCGCTCTTCGCCAGCGCGGCCGGCGGCCCGTTCGGGATGAACAACTGGGACTTCACCGCCTGGCTCTACGCGGGCGGGGGCATCGAGCTCTACCGTGAGCTGCTGGACAAGATGGGCTTCAAGGTCGTCTGGTTCCCCATCTGGGGCGAGATGGCCGAGCCGCTGGGCTGGTACAAGAAGCCGATCAAGTCGGTGGCCGACCTGCGGGGGGTCAAGATGCGGGCGGCCGGGCTGGCCGCCGACGTCTTCCGGGAGTTCGGGGCGTCGGTGGTGACGCTGCCGGCCGGCGAGATCCTCCCCGCGCTGGAGCGGGGGGTCATCGACGGCGCCGAGTTCAGCGACCCGCACTCGGATTCCCGCCTGGGGTTCCAGCAAGTCACCAAGTTTTACCACATCCCCGGCATTCACCAGCCGACCGGCGTCGGCGAGGTCATCTTCAACAAGGGGCAGTGGGACAAGCTGCCGGCCGACCTCAAGATGCTCATCGAGATGGCGGCGCGGGAGACCATGATGCTGAACTGGACCCGCGCCTGGCAGATGAACCACGAGGCCCTGCAGGAGCTGGTCACCAAGCACGGCGTGACGGTGGTGGAGACGCCGCGCGAGGTGCTGGCCGAGCTGCTCAAGGCCTGGGACAAGGTGGCGGCCCGGGAGGCGGCCAAGAACCCCGACTTCGCGAGGGTGCTCGAGTCCCAGAAGAAGTTCGCCTCCTGGTTCGTGCCCTACCAGCGGCTGGTCAACCCCCCGTACGATCTGGCTGCCGACCACTACTGGAGCGGCGCCAACCCCTACAAGGTGACCAAGCCCTGAGGGGCTGTGCAGCCGCGGCCGGGATGGCCGGCGCTCGGCAATCCCGGCCGAGATATATACTGTCCCCCGCGTGCTGACCTTCCCGCGTAGCCGGCAGACGTCCCCGCAGCGGCGGCGAGCCGCCCCGGCGCTGCTGCTTCTCCTGCTGCTGGCCGTCAGCCAGGTCTGCAGCGCCCAGGCCTCGCTGAACATCGTGTGGCGGTACGCGGTCCTGTCCTTCGACAGCCCCACCACCCACGTGTCGGGAGGGGCTTGACCAGATCGAACGGTCGTACTATTTTGACGCCCATGAAGGCGACGGCCGGCCGGCCCCGGCGGGCCCGGAAGCGGGCCAGGGGCGAGCAGACCCGGGAGGCGATCCTGGATCACGCGCTCCGGCTGGCCACCCGCATCGGCGTCGAGGGACTGACGATCGGCCGGCTGGCCGGGGACCTCGGGATGTCCAAGAGCGGCCTGTTCGCGCACTTCCGGTCGAAGGAGGCGCTGCAGATCGAGACGCTCCGCATGGCCGGCGAGCGGATGGTCAACGACGTCGTCAGGCCCGCCTTCTCGGCGCCCCGGGGCGAGCCTCGCGTGCGCGCGCTGTTCGAGCGCTGGCTGGCGTGGGAGCGGTCGCAGAACCTGCCGGGCGGCTGCCCCTTCACGGCGGCGTCCTTCGAGCTCGACGACCGGCCGGGTCCGGTCCGCGACTTCGTCGTGCAGCGCCTGCGCGACTGGATGGACACGCTGGCCGGGGCCGCCCGGATCGCCGTGCAGGAGGGCCACTTCCGGGCCGACCTCGACTGCGAGCAGTTCGCGCACGAGTGTGAGGGCATCGCGCTGGCGTACGTGCACGCCTCGCGGCTTCTGCGCGACCCGCGGGCGCTCGAGCGCGCGCGGAGCGCGTTCGAGGCCCTCGTGAGCCGCTCGCGGACCGCGCCCACCGCGTCCCACCGCCCGACCGTCACCGGCGGCCCGCGCCGCTGATCCAGGAGGAGACGCGCGATGACCGACACGGAGTACGTCGCCCTTCAAAAAAGCACGATCGTTCGGTCGTACATGCCGCCCCGCTGGGTGCCGGCCGCCCGGGCGGCCGGGGGCGTGCTGTCGGCCCTGGCGCCGGGACTGGCCGCCGGGATCGCCGAGCGCCTGTTCCTCACGCCACCCCGGGCCCGCCGGCCGGCGGCCGAGCGCGAGCTGCTCGCCACGGCACGCGCCGGGGCGCTGCGTACGGGCGGGCGGCAGGTCGAGACGTGGACGTGGGGCACGGGGCCGGGCGCGCTGCTCGTGCACGGCTGGGGCGGGCGGGGCGCCCAGCTCGGCGCCTTCGTCGGCCCCCTGGTGAGCCATGGGTTCTCGGTCATCGCCTTCGACGCGCCCGGCCACGCCCGGAAGGACCGCAAGCCGGTGACGATCCCGGAGCTGTCGCGGGCGCTGGGCGCGGTGGCGGAGGCGGTGGGCCGGCCGGCCGGGCTGGTCGCCCACTCCCTCGGGGCGTTGACGGCGGCCCGGGCCCTGGCGGAGGGGCTGGGCGTGGGCGCCGCCGTGTACGTGGCCCCGATCGCGGACCTGGGCGGCCCGGCCGCGCGCTTCACGGAGACGTTCGGCTTTCCGCGCGCCGTCCGCGAACGGATGGTGCGGCGACTGGAGGTCCGGCTGGGACTGCCCTGGTCGGCGTTCGACCTCAGAACCCTCGCCTCGCGGCTGGCGATCCCGCTGCTGGTGATCCACGACCGCGGCGACGCCGAGGTGCCGTGGCAGCAGGGCCTGGCGGTGGCGCGCGCCTGGCCGGGCGCCGAGATCCTCGTGACCGAGGGGTTGGGGCATCGCCGCATCCTGCGCGACCCGGACGCCGTGGCCGCCGCCGTCGCGTTCCTCGCCCGGCAGGCGGCGCGCGGACCGGCCGCCGCCCGCGCGGGCGGCGAGGCGCTGCCGGCCCTGACCCGCTGACGGGGAACGCCCCGTGGCCACACCGTTCGCGCTCTCCGAGGCCGTCGAGGCGCCGCCCGACACGCGGGTGATCACGCTGGCCGACGGGTCCGCCCTTCGCGTGCGTCCCATCCGGCCCGACGACGAGCCACGGCTCGTGGCGCTGTTCACGCGGCTCAGTCCGCGGACCGTCTACCAGAGGTTCTTCCGGGTCTACGACCGCCTGCCGCCGCAGTGGTACCGGCACTTCGCCGGCGTGGATCACGTCCGCCGCCTCGCGCTGGTGGCGGAGGAGCGGAGCCCCGACGGCCGTCAGCTTCGCGCGGTCGCGCGCTGCGAGCCCACCGGCACCCCGGGCACCCGCGAGATCGCCATCGTGGTGGAAGATGCCTGGCAGGGACGCGGGCTCGGCCCCGCCCTGCTGGAGGCCCTGCTCGCCGCGGCGGAGGCCCGCGGCATCCGGCGGTTCACGGCCGACGTCCTGGCCGACAACCACCGGATCCTCCGCGTCATCGCCCGGCTGGCCGACGTCCGGTCGCGCGAGCTGCACGACGGCGTGCTCACGCTCGAGCTCGAGCGCCGGCAGTCCCTCACGACGGCCTGACCGCCGCCCGGGGCTCCCCGCCTGGCTGACCGGGCCGGTCCCGGGGCTCCAGGAAGTCCTCGACGGCCGCAGCCGTCGCCTCCGGCGACTCGAGCACGGGGAAGTGGCTGACCGCCTCCAGGCGTGCCGCCGAGAACCAGGGATGGGCGGCCGCGAACGCGCGCTGGGCGGCCAGGTACCCGGGGTCGGGAGGCTGGGCGTAGAGGTGCAGCACGCGTCCGGGGGCGAGGGAGGCGAGGGCGGCCAGGGGGTGACCATGCCGGCGGTAGGCGGCGGCGATCTCCCGGCCGGCACGCGACCACATCTCGAACCCGTAGGCCCCCATCTCCCGGCGGATCTGATCGGCGACCTCGCCCGGCGCCCCGGCGAGCCAGAGGGCGAACAGCTGGTCGCGGGTCTGGCGCCAGCGGTCGGGATGCTGGAGCCCTTGCAGGGCCTCCAGGAACGGGAGCGGCGGATCGAGCACCAGCCAGTCCAGGACGACGAGGGCCGGGACGCGGTCGACCAGACGCCGGCGCAGCTCGATGGCGATCCAGCCGGCATGGGAGACGGCGACCGGGACGACCTGCTCGGCTCCGGCGGCGGCGATCACGGCCAGTGCATCGTCCACCAGCTCGGGCAGCCCGAAGTCCCCCGGCGCGGCCTCCGAGTCGCCGTGCCCTCGCCAGTCGAGCGCCAGGACCCGCCGGCGCGCGGCCAGCCGCCCGGCGATCCGGGTGAAGAGTGTCCGGTTCGAGCACCAGCCCGGCATGCAGAGGAGCACGGGCCCCGAGGCCGGCCCCCACTCGTCGTAGGCGATGTTCACGCCCTTCGATCGCGCGCGCTTCATGGCGTCCCTCCAGTCGTGTCGTCAGCGCCAGCGCATAACCGAGGTGACGGCCGCCCGCCATCCCCCGAACTGGGGACCGCCCCGGCGGGCGCGGTCTGGCCTTCGGCGCGGCGGCGACGGTATCCTCGACTGGCCATGGCGCGGCTGCCGGCCAGCCTGCGGACCGAGCTGCTGGCCCTCAAGCACCTCTGCTACAGCGGGCTCGACGCCCAGACGCTGCGCCTGCGCGTCACGCGGAGGCTGACCCGAGCCCTCGACCTCGACGCCTTCTGCTTCCCCGTCGCCGATCCCGTCACGGCCCTGCCCCTGGACGTCCTGCACGAGGGCCGGCCGCCCGAGGCCTTCGAGGCCTTCGTGGACCGCGTGTACCTGCGCTCGGCGGTATCGGACATCGGCCGCTGCGCCCGGCTGCCCCGGAGGGTGCTCCTGGTCGAGGAGCTCCTGCCCCGCGCGCATCCGGAGCGGGATCCCTACGTGGACGTCATGCTCCGCCCGTACGGCCTGCGGCACGAGGTGCACCTCTCCTTGGCGCAGCGGGGCCTGGCCTGGGGCCATCTCTGCCTTTCCCGGAAGGCGCACGCCTGGAACGGGGAGGAGCTGGCCCTGCTGACCCAGCTGGTCCCCCACCTCCGGGGCGCGCTGCGCGCGGCCAGGCTGCGGGCGGCGATCAGCGCCGACCCCGACGGCCCCATCGGCGTGATCGTGGCGGACGGCGGAGGCCGGATCGAGCTGGCCAACCGGGCCGCCGAGCGCTTCCTGGCCGAAGGCTCCCCCCTCCGGCCCCCGGCGCTCACCGGTCTGCGGTGGGTCGTGGCGCTGCTGGCCCGGGCGCTCGCCGACGGCGGCGATCCGCTCACGGTGCCGTTCCTGGTGCTCTCCCACGGTCAAGGGGGCCGGGCCTGCCGGCTCTCGGCCGAGCGGGTGGCCGGCGCCGACGGACGGCCGCGCACGCTGATCCTGGTGGAGCCGGCGCGCCCCGGCGAGAGCCCCCGGGCGTTGCTCGCGCTCGGTCTGACGGCCCGGCAGGCGGAGATCGCGTGCGCCGTCGTTCGTGGCGCGACCGTCACCGAGGCGGCGCGCCGGCTCGGCATCTCTCCTCACACCGCGCTCCATCACCTCCGTCAGGTCTACGACCGGCTGGGCGTGAGCTCCCGCGTGGGCCTGGCCAGGCGCCTGGCGGGCACTTCGGGCGGGACCGGCCGGGAGGCGGCGGCGCCGCGTGCTACACTCTGAGCGCATGTCTCGCCGGCCCTCCGTCCCGCTCCCGAGCGTGCGCCCCATCCTCGGGGTCCTCGCCGTCGCGCTGGTGACCCTGGCCCAGGCCCAGGCGGCCGCCGGCGCCTGCGGCTCGATCTTCCGGGCGATCGTCCTGTCCTGGGACAACCCGGCCACCCAGGTCGTCGACGAGCTGGCCTCCGAGTCGGTCCCGCATGCGGACCCGGGCCGGCAGGCCCGCGAGCAGGTCGCCCGCGCGGGCGGCGCCGACGCGCGGCTCGCGCTCGCCGAGCAGCCCGTGATCGCCGCGGGGCGGCGGGGCGGCGCCCGCATCACCCGCTCCCCGCCCCTCGTCTAGCGCCGCTCCCCGACCGTCACGCGTGCTCCCGGGCGGCTGAGCCGGGAGCGTCATGGATTGCTCGATCACTCGTCCTGTGGTGGGGAGGCTCCAACGCATGAGGGAAGCAAGCATCACGTTGCCCCCGTTCGGTCCGACGGAGTGGGCGATCCTGTGGATCGTCCTCCTGTCCGGCGTCGCCGCCCTGGGCTACGGCCTCTGGCTGGTCCGCCAGGTCATCACGGCCCCGCCCGGCACGCCGCGGATGGTGGAGGTGGCCCGGGCGATCGAGGAGGGCTCCCTGGCCTACCTGGGCCGCCAGGTCCGCACCATGGCCTGGCTGGTCGCCGGTCTCGCCCTGGGCCTGTTCGCCCTGTACTCGCGCGTCTACGCCGACCTCGGCTTCGCCATCGGGATCGCCGCCGCCTTCGTGCTGGGCGTGGCCGCCTCGTACGGCGCCGGGTACGTGGGAATGTGGCTGGCCGTGAAGGGCAACGTCCGGAGCGCCAACGCCGCCCTCACGTCGTTCAAGCGCTCCATGGAGCTCGCGTTCCGGGCCGGCGGCGTCTCCGGCATGTTCACGGTGGGCTTCGGGCTCCTGGGCGCCGCCATCATCTTCATCATCTTCCGCGAGGAGGCCACCAAGGTCCTGGTCGGGTTCGGCTTCGGCGGCAGCCTGGCCGCCCTGTTCATGCGGGTCGGCGGCGGCATCTTCACCAAGGCGGCCGACGTCGGCGGCGACCTGGTGGGCAAGGTCGAGGCCGGCATCCCCGAGGACGATCCCCGCAACCCCGCCACCATCGCCGACAACGTCGGGGACAACGTGGGCGACTGCGCCGGGATGGCGGCCGACGTGTTCGAGTCGTACGAGGTGACCCTGGTGGCGGCCATCATCCTGGCCGCCGGCGTCATGGCGGACACGTTCTTCCGCGAGGCGTACGGGCCGGCGGCGCCCGCCTTCGGCCTGAAGCTCATCATGCTGCCGCTGCTGCTCCGGGCGGTGGGCGTCTTCGCCTCCATCGCCGGGATCATGGCCGTCCGGGTGCCGGAGGGCCGCGCCGTCCGGGACCCCATGCGCCCCATCAACCGGGGCTACTACGTCTCCTCGCTGCTGGCCGTGGCGGGGTTCTTCGCCGTCAACGCCGCCTACATGGCGGATCCCCGGAGCGGCTCGGTCGACTACCGCTTCGCCGTGGCCGCCACGATGGGGATCGCGCTCTCCATGGTCACCCTCTGGCTCACCAACCATTTCACGCATCCGGACCGGCGTCCGGTCACCGAGACGGCCACCGCCGCTCGCACGGGGCCCGCCACCGTCATCCTCTCGGGCATGGCCGAGGGGCTCGAGTCCTCGGTCTGGGCCATCGTCACCATCGGGGCGACCATCATCGCCGCCATCCTGCTGTTCCCCGAGAGCCTGGCCCTCGGCGGCTACGCCGTCGCGCTGGCCGGCCTGGGCCTGCTCACCACCACGGGCTTCATCCTGGCCATGGACACCTACGGCCCCATCACCGACAACGCGCACGGGATCTTCGAGATGGGCGGGGTGGAGGCGCCCGAGGCGAGCCACACCCTGGCCTGGATGGACGCCATCGGCAATACCACCAAGGCCCTGACCAAGGGCCTGGCCATCGCCACGGCCGTCATCGCGGCGGTCAGCCTCTTCACGTCGTTCACCGAGGAGGCCGGGCTGCTGGCCCAGGGCATCCAGATCAACCTGCCGGCGATCTTCGTCGGGCTGTGCCTGGGCGGCGCCGTGCCGTTCCTGTTCTCAGCCTTCGCCATCAAGGCCGTGGGCCGGGCCGCCTTCGGCGTCGTCGAGGAGGTGCGGCGGCAGTTCCGGGAGCGGCCGGGGATCATGACCTTCGCCGAGCGGCCGGACTACGCCCGGTGCGTCTCCATCGTCACGGCCATGGCCCAGAAGGAGCTGCTGGGGCCGGCCATCCTCGGCGTCGCGGCGCCCCTGCTGGTCGGCTTCGCGCTGGGTCCCGGCGCTCTGGGCGCCTTTCTCGGCGGGGCCATCCTCACCGGCCAGCTCATGGCGGTGTTCATGTCCAACACCGGAGGCAACTGGGACAACGCCAAGAAGAAGGTGGAGGACGGCTACCTGCAGGGCAAGGGCACCGACGTCCACAAGGCCACCGTCATCGGCGACACCGTGGGCGATCCGTTCAAGGACACCGCCGGCCCGGCGCTGAACCCGATGATCAAGGTGATGAACCTGGTGGCGATCCTGGTGGCGCCCTTCGCCGCCAGCCCCGATCTCGGCGGCGCGGTCCGGGCCCTGGTCGGGCTCGCCTGCGCCGGCGCGATCGCGACCGCCGTCCTGCTCTCCAAGCGGGGGTCGATCGCCGGGCGCGCGGCGGTGTCGGGCTCGCCGGTGCAGGAGCCGGTCTCGTAGCGAGACGCGGGGGCCCAGTCTAGAAGTCCAACTACCTGATTTTCCAGGGCTTCCATGTTGGCCTCCGCGGTGGTAGAATGCCGACCGAAAAGATCGGCGACCATTTTGATCGGACATGATCCGGGTATAGCCTAGGAGCCTGCATGAGCACGACGGCCAAGACGCTCGAAGCCCTGGCCAACCGCGAGTACAAGTGGGGCTTCGTCACCGACATCGAAGCGGACACGCTCCCGCCGGGGCTCGACGAGGAGATCATCCGGCAGATCTCGGCGCGGAAGCGGGAGCCGGAGTTCATGCTCGAGTGGCGCCTGCGCGCGTACCGCCACTGGGCCACGCTCCAGCAGTCGGCCGGCGAGCCGAAGTGGGCGAACATCAGCTACCCGCCCATCGACTACCAGCAGATCGTCTACTACTCGGCCCCCAAGCGGAAGGCCGGCGGGCCGGCCAGCCTGGACGAGGTGGACCCCAAGCTGCTGGAGACCTTCGAGAAGCTCGGCATCCCGCTGGCCGAGCGCGAGCGCCTGGCCGGCGTGGCGGTGGACGCCGTGTTCGACAGCGTCTCGGTGGCCACCACGTTCAAGGAGAAGCTGGCCGAGCTGGGCATCATCTTCTGCTCCTTCTCGGAGGCGGTCCAGAACCATCCCGACCTGGTGCAGAAGTACCTGGGGTCGGTCGTGCCCTACACCGACAACTTCTACGCGGCGCTGAACTCGGCCGTCTTCAGCGACGGCTCGTTCTGCTACATCCCCCGCGGCGTGCGCTGTCCCATGGAGCTGTCCACCTACTTCCGGATCAACACCGCGGGTTCCGGGCAGTTCGAGCGGACGCTGATCGTGGCCGAGGAGGGCAGCTACGTCAGCTACCTGGAAGGGTGCACGGCCCCCCGGCGCGACGAGAACCAGCTCCACGCCGCCGTGGTGGAGCTGATCGCGCTGGAGGGCGCGGAGATCAAGTACTCGACGGTCCAGAACTGGTACGCCGGGGACGCCGAGGGGCGGGGCGGCATCTTCAACTTCGTCACCAAGCGCGGCAAGTGCGCGGGCCGGCGGTCGAAGATCTCCTGGACCCAGGTCGAGACCGGGTCGGCCATCACCTGGAAGTACCCCAGCGTCATCCTGCAGGGCGACGAGTCGGTGGGGGAGTTCTACTCGGTCGCCCTGACCACCAACCGGCAGCAGGCCGACACCGGGACCAAGATGATCCACATCGGCAAGCACACCCGGAGCACGATCATCTCCAAGGGCATCTCGGCCGGCCGGGGCAACAACACGTACCGGGGCCTGGTGAAGATCCTGCCCCGGGCCGCCCACGCCCGCAACTACACCCAGTGCGACTCGCTGCTGCTGGGCGACCGCTGCGGCGCCCACACCTTCCCGTACATCGAGGTGGCCAACGCCACCTCGGTCGCCGAGCACGAGGCGTCGACCTCCCGGATCAGCGACGACCAGCTCTTCTACTGCAAGCAGCGGGGGCTGTCGGGCGAGAACGCGGTGAACATGATCATCAACGGCTTCTGCAAGGAGGTCTTCCGGAACCTCCCCATGGAGTTCGCGGTGGAGGCCCAGAAGCTGCTCGGCGTGAGCCTGGAAGGGAGCGTGGGCTGATGCTGTCGGTCCGCAACCTGAGCGCCGGCGTCGAGGACCGGCCGGACATCCTCAAGTCGATCAGCCTCGAGGTCCGCGCCGGCGAGGTGCACGCCATCATGGGCCCGAACGGCTCGGGCAAGAGCACGCTGGCCCAGGTGCTGGCCGGGCACCCCGGCTACGTGGTCACCGCCGGCGAGGTGACCTACCTGGGGCAGGACCTGCTGGCCATGCCGCCCGAGGAGCGGGCCCGGGCCGGGGTGTTCCTGGCCTTCCAGTACCCGGTGGAGATCCCGGGCGTCAACAACGCCTACTTCCTCAAGGCCGCCGTCAACGAGCAGCGGACCCGGCGGGGCGAGGAGGAGCTCGACGCCATGGAGTTCCTGGAGCTGCTGGAGGAGAAGCTCCGGCTGGTCGAGATGGACCGCAGCTTCGTGAACCGGCCGGTCAACGAGGGCTTCTCCGGCGGCGAGAAGAAGCGCAACGAGATCCTGCAGATGGCGGTGCTGGAGCCCCGGCTGGCCATCCTGGACGAGACCGACTCCGGGCTCGACATCGACGCGCTGCGGATCGTGGCCCGGGGCGTGAATCGCCTGCGCCGGCCGGACAACGCGATGATCCTCGTCACTCACTACCAGCGGATCCTGCAGTACATCGAGCCTGACCACGTCCACGTGCTCTTCGACGGCCGCATCGTCAGGTCGGGCGGCCAGGAGCTGGCCGTGGAGCTGGAGCGCAAGGGCTACGACTGGATCCGGGCCGAGGCCGGGGCCGCCCAGCCGGCCGGCCGGTAGCGCCCAGCCGATGGCCGTCGTCACCGCCCGCGACCACTACGTGTCGCTGTTCGAGGCCTTGGAGCGCCAGGGAGCCTTCGCGGACCCCGCCTGGCTGGCGTCCCTCCGGCGGCAAGGGCTCGAGCACTTCGCCGGGCGGGGCTTCCCGACGACCCGCGACGAGGACTGGCGCTACACCAGCGTGGCGCCGCTGGCGGCGGCAGTCTTCCGGCCGGCCGCGCCGTCCCCGGACCCGGTGCCGGCGACGGCGCTGGCCCGGGTGGCGGTGCCCGGCGCCGACTGGCCGCGGCTGGTGTTCGTGGACGGCCGCCACGCCGGGGAGCTCTCGTCCCTGCCCTGGGCCCGGGAGGGCGGCCGGGCGGACAGCCTGGGCCGGGCGATCGCCTCCGACGGCGACCTCGTCGAGCGCCACCTGGGCCGCCACGCCGCCTGGGACCGGAACGTCTTCGCCGCGCTCAGCACGGCGTTCGTGCAGGACGGCGCGTTCGTGGCCGTGCCGGCCGAGGCGGAGGACCGCGTCATCGAGCTGCTCTTCCTCGCCGCCACCCCGGACGTCGTGGCCCAGCCCCGCAATCTCGTGGTCGTGGGCCCGCGCAGCCGCCTCACGGTGATCGAGCGGTACGTGGGCCTCACCGCCGGGCCGTACTTCACGAACGCCGTCACCGAGATCATCCTGGGGCCGGGGGCCGTGGTGGACCACTACGTGGTCCAGGACCAGGCGCCGCAGGCCTTCCACGTGGCGACGCTGCACGCCGCCCTCGAGCAGGATGCGGCCTTCACGACCTGCGGCGCGGTCTTCGGCGCCCGGCTGGCGCGCACCACGCTCGCCGTCGAGTTCTCCGGCCCCGGCGGGCGGGCCGACGTCAGCGGGCTCTACGTCGTCGGCGACCGCCAGCACGTGGACCACCACGTCACCGTGGACCACGCCGTGCCGCGCTGCGCCAGCCGGCAGCTCTTCAAGGGGGTGCTCGACGATGCCGCCCGGGCCGTCTTCAACGGGCGCATCCTCGTCCGGCCCGGGGCCCAGAAGACGGACGCCACGCAGACCAACAAGCACCTGCTGCTGTCCGAGGGCGTCGAGGTCGACAGCAAGCCCCAGCTCGAGATCTTCGCCGACGACGTCCGGTGCACCCACGGCGCCGCCGAGGGCCAGCTGGCCCCGGAGGCCCTCTTCTACCTGAAGAGCCGCGGCATCGGCGAGGCGACGGCGCGCGCGCTCCTCACCTACGGCTTCGCCCGCGAGGTGCTGGAGCGGGTCTCGCTCGGGACGCTGGCGACGTACCTCGACAACCGGCTGATGGCCCGGCTCCGGCAGGCGCCGGGCTCGAAGGAGACTCGATGATGGCCTCGAACGCCGTCTGGGACGTCGAGCGCGTCCGGAAGGACTTTCCGGCCCTGCACCAGCAGGTCCACGGCCGACCCCTCGTCTACCTGGACACGGCGGCGACCAGCCAGAAACCCCAGGTCGTCATCGACGCGCTGGTGGCGTACTACAGCCTGGACAACGCCAACGTCCATCGCGGCGTGCACACGCTGAGCGAGCGGGCCACCGAGGCCTACGAGGGCGCCCGGGTCCGCATCCAGCGGCACCTCAACGCCGCCTCGCCCCGGGAGATCATCTTCGTCCGCCAGGCCACCGAGGGCATCAATCTGGTCATGGCCACCTTCGGGCGCCAGGTGGTCGGCGCCGGCGACGAGGTCCTGATCTCGGCCATCGAGCACCACGCCAACATCGTCCCGTGGCAGATGCTGTGCGAGGAGAAGGGAGCCCGCCTGCGGGTGGTGCCCATCGACGACCGCGGCGATCTGCTGATGGAGGAATACCGGCGGCTGCTGGGGCCGCGCACCCGCCTGGTCGCCATCACCCAGGTGTCCAACGCGCTGGGGACGGTGACGCCGATCAAGGAGATCATCGGCCTGGCCCACCAGCAGGGCGTCCCCGTCCTGGTCGACGGCGCGCAGGCGGTGCCCCATCAGGCCGTGGACGTGCAGGACCTCGACTGCGACTTCTACGTCTTCTCCGGGCACAAGGCCTACGGCCCCACCGGCATCGGCGTGCTGTACGGCAAGGAGCGGTGGCTGGAGCGCATGCCCCCCTACCAGGGCGGCGGGGACATGATCAAGGCGGTCACCTTCGAGAAGACGATCTACAACGACCTGCCGTACCGCTTCGAGGCCGGCACGCCGCACATCGCGGGCGCCATCGGGCTGGCCGTGGCCCTCGACTACCTGGCCGGGCTGGGCCTGGACCGGATCGCCGAGTACGAGCACGAGCTGCTGGCCTACGGCACCGGGCTGCTGGCGGCCATCCCGGGCGTGCGGCTCATCGGGACGGCGCGCCACAAGGCGGCCGTGCTGTCCTTCGTCCTCGACGGCGTGCACGCCCACGATCTGGGCACGGTGCTGGACCAGGAGGGCGTCGCGGTCCGCGCCGGGCATCACTGCGCCATGCCGGTCATGCAGCGCTTCGGCGTGCCGGCCACGGCCCGGGCCTCCCTGGCCTTCTACAACACGCGGCAGGAGCTGGAGACGCTGGCCGCCGCCGTCGAGAAGGCCCGGGATCTGTTCGCCTGATGTCCGACCTCCGGGACCTGTACCAGCAGGTGATCCTCGATCACAACCGGAAGCCCCGGAACTACCGGACGATCGCGGGCGCCAACCGCACGGCCGAGGGGTACAACCCGCTCTGCGGCGACCAGATCTCGCTGTACCTCGTCGTGCGCGACGGCGTGATCCGCGACGCGGCCTTCCAGGGCAGCGGCTGCGCGATCTCGCGCGCGGCAGCCTCCATGATGACGGCCAGCGTCATCGGCAAGTCGGAGGCGGAGGCGCAGGCGCTGTTCCAGCGGGTGCACGCCATGCTGACCGGGGCCAACGGCGGCGCCGCCGAGGGCGTGGGCAAGCTGGCCGTCTTCGCCGGCGTCCGCGAGTTCCCCACGCGGGTCAAGTGCGCGACGCTGGCCTGGCACACCCTCCAGGCGGCCCTGACCGGCGCCGGCCAGCCCGTGTCCACCGAGTAGCGCCGGTCAGGAAGGAGGCCCCCCATGGCCGACCCGGCCACGATCGAGCGCGAGGTGGTCGCGGCGCTCCGCACGTGCTACGACCCCGAGATCCCCGTGGACATCTACGAGCTGGGGCTGATCTACGGCGTGACGGTGAGCCCCCAGGGCGCCGTCCACGTCCGCATGACCCTCACCGCGGCCGGCTGCCCGGCCGCCCAGGAGCTGCCGGCCGAGGTGGAGCAGAAGGTGCGCGGCGTGCCGGGGGTCACCGATGCCCACGTCGAGGTCGTCTTCGACCCGCCGTGGGACCCCAGCCGCATGTCCGATGCCGCCCGTCTCAAGCTCGGGTTGATGTGACTCCGCCGGGCCGGTCCTCCCCGACCGGCTGAAGCTCGGCGCGCAGCCGCGGCAGGGCCTCCGGGTAGCGGTCGTGGAGGAACCGGATCAGCTTCTCCCGGACCTCGCAGCGCAGGTTCCAGGCGGTCGAGGCGTCCGCGGCGCTGGCCAGCGCCCGCGTGCCGGGCCCAGCCGGGCTAGAATGCCCGCCGACAGGAGGCAGCCATGATCCGGATGCCAACCGCCGCCGGGGTGATCGCGATGCTCCTGCTCGCCGGCTGCGCCACCGGGGGTCAGCGACCCGCCGACCTCACCCAGCTCAGCCTGACCGACGCCGCCCGGCTCATCCGGCAGGGCCGGGTCAGCAGTGTCGAGCTGACCGAGGCCTATCTGGACCGGGCCGAGAAGCACCGACACCTCAACGCGTTCATCACGCTCGACCGGGCCCGGGCCCTGGCCGCCGCCCGCGAGGCGGACGCCCAGCGCCAGGCCGGACGGGCCAGGGGACGTCTTCACGGCGTGCCCCTGGTGGTGAAGGACAACATCCACGTGGCCGGGCTGCCGAACACGGCCGGGACTCCCGGCCTCGCCGGGTTCACCCCCGCCGCGCATGCCCCGGTCGTGCAGAGGCTGCTGGAGGCCGGCGCCATCGTGCTCGGCAAGACCAACATGCACGAGCTGGCCTTCGGCATCTCGGGGTACAACGAGGCCTTCCGGCAGGCCTCGCCCATCGGGGTCCGCAACCCCTACGACCCCACCCGCTTCGCGGGCGGCAGCTCGAGCGGTACGGGCGCGGCGGTCGGCGGCCGCCTGGCCCCGGGCGGTCTGGGCTCCGACACCGGGGGATCGGTCCGCATCCCGGCGGCCGTCAACGGCATCGCCGGCCTGCGCCCGACCCTCGGACGCTACAGCCAGGAGGGCGTGACGCCCATCTCGCACACCCGCGACACCGTCGGACCGATGGCGCAGACCGTGGCCGACGTCGCGCTGCTGGACGCCGTCATCGCGGGCGAGGAGCCAGTGACGCCGGCCAGGCTGGCCGGCGTCCGGCTGGGCGTCTACCGCGACTACTTCTTCGCGGATCTCGATCTCGACACCCGGACGGTCATGGAGCGCGCGCTGGGCCGGCTCGCGGCCGCCGGAGCGGCGATCGTCGAGGTGGACATGCCCGACCTCAAGCCGCTCAACGACCGGACCAGCTTTCCAGTGGCGCTCTACGAGGCCTACGACGATCTGGCGGCCTACCTCGAGCGGTACGGGCTGAATACGACGCCCGAGGCCCTGGCGGCTCGCATCGCCAGCAAGGACGTGAAGGCCACGTACGAGGGCCTGGTGATTCCCCGCAAGCTGCCCGGGCCGAACGGGCCGGTGGACGCGGAACCGATCTACCGGGCGGCGCTCGCCGAGGCCCGCCCGGCCCTCCAGCGGCATTACGCCGACACGTTCGCCAGGCACCGGCTGGACGCCCTGATCTTTCCCGCCACGCCGCGAGTGGCGATCCCGCAGGGACCGGAGGCCAGCAGCCTGGAGACATTCCTGCTGTTCATCCGGAACACCGACCCGGGGAGCAATGCGGGGATTCCGGGTCTGGTCATCCCGGCCGGGCTCGGCCCCTCGGGATTGCCGGTCGGGATCGAGATCGACGGCCCCGCAGGCAGCGACCGCCGGCTCCTGGCGATCGGGCTGGCCATCGAGGCGCTGCTCGAACGCACGCCACCCCCGTAGCCCGGGCCGCCACGGCCTCAGGGCCACCTGGAGGCTGGACGGCTCCGCGTCGTCGGGCTCGCGCGCACGCGCTCGCCGACGCGGCGGGGGAAGCTCCGGGGCCGTCAGCGCCCGCGCAGATGCGCCGCCATCCGGGTCCGGGTAGCGGCGTCGGGCAAGGGGCCGGTCCCCGCGCGCATGTTGTCCGTCAGGTGCTCTGGCTTGCTGGTTGCCGGGATGACGCACGTGACGGCGGGGTGGGCCAGGATCCACTTGAGGAAGAACTGCCCCCAGCTCTCGCAGCCGAGCTCCGCGGCCCACGGCGGCAGCGGCCGGCCCCGCACCTGCCGGAACAGCGCCCCTTCCGCGAACGGCCGGTTGACCAGGACGGCCACCCCGCGGTCCCGCGCCAGCGGGAGGAGCCGGCGTTCGGCCTCGGGCTCGGCCAGCGAGTAGTTGACCTGGACGAAGTCCACGCGCTCCTGCCGGAGGATCTGCTCCAGGTCGTCGTGGGCTCCGGCCGTGTAGTGCGTGATGCCGAGGTACCGGATGCGGCCCTCCTGCTTCCAGGCGCGCAGCGTGGCCAGGTGGGTCCGCCAGTCGACCAGGTTGTGGACCTGCATCAGGTCGAGCCGCTCGACTCGCAGCCGCCGCAGCGACCGCTCCATCTGCGCGATCCCCGCCTGCCGGCCGGTCGTCCACACCTTGGTGGCCAGGAAGAGAGCGCCGAGGAGCCCGAGCTCCGCCGAGAGGTCCCCGACGACGGTCTCCGCCTCGCCGTACATGGGCGACGTGTCCACGACGCGCCCGCCCAGCGCGGCGAAGCGTCCCAGCACGTCCCGGAGCGGGGCCCGGGCCGAGCCGGACGTGCCGACGTCGAAGGTCCGCCAGGTGCCGAGGCCGATCGCGGGGAGGCCCTGGCCCGTGGACGGGATAGGGCGGCTGACGATCGGGCCGGGCGCGCCTCCCGCCGGACGCGAGCCGGCGCCCGCCGCAGCGGCGGCCATCAGCGCCAGCGCCGCGCGCCGCGAGAGCGCCCGCGGGCCCGGGAGAGCGGGGTCATGCGCCGGCCGTCCCACACCCCGCACCGTACCAGAGCGCCGGCCGCCCGTCGCGGGACCGCTCGCCTTGACACCGCAGCGAGGCGATGATGAAGTTGGCAGGCCGGGAGGCCCGATGGCCCAGATCGTCGCCGCCGCGCTCGCGTCCCACGCTCCGCTCATCACGGGCCGGCCGGACATCGCCCGGCCCGAGCAGCGCGACCGCCTGTACGCCGGTTTCCACGAGCTGCGCCGCCGGCTCGCCGCCGGCCGGCCGGATGTCCTGGTCGCCTTCGTCAACGACCACGTGCAGAACTTCTCGTACAGCAACATGCCCGCCTTCTGCGTCGGCCTGGCCCAGGCGTACGAGGCGCCGGGCCCGGGCAGCGCCCGGCTGATGCGCATCCCGCCGCGGAAGGTGCCCGGCGCCCCGGAGTGGGCGATGGCGCTGCTCGAGGCCGGCCTGGCCGGCGGCGTGGACTTCGCGTACTCGTACGAGATCGAGAGCTGGGACGAGCTCTCCGTCCCGCTGCATTTCCTCACCCCGGAGGCCGACGTGCCGGTGGTCCCCGTCTACACCAACTGCGCGGCGCCTCCCCTGCCCACGCCGCGGCGCTGTCACGCGGTCGGCGCCCTGGTCGGCGCCTTCATCCGCACCCGGCCGGCCACCGAGCGCGTGGCGGTGCTCGCCACCGGCGGCATCTCGCACTGGGTCGGCACGCCGGAGACCGGCCGCATCAACCCGGAGTTCGACCGCTGGGTCCTCGACCGGGTCGCGCGCGGGGACGCCGAGTCCCTGCTCGGTCTTGGCTGGGCCGAGATCGAGCGAGACGCCGGCAACGGGGGCCAGGAGCTGCGGAACTGGATCGCCCTGCTCGGCGCGCTGCCCGGCTGGAAGGGCGAGGTTCTGGCCTACGAGCCGGTCCCGGAGTGGATCACCGGCTGCGCCACCGTCTGGATGCATCCATGATCCGGCCATCATACCCTCTCAACAAGCTGCTGGCCGCGGTGGCCCGGCAGCACGCCACCCGGGAGCGCATGAGCGACGACGAGCTGGCCGGGCACGACCTCAGCGAGGAAGAGCGAGCGGCGCTGAAGGCGGGCGACATCCAGGCTCTCTACCGGCTGGGCGCCAATCCATACCTGATCCGGCGCGTATTCCGGCCCCGGTTTCCGATCTGATGGCCGGGCCCTCTATCCGCGGCGAGGTGGTCGGCAGCCTCCTCCGCCCCCCGGCCCTGAAGGAGGCCCGGGCGGCGCTGGGGGCGGGGCGGCTGGGTCCGGCCGAGTTCAAGCGCGTCGAGGACCAGGCGGTGGACGAGGCCATCCGGCTGCAGGAAGAGGCCGGCCTGGACGTCATCACCGACGGCGAGCTGCGGCGGTACGCCTTCTTCGGCCACCTGATCGAGGCGCTGGACGGCTTCGACCCGCACGGCGGCTGGGCCATCCCCTTCCGGAACGAGCAGGGCGAGCAGCTGGTGTTCAAGCGGCCGGTCGTGGTGGACCGCCTCCGCTGGCGCCGGAGCATGTGCGCGGAGGAGTTCGTCTACCTGCGAGCCCGCACGGCCCGGGCGACGAAGGTCACCCTCATCAGCGCCCAGCAGGCCGCCGCCTACTGGGATCCCAGGAAGTCCGCCGGCGCCTATCCCACGCGCGACGCCTATCTGGCCGACATCGTGGACATCACCCGGCGCGAGGTCGCGGAGCTGATCCGCCTGGGCTGCCGGTACATCCAGATCGACGCGCCGCAGTACGCCGCGCTGCTGGACCCCGCGCTGCGCGAGGGTTACCGGCAGCGGGGGAGCGATCCCGACCGGCTCATCGACACCTGCATCGAGATGGACAACGCGGTCATCGGGCAGCAGGCCGGGATCACGTGGGGCCTGCACATCTGCCGGGGGAACAACCAGTCGATGTTCTACGCCAGCGGCGGGTACGAGCCGATCGCCCGCGTGTTCCAGCGTCACCGCGCCCAGCGCTTCCTGCTGGAGTACGACGACGAGCGCTCGGGCGGCTTCGAGGTGCTGCGGGCGGTGCCGGACGACCGGGTCGTCGTCCTCGGGCTGGTCACCACCAAGAAGCCCCGGCTGGAGTCCACGGACGAGCTGCGCCGGCGGATCGGGGAGGCGTCCAAGCTCGTCCCCCTCGAGCGCCTGGCGCTGAGCCCCCAGTGCGGCTTCGCCTCGACGATGGAGGGCAATCGCCTGAGCCACGACGACCAGCGGCGCAAGCTGGAGCTCGTGGCCCGCACCGCCCGCCTGGTCTGGGGAAGCTGAGGCCCCGGGCCCCGGGGAGGCAGGGCGAGCCCGCGTGAATCGCGGGGCGTGAGACAATGTGGGCGGGATGGCGCGGTACTTCGACCTCCGGTCCACGGTCCTGATCGTCGTCGGTCACGGCATCCTGCCCGAGGAGGAAGACCGGCCGATCGCCTACGACCTGAAGCAGGCGATCAACGCCCGCGCCGGCGGAACCGACGGTCGCGCCGGCGTCGTGGTCACCGACGTCTGGCTCGTCAACAACGAGCTGGGCGAGTTCTTTCCCGCGATCGCCGTCGGCGGGCCCGGCGTCAACGGCTTCACGGCCCAGATCTACGAGGACCTGCCCCTGGTCTACGCGCACGAGCAACGCGTGTTCATCCAGATGGCCGATGGCGGCAAGCGGGCCGCGCTGTGGGGCATGGACCAGGCCGCCACCCGGGCGGCGGTGGAGGCGTTCGTGAACGAGGGCCTGCTCGAGAAGTTCCTCGACCTGGTCTGGGGGCGCCGGCCCTAGCGGGGCGGGCGGCCCCGCCTCGGATCAGAGGCGTCCGCGCGGCGGGATGTTCGTGTAGACGACCGTGCCGT
>FWPU01005487.1_pt1 | contig 27381 bp, 22 predicted proteins | sample 2228361 | NCBI WGS metagenome assembly FWPU01 (sample SAMEA103939777, study PRJEB20133) | metagenome
AGACCAGTGCATGCAAGAAATTGTTCCGGTCGCTGGCGAACATCATCATATGAGAGCATGGCAGTCCTCACTTAACGATACAAGTGTTCTTTCTTCTGCTATCATAGCATATATGTATAATCTTGTCAAACAATACCTTTCAGTCTAATTAATGCGATAACTTTCCGATAATGTCTAAAGTAGACATTATTTGGATCCCAGAAGGTTCGCAAACTATTCAAAATATTGACGACCTGTGACTCTACAATGCTGGTAAACGCGCTTCCTACTGAGAATATATCCGTTGCATTGACACCCCTGATCACTAAATCCGTTTCAAAGTGTCCAGGCAGCGCGTAAAGCGCACTCCAAATTCTTCGCCACACATCATAATGCGGCCATTTTTCGTCAGGAAATACTTTATTTGGTGCCGAGAGCGATGTCATTCTCGAAATCGTACATCAGTCATCATTTGCCAGTGCTAATTCCGGCTGATATGCAGTGGTATACGCTTCTAATCGCCCAACAGCCATCCGAAACACAGGTTCATCGATTTCGGCGCAAAAGGCCACTCGGTTTGTCAGATATGCGACGAGACCAGCGGGGCATAGTCCACCGAAAGGTTCCCAAATCACATCACCGGGCTTCGACGAGACCTGGATAATCAGATCAATCAGTTTGATCGGTTTTTGATTGAGATGCGCATACTTTGTTGAGCCGGGAAGTTTTACTCGTTCGCTGGTGTGAAGCGGAGGATGTTCCCAAACATTGGTGATGCCATATTTCCCTTCAAATGTAGCGAATAGTCGCGCATATTCCTCTGATGTGGCAGGTTGTTTGCCATTGAAAGAGAAATATGGTTGACCTGCGGGATGACCATAAGCATTCGCATACGCAACCAGCCTTGCAAAAACATCAGGCGGCGGCGCATACCACAGGTGGTCTTTGGTAAAGTATTTTCTTGTGGCGGCATTCGACACGCCACAGGCTTCATTGGCCCTGGACAGAGGCAATCCTGTTCGCTCCCATTCGTAGCGTAACCACTCCTTCAGCGTCAGCGGTTTGCCTTCGACCCAAAACTCAGCCCGCCTGACGTACTGGACGCATACCTCTGTAACGACAGGAAACCCTTTCAGCGCTGGAAGATTACAGTTGCCTGCGATATGTTGAATTCCTTTGTTCCAGATGTTGCATCCGACGTACTCCCATCCGTACTCGTGAAGAAGCGGATGCACGGTAGCCCACCCCAGTTCGGTATTCCAGAACCAAAGCGTTGTTCCTGGTCGCGCATACTTCGACCAGGCCTGGATGTGAGGATCATACCAGTCTTTCAGTGCCGATGGTTCCCTGGCGTCGCCTTTGAACCCGGCAATCCCATAGCCTCCGTCAGAGACGATGACATCAGGAGTTGGCCATTGATGATAGAGATGAGCGACATCTTGATGATAGATTGTTGTATGACCTATGTTCACGATATGGCGATTGTTCATGGTTTGGTTGAAGCAATGAGCAACGCGCATGGTTCACAGTTTGGGCTTGCAATCAGCAGTGTGACCAGTCATATGTTTTTATGTGTCACGCAGCATTTCTCGTGAAGGCAGGCGCCATTTGGACAGACAATGACGAACAAGGAGTTGTGACGGATCGATTAAGCATTCCGGAGATGGAGCCAAAATGGCTGTGGGAAGGATTACCGCCTTTCAGTAGAACATCTTTTTTGATTTTATACTGATCACCTGCTGGCGTCAAGTTCTGGATGAGCAGTATCTGTTCACATTTGGGGTAAGGCATGATCCCGGGTGCGCGGGCGTCCCGCCCGCAATGGCCTGAATGCGGGCAAGATGCCCGCGCACCCGGGAGAAGTGTGAACACAGGCGATGAGCGAATTGCGCTAGAAGCGTTGCTCCTGCTTCACCCGCGCCGCCACCTTGCGCGCCACGGTCGCGAAGGCGGCCTGCGGCCCGCTCAGCGCGGCTACGGTGACTTCAAAAATGTCCTCAGCCATCTCGGCGAGGTTGCCCAGCCAGCGGGTTAGTTTTCGCTCATTCGCCTGCTCGCCCTTCTGCGCCTCCTGCTCGATGCTCTTGACAGTATTGATCAACTCGTCTTTATCGACATCCGGGTCTTCGGGGCGCGCCTCCAGGGAATACGCCAGACTAAGCATTACCCAACGTTTATCCGGTCTGTGAACTACCGTGCCCAATAGTTATATTACTACCATATATGTCACCTACAGTGATATTACCTGCAATATAGTCTCCTTGAATGTGGTTATTGATAATCGTTATTTGCTCTCCAGAGAAGCCTGAAACTCGCTGAGTCTGCCGAGGATCAAGCTTGCCGTTCATGACTTTCGGCAAAGCAAAAACCGCATCTGGAAAGCGTGGTTTTATTTCATCAAAATCGGTCAAGACCTGTCCCTGATGCAACTCCTTAATGTAAAAATCTTGCATCCAGACACAAGCATTCTCGATACTCTCTGTGCTAGCAGGATCAAAAGTAGCATATGTAGCATAATAATCATATAATCGTGTAAACACTACTGCTGCACTTACCCAAAATCGCGTTATCTCAGATCGTGGTCGAGCAAGCAACTGCACATCATCAACGTGCAGGTACAGCGATGGTATATCACGTCTGGTACCGAATATATCTGCGGGTATATAACGCATTTCGCCGCTTATTGTTGCGGGAGCTGCACCGTATTTGTTGATACACTCCTTTACTCCACTGTAAAATCGCCGCGGCAACACTACTGGAAAGCCCTCGTGACAAATATCGTTTGATGAGGCCGTCATAAAGTAGTACTCGTCTCCCTGAAACTTTCTAGGTCGCAGGCGAACCGCACCAATGCCACCTTCCAACATCAACAATTTACCTGATAATTCAAAGTATCCCTTTTTACCCGGCTGATCCCTCCAAAAATCCATAGCCCAACGCCGCTTGGTTTCTCCTTCATTCGTATGAAAAATACCCGGTGACTGCGGAAACCATTCAAACAGGTGAAAATATTCGAGCTTCACTCGATGAGTATCATAGAGATGTTCTTCATTGAATTGCTTCCAGACTTCTCTATTGTCACTGAAGGTTGCAGTAAGATCGGTCATCGGCGTTGTGTGGCAATGGAAAAGCGGATATGCAGCAAGAGCAATCTGCCGCTTGAAATATTCCTTGCAACGACGATAAAGTTGCTCTACCACTCGCTTACCATCGCCTCGAAATGGATTTAGGATTTCGGACATCTTAATGCCTCCTCAAGAATGCACATATCTGCCTGAGAAGATTGTTACTATGATTGCATTCTCGCCTTCTCGGCAATCTTCTTCACAATCGTTGCAATACCAGCTATAGGACTGGTCAGTGTGGAGGTAACGACTTCCAGAATATCGGGAGCCATGCTGGCAATCACTTCCAGCCAGCCTTCGATTCTCTTTGCATCAGCCTGATCACCCTTTTGAACCTCTGCCTCGATCTTTTGCACGTGGTCAGTGAGTACGGACTTAATCGCATCAGAGCTCTGGCGAGACTCAATCTGTTGGTAGATGGGTGAAAAGAGTTGTGCCAGATCTGTTCCTGCCATTCCCTGCCGCACGTGCGCCTGCGCCTTGTGCCCAATCGCAATGCCTGTGCCGCTCACGTCGCCAACGCTAATGTCGCCGGTGATCTTGTTGCCGCCGACCTGCGTAACGTCACCGCCAGCCTGGATGGTATCGCGCCCCGACTGGATCACGGTGTTGTTGCTGCCAGTGGTGATCGGGCTATTGCTGGTTGAGCCGCCAATGCCGACGGCGCCAGCGCCGCTGATCGACTGCTGGAGGGCCCACTGGCTGCGGGCCGGGCTTACTTCGCGCAGCGCGGTATCGTCCGGCGGTCGGTGGTCGGTCGGGAAGTCGCCGAGCATCGTGGACCCGCGATAGAGCGCCACGGCGAAAGGACCAACACCCTTGAGCACGGTCAGCTCCGGCTCCTGAGTGTCGCCGTAGCGCTGCCGCAGGGCGGCGGGCACTCGTTTTTCAACCGCTTCACCGACGGCGAAGTAGAGGTGGGTATAGAGGTCGAAGGCGCTGATATACCCGGCCCGCCCGCTCAGACCCCGCCCGCGCAGCCCATCGGTCAGGGCCTGGGCAAAGATGGTGAGCGGGCCGGGTCCAATGTACGCAACCTGGTTCTCGCGGCAGGCGGTGATGATGATCCGCCCGCTACCGGTGGCGAGGACGGCATCGGCGGCCTGCTGCGGCAACGGCTGTCCGGTGAAGGGCTGACCGCTGTCACCCAGGACGGGCGAGAGCTCGCCGGCGTGGCAGGCGTTGATCAGCAGGATAAGCCGCCGGGCAGGGATTGCGCGCAGCCTGTCAAGCAACTCGGGCTGACTGATAGCCGTGCCCGCGACGACCTTATCCTGCGCCAGCCGGGTATCGTGGGTCGTCAGCTGGTACGCGCCGTCGGCGCTGTACGCGCCGTGGCCGCTGTAGAAGAGCAGCACCGTATCATCGGGCTTCGCGCGCGCGGCAAGATCCGTGAGTGCGGCGAGAATGCCATCGCGAGTCGCGGCGGCGTTCGTCAAGAGGGTGACCTGCGCCTCAGGGTAGCCGCAGGACTGCGGATCGCGCAGCGCCTCTGCCACCGCCTGCGCATCGGCGGCGGTGATCGGCACGTTCAGATCAGGCTCGTGCTGGTAGTTGCCGACCCCCACAATAAGGGCGTGTCCGTTGGTGAAGGGCATGGGGAGTTCCTCACGGTTGATTGCAGATGCTAAACAGATCGACCATTACACTTATTATATGCGCTCCAATCGCATCACGCTTGCTCTGGCACATGCAGAACGTGCCGGCTATAATGTGAGCTACCGCGTAGGCGAATCTGACACCTAAAACAAAGCTTCAGAAAATAGCAAACAGGAAATAGCCCGAGCGCATCAGAACGCGATGCGTAACGCCAGAATGTATCACACCCTGAACTCCTGTCTAAGAGGCAGACGACACTCTGGAGCAACCAATGGACAGTGATCAGCCACAGCAGCACCAGGCGATCAGCGGCGCAGGTGCGGTTGGGGTGGGTGGCGATGCGACGAATAGCCCGATGATCACTGGTGACCAAAACACTGTGATTCAGTCGAGCCGCGATACGTTGTATGCCGAGGGAGATATATACATCGGCACGAACCTCCCGCCGCCCCCCGCGCCTGGCAGCGCCCCGCTCAAGCCAGCGCTTGTCATCGGGCGCGACCGTGATCTCCAGGTGCTGAAGCAGCGGATCGGTATTCCGACCACGGGCGCACACCCCGCTCCCCCAAAGGTGCTCACTGCTATGCGCGGTTGGCCAGGGGTGGGTAAAACGACACTGGCTGCCATGCTGGCCCACGATCCAGATATCAACGCGCGCTTCCCCGATGGCGTGCTGTGGGCCTCGCTTGGGCAACAGCCGAGTCTCTTTGGTGAACTGGCCGCCTGGGGGCGCGCCCTTGGCGTGCCGGATCTCAACCGGGCCCGCACTGTTGAAGAGGCTTCCAACTTCCTGCGCGGTCTGCTGCGCAACAAACGTTATCTCCTGATCGTGGATGACGCCTGGCAGTCTGAACATGTGATGCCTTTCAATGTCGGCGGCAGTGGCTGTGCCCTGCTCATCACCACGCGCCTGCCAGAAGTGGCCCGCACGATCGCCCCGACGCCGGATGATGTCTATGTGCTCGGGGTGTTGAGCGAGGCTGATGCGCTAGAGTTATTGCGCACCTTAGCGCCCACAGTCGTTGCTGAGAACGAAGCGATCAGCCGCGAACTGGTGAAGGATCTTGAGGGGCTTCCGCTCGCCATTCAGGTCGCCGGACGGCTGCTGCACACCGAAGCAAGCTACGGCTTTGGCGTCGAGCAATTACTGGCCGACATTCGCGAAGGCGCCAGGCTGATCGAGACCCAGGCCCCGGCGGATCGCGCTGAAGTCGCTAACGAGACCACGCCAACCGTCGCGGCACTGTTGAAAAAGAGCACTGACCGATTAGATGCGCATACCCTCGATTGCTTCGCTTACCTCGGCGCCTTTGCGCCCAAACCAGCCACCTTCGATGCTGCAGCTATGAAAGCCGTTTGGGAAGTTGATGACCCCAAACCGATAATCCGCACCCTGGTTGACCGTGGCTTGCTCGAGCCCTCAGGTGAGGGGCGCTTCTGGATGCACGCGATCCTCGTGGCGCATGCGAAGTCATTCTTGACGGAGGAGTGAGCCATGCCCTCCCTCCGCACCTCCCATCTCCGCCACGCCCGCTACTATGCTCGGCGCTGCGCCCACGCTGAGCAGCAGTACCGCGATGGGCAGCAGGAACATGGGTTGGCGCTCTTCGACCAGGAGCGCGCGCAGATCGATCTGGCCTGGAGCAGGTTGGTGAGCCAGGCACACACCTCCGACCCGGAGATCCTGGCGCTCATCCTGGCCTATGCCGATGCGACGGCCTCAATTGGCGAGATTCGCTACCGGCTGCACGAAGAGCGCATTCCGCGCCTTGAGGCGCACCTGGCCGCTGCCCGACAATTGAACCATCAACGGGCTGAAGGCCAGGCGCTCGGCAACCTGGCGCTGACACTGGCCTATCTGGGCGACTACGAGCGTGCGATTGCTCTCTACCATCAGCGCATCGCACTGGCCCGCGCGATCGGCGATCGACGCGGTGAAGGAGTCGCACTTGCCAATCTCGGCAGCGCGTACAAGGATCAGGGAGCATACCGCGAGGCGCTGCTCTGCCACCAGCAGGCGCTTGAAATTGCTCAGGAGCTCGAAGACGAACGGGCCGAAGGCGCGCAGTACGGCAACCTGGGCAACATCTTCCAGATCCTTGGCTACTATCGAGAGGCGATTGATTTTCTTGAACGCCATCTCGCGATTGCGCGCAGGGTCGGTGATCGCCGTGGCGAGGGGAACGCGCTCAGCAATCTGGCTCTGGCCTGTAACAGCTGTCGCGATTACCAGCAGGGCGTCATCTACGCAACTGAAGCGCTCGAGGTTCTACGCAGGATCGGTGATCGGCGGGCCGAGGGTAATACACTGACCAACCTGGGTGGCGCCTATCTTGGCCTGGGAAACTACACCCAGGCGATCGCCTGCTTTGAGCAACAGCTCACGATCGCTCAGGAAATCGGCGATCTGCGAGGCGCCAGCGCCGCGCTGGGAAATCTTGGCGTAGCCTGCAAGCGGCTGGGCAATATTGCCGCAGCTATCGACGCATATGAGCAGGCTCTGGCGATTGACCGGCAGATCGGCGAGCGCGCAGTGGAAGCAATCGATAGCTGGAACCTGGGGCTGCTCCACGAACAGCAGGGCGATCTCCAGCGCGCCATTGCGTGTATCCAGGTCTATGTCGAATTCGCTCAATCGGTGAACCATCCTGATGCTGAACGCAATGCACGGTGGCTGGAGGGGCTACGGCGAAGATCAGGTGGGTTGGAAGCACAAGAGTAGGACATTATGCCGTTATTGCGCGATGCGAGGCTGAAGCACGCTCAATATTACGTTCAGATTGCCAATTAATCGGATGAGTTGTACATAAGTAATGAAGTGCCCCAGGTGAGTTTAGAATTATTTGACAATGAAAAAGGGCAGATTGATGAAACTTGGGAATGGCTACGATAATAGACCACTTAGGAAAAGACTGATATTCTCCTGATTCTTTTTGCTGAAGCAACCAGTGCAATTGGAATGTTGCGTTCCAATGTCAGGTATGAGCATATTCCTCACAGGGAGAACAGTTTCGCCAATACCCGGATATTGGATGGGATTGTCGAGGTGCTACAGCAGTTACTGCCTGTCGAGGATCGTGACAGCACGTGGGTTGCGGAGTGCAAACGTCTCCTCGTCGCGCACCAGGTCACCTGTGCAACGGATCATCCTGCGTCGTTCGTATGCCTCGAGCGCGCGCCGGTAGTCTTCGCCCGCAAGGTTGCACATCACAGAATGGAATGCACCATCGACCAGCCCTTGCAGCGTCACACGTCCGGAGGAAGCGTGGGGCGCCGGTTCCAGATGAACGACAAACCCCTGCACGGTCACGTCTTCGCGCGGCATGGTTGCACGCAGCGCGCGCACTGTGTCGTGCAGCGCCGGGACCACGCCGGCGGGAAGTGTGACGTCCGAGACGGCGCCGGCCGGTGGCGGACGGAGCGGTGACCAGGTCACACCGAAACGGATCTGGTCCGCCTGACTCCCTTCATATAACCCGATCAGCGCCTCGCAGAGATCGGCGCTCACGCCGCCGGGCGCCACTTCGAGCAATGGCTCGAGCGTGTCGTTGCGTATGGCGCGGTCAGCGGCGTCGCTCAGCGTGTGCAGCGTCTGGATGAGCTGGAGCGTCACACGGCGGGCGAATGACATCTTCCGTGAACTCACACGCGCCTGCGGCGCGTCGGCTGCAACTGGCATGCAGACAGCGACGGTAAAACTGCCGTGGACAATTCCGATGCGCGCCTGTCGCACAAATGCAGCTGCCGCTTCGGGAAAACCGGCGCTGTACACGGAACGAGGCTGTACCGCGTATGATGCGGCAGCAAGCACGAGGCGCTCCACATGGGCTACGAACTGCGCTCCGCCCTGCAGCGAAATCGTTCCATCGATCAGCGCCGCACCATCGGCAGAAATACGGGTCACGTCATAGACGACTGTCCGAAGATCGGACAGAATGTCGAGCAGTGATCGCTGTTCGACAGCCTCGAGCGTGTGCAAAACCTCGGCGATGCGCGTATCGTAATCGCGGTAAGCGTCGCTCAACGGCAGAAGCATTTCTACCGTCTCACCGCCAGTTTTGCGCTCCCAGACAGCATACTGCCCTTCGTGATACTCACGCTCACGCCAGTGCAGCGCGCAGGTAGGCAGCGATGTCGCGCGGACGAACAGCGTGTCGTCTGATGCTGTCGTGAATGGTTGTTTTCACGGCCGCTGGCCCTTCCCAATCATGTCCATCATACGCCGGAGTTCCGTGACGGTAAACTGCTGACGCCGTGGAATCTGGACTGTAATCGAGCCCTGTGACGCTGGTCGGGCAGGGAAATCACGAAGGGACAGATAGTATCCGCATCGCTGCAATATCATTCGCTCTTCGCTCTGATCGAGCCACAGGGTTATATCTTCAGGAACACAGACGACGATGAGCATTCGTGGTACCAGCAGATCGTCGCCGCGCAGGTCGTCATAATTCTTCTTTTTGAGTGCGAATCGCATCGGATCGGATTGCCAGATGGGTTCGGCAGTGCATTTGAGTTGCACTTCCAGCCGTGGTGAACGGATGGTTCCCCTGTAGGAGCCTGCATCAGATTGAAGGAATGCAGGCGATGTGCATTCTGATCGCCCTGCGCGCTGCCTGTGTGGTAACGGCTTGCGATCGGGGGTTCGCGCAATACCTGTGATACCAATTTCACTTGAATACTCCGCAAACGGAGTTCCGTCAAATCGCATCAGAACGCCCTGCGCGATAATCTCCAATCCAAAATCTAAAATCTAAAATGGTATGAGAACCCGCCCCGTGAGGTCTCTGGCTGCGGATCGCGCTCTGCTGGCGTCCCTCTCCCGCGGTCAATGCACGTGGCGGCGCCGTCTCCCGGACCTCAAGGGTCTTGGGTGGCAGGAATTTCGGAAAAACCGACGAGCAGCAACCACTGCATAATGGTATCATTAATTACATAGAATCGTCCCATTGGTTCACGTAACGCACCGCCACCGCTCGATTCTGTATGCAGGTTGTCTGGTTCAAACGTGATCTCCGTCTCCACGATCATGCTGCGCTCAGCGCTGCTGCTGCGCGCGGTCCGGTGCTGCCCCTCTATATCGTTGAACCATCGCTGCTCCATGCGCCCGACTTTGCTCCCCGCCACTGGACGTTTATCAGCGGCTGTCTGCATGAACTGCGCGCGTCACTGGCACGTCTCGGTCAGCCGCTGGTAGTGCGCACCGGCGAAGCGGTCGAGGTGCTCGACCGGCTGGCGGCGGAATGGCCGGTTGAGGCAATCTGGGCGCATGAAGAGACCGGCAATATGCTCAGCTACGCGCGTGACCGCGCCGTGCGCCGGTGGGCGCGAGCGCGCGGTCTGCCATTCTATGAATTGCCGCAGAACGGCGTTGTGCGCCGCCTGCCCTCGCGCGATGAGTGGCACGAGCGCTGGGAAGAGCGCATGGCAGCGCCACAGGCGACGCCGCCGTCATTGTTGCCGCCGCTGCCGATCGATCCCGGCGCGATCCCGACCGCTGCCGACCTGGAGTTGCCTCCCGATACACTCAGTGAACGTCAGTCCCCCGGCGAGGCAGCAGCGCTGGCAACGCTCGATGACTTTCTGACGCGCCGCAGCCACAATTACCATCGCGCCCTGTCGAGCCCAATTACCGCGTGGGAGGGTTGCTCGCGCCTGAGCGCCTGCCTTGCGTGGGGGGCGTTGTCGGTGCGCGCGGTCGTGCAGGCAACACGGGCGCGCATGGCGCAACTGCGTCACGACCCCGACCCGTCAGCCGCAGGCTGGTTGCGCGCACTGGCTGCCTTCGAGTCGCGGCTGCACTGGCGTTGCCATTTCATCCAGAAACTCGAAGATGAACCGGAGATTGAGGTGCGCAACCTGGTGCGCGCGTATGAAGGCATGCGCGAACCGAACGCGCGTCCCGACCTGATCGCCGCCTGGTCCGCCGGACGCACCGGTTATCCGTTCGTTGATGCGTGTATGCGCGCGCTCAACGCAACCGGATGGCTCAACTTCCGTATGCGCGCCATGCTGGTCAGTTTCGCGTGTTACGACCTGTGGCAGCACTGGCGCGAACCGGCGCTCATTCTGGCTCGTCGCTGGTTCGACTATGAGCCGGGTATTCACTATCCTCAGATGCAGATGCAGGCTGGAACGTCGGGCAATCCCACGATCCGCATCTACAATCCGGTCAAACAGGGTATCGATCACGATCCGGAGGGTGTGTTCATCCGACGCTGGATTCCCGAACTCGCCCACGTGCCGACCGCTTTCATTCATACGCCCTGGCGCCTGGATCGCGTCGGGCAGGAGCGGGCTGGCTGCCGGATTGGACGCGACTACCCGGCGCCGATTGTGGACCACGAATCCGCCTGTCGTCGGGCGCGCGCGGCAATCGCTGCGGTTCGCGCCCGCCCTGAGACGGCGCTCGAAGCGGCAGCGGTTCGCCAGAAACACGGCTCACGTCGTCCGCCGCCGGAACGTTCGCGCGCGCCGAAGCGCAGTTCTGCTCGTCAGCTCAGGCTGGATCTGTGAGAGGGAGTTCTTTGTATACGCTAATGCGCTCAGGACGATAGATGCCGCGATCGGTCACGATGGCGCTGACCAGCTGAGCCGGAAGGCGATCTCCTGTCAGTGCATCAGCAACCGGTCCGCACGGCGCAAGAACATAGACTGGTTGTCCTTGTTTGCGCACGGTAGCAATCATGTCGATCTCATCGGGGCACAGACCGATGACATCGCCGCTCGTCGAGACGCAGACGCCTGCAATCACGCAGATGGTCGCTTCATCCCTGCGATCGGCAGCGACGATAAGCGGCGCCGTTCCCCGTTCGCCTGCGTCCTGGAGCATCCAGCGCAGCGCCGCTCCAGCGCCAATGGTCAGAAGACGGTCGTTCTCGTCGAGCAGCGCAGCGGCGCGTCGTCCGCATCGTTCTGCGGCGCGATCGAGGCGCGCGATGGTGCTGGCTGCGAACGTGGTCAATGCCTGGACAGCGTCGTCGCCGTTCACCAGGGCGTTGTCGGTGAGAGTGAGCGCCTGATCGAGGAGTGGCGCGTGCTGCGGGTGGATGACGCCGCGCACGGTTTCAGCTGCCTGGATCACGGCGCTGCGCATCGCGTCCGACGGGTAGCCGCGTCGCGCGCGGAGCGTCAGGATCAGCGCGTACAGCTCCAGTCCCGCAGCATCGGCGTCGAAGCCGCGCTCGAGACTGGCAATTGCGTCGCGCGCCTCCTGTTCATCGACAATCGTGGTGGTCATGCCTGAGGGCGATGTCCAGACAAGATATCCGCGGGCGTCGTTATCGTGCAGGCGCTCAGCGGCACGAAGGGGTATGCCGGGCATGGCTATCGGGTGCTCCTTGCCGCGCGTTGTTCAAGCCACAGATAACTGCCGGCTGCTGTAAGCGCTGCCACAGCGAATGCCACGGCCATTCCGATGCGCATATGTATCGCTTCGCTCTGCTCAGCGCGTAACCGTGCCGTGCGCAGATCGGCGGACGGCAATCCTTCGATGCCGTTGCGCAGTGTTGCTGCTGCGGCGCGTACCAGTTCCTGATGCTCGATGAACAACCACGCGCCGGAGATGCCGCGCGCAACGAGCAGAGTCAGAAGACCGGCTGCGGCTGCCAGCAGCAGGCTCAACACCACGCGGCGCAGCCAGGCGCGTTGCGAATGGAGCGTCAATTCACCAGTCGTCTGCTGTGCCATTGGTGAGTGCCTCGTACACCACACGGTGCACCACGGCGCGAAACCGCCCCCACGCGCGCCAGTTCCCGCCGATTTCGCGATCGTACCGATCCGGCGCCGCTTCCAGTGTTGCTGCCAGTGAAGGCAGATCATGCACATCGATGTCGCGAAATGCGCCGAGGCGCTCGTGCGGATCATGCGACCCGAGTTCGCCGCCGCGTTCGTCGAGCAGAAAGGCGAAGGTGGCGAACGCATACGGGCGATACTCGACGACCGCCAGGAAACGCCGGATGGCGGTTTGCAGACCGGTTTCTTCCTCGACCTCACGCCAGAGCGCCGCCTCAATCGTCTCGCCATGCGCGACGCCGCCGGTCAGCAACCGGAAACACCCGGCAGGGTAAAAGGTTTTGATCGCGGTGAGCAATGTTCCATTGCACTGTCGTATGACCATGCATACTTCGCCGTAGCGGTCAGGTTGGGTCACCGGATTGAACGGTGCGCTGTCGAGTGTGACCGTCACGCGCCGGGGCGCGCCGTAGCGCGCCGCAAGGTCTGCAATATTCGCTTCGATAGCCGGCGCAAGCATCATTGTACCAGTGACGATGGCGCGGCAACCGGCAACCCGAGCTGACGCCGCCGCTCATCCGCCAGGCGTCGTTTTTCTGCCAGCATCTCGTCGGTGACATACTCGTCGAACGAACGCAAACCGGCGAGCTGGAGACCATGCTTTTTCATCAGGCGATACATCTCCTTGACTTTCTCGATCTCAATATTTCGCCCCAGGGTATAATCGCCATACATGTGCTCCATCGTCAGCAGCGCCGTCTCGGAGAGACAGGCATACGCCGTTCCGGGCGGCAACCCGATGTCGAAGCCAAAATCGGGTTCGCCAGGCAGCAGGATTTCGCCCGACTCGATCACCAGCACATCTGGGCGGCGGGCGGCGTCCTCTTTTCTGACATCGGGCGGGCGCGCTACATCACAGACGACGGCGCCGGGCTTGAGTTTATCGACATTGATGACCCTGCCGCTGAGCGCCGATGTTGTGGTCACGATCAGATCGCATTCTGCAAGATAAGCGTCGGCGCTGGTCGCTGCCGTCACCCGCGCGCCTGGCGTCTCTGCTTCGATCTGCTTCTTGAGCGCCAGCAGGCGCTCTACCCGCGGCGCAACCAGCACCACATCACCGATCGCCTGCGCCAGCAGGCGGGCGCAGACCGAGCCGATCGACCCGGTTGCGCCGACGACCATCGCCTTTCCGCGTGTCAGATCGGTCGCACCCATTTTGATGACCGCCTGCTTGGCGGCTTCGAGGGTGGCTGCCACAGTCAATGAATTTCCGGAGGTGATGCCGATGTCGCTCTTCTGCGCGACGGTAATGCCGGCATCGCCGACCACTGAGGTGAACGCGCCGAGCCCCATGATTCTGGCGCCCATCCGCTCCGCCATACGGGCGCATTTGATCAGGCGGCGGTAGGTAAACGCTGTGTCGTGGCGCATCAACTCACGCGGCGTCGCTCCCAGGGTGAACAGCAACCCCTCGATCTCCTCGCCGGTCGCCTGTGAGCGAATGCCGCGCATCTTCGAGATGTACATCGGTGGGAAATGCGCCGCCACGCGCTCGACCAGGCGCTCCGGCAGGTAGCGTGTGAAGCGGAAACGCGGGTGATTGGCGATATACTTCGGCGACAGCGGATGGATGACGAAGGCAAACCGTGGCTTCTCTGCCTCATCGCTCAACTGCATCACCTCCGGTCCCCATTCCGCATCATCGATGAAATTGATGATATCGCCTTCGGTTGGGGTCGGACCCGACTCCAGAATTGCCACGACGATGGCTTCGAGCACATCGGCGGAGACGAAGGGGTGACGTGTCTGATCGACGCTTTCCAGTCGCGGCGAAAGTGTGACGAGCGTGCGCACGCCGCGTGCGCGCAGGTCTTCGATCTCTTCAGGCGATGGGTCATCTGTGACGATGACTTTGTTCTTCAGGTCGTGCGGGGCGAAGCGCCGAATATAGGCGAAATCGCCAGCAATGACATCCGCCCAGGCGAAGTGCTTTTCGGCGCGTGCATCGTGCCCTTCGCTGCCCAGCGCCACCGGATGAAGGACGCGGTAAGGCAGAAGCGCCGCGATTGGCAACGTCGTTGCTGCATACATGTCGAGCTGCGCCATGGAACGCGGCAGCGGCAAAAATGGCAAACCGCTATGAACGACCGGATCGGCGAAGCGCAACTCGGCATCGTACTGCGCCAGCGCCTGCGCCAGCGCATAACGGTCGATGCCGCTCGTCACCAGGATGCGACGGTAATTGAATATGCCGCGCTGCGCCTGATTCGCCTGCTGGATGCACCAGCGATCAAGGGTCTGTTTGATCAGGTTGCCGGCAACAACCGGCGTGCGGCGCGCCTCGCGCGCAATCGTGAGCGCTTCGTGGTGAGGATACCGTGCCGCACCGACATGAAACACGGGTGTAAGCCCACCCAGACCGATAGCGTCCACTTTACCGTCGAAGTCGCGCACCAGCGAGGCGGCGAGCGCCGTATCGCCATTTGTGCCGATGCGTCGCACTTCTATCTGTTGTCCCAGAACGGTTGTGATGAACTGATAATCACGTCGTGCTGAACCAAGACTGATGCTCACAATCCGTTTCATGCGCGTCCCCTTTGTCGCTGCTGATCATGCCGGTATGCAGGAAAGCGGGCGGAGTGCTACGATTCAGTATACCACTACTTTGGTGAGCTGGTTCTGATGAGTGGGTACGGCGCGCCTGGGCACGGCACGCGGTCCCTGACGGGCGGGGGGAGGGGGCACGGCACGCGGCGTCCTGACGGGCCAGGCGTTTGCCGAATGAGAGCCTGTCCGAAAACCTGGTATCCTGCCGTCCAGTGCCTGCACAGGTGGAGGTCGGATGGAGCGGTAGCGACAGGCTGAAGCCTATCGTACCCGTCACGTATGTACCACCGCCTTCAGGCGGTGACGGACAGGCTGAAGCCTATCGTACCCGTCACGTATGTACCACCGCCTTCAGGCGGGAGCGGACAGGCTAAAGTAGCCAGTGCCAACACGCTATCGGCTATCGGCTATCGGCTATTTCATTCGCCCGCCAGGGTTAGAACGGCTCCGGCGGTCGAATGCGCCACAGGAGCGCAGTCAGCCAGATGCTGGCAGTCACCCAGGCGACGTATCCACCCGCAAACAGTGTCGTGACACGTCCTGCCCATCCCTGCCGCCAGAGCGCCGCCGCACCTGCCGCTGCGCCGATTGCCACGAGCCACGCCGAGAACATCAACCAGCGCGTCGAGAGGGTCGATCCGCTGAAGAACGGCAATGCCGCGAATCCACAGGCGACGATGATCGTGCCGATTGCCAGGATTGCAGCAGTCGTGCGGTTCCGCTCCGACCACGCTGTGGCGCCGTCCATCAGCCAGGCGATGCCTGCTGGAAGCAGCGCCAGTAGAAAGAACCCGTAGTGCTGCCGGAATCCTGCATCCCACAGTGTGCGCCACAACGCCTCGAACGGCGCTGGTGCACGCCCTGCCAGTCCGGTCAGTCCGCCGGTTGTCGTGGCGATCAGTTGTTGTGCGAACATGTCCGTATAAGCGCTATAGAAAAAGAGCACGGCGATCATCTGCGCCGTAACAAAGGCGGCGCCATAGAACGTGAGCGCCTGAAGCGCACGTCGCCGCCGGCGCATCGCCAGCACGGTCAGTGTCGCAAGCCCGAAACCTCCCAGCAGCGTCATATTCATCCAGAAGCCAAAATGTCCCAGGTAGACAAGGAGTTGCGCCATGAGCAATGCCGCGAACAGCATACCGTATCGTTTCTGGCGAAGATGCCAGAAATGCTTCGATACAGTGTCTTCGGACGGCGCGTCTGTCGGACTCCACGCCGCAACCAGGATTATGATCAGCAGCAGATGTGCGAACTGGGTAAAGATGTGGGTGCTGAAGTTCCACCAGGTCGTCAGGTAACCGGCGGGCGCCAGCCCGTAGAGTGCTGCTGCAACCAACGGCATCGGGAAAGAATGGTCAGATGCGCGATGTGATGAAGCGTCGGCGCTTCTCCGGCGCAACGCTGTCGCCAGTGCGTACACCAGGAACGGACTGAAGGCGTCGAGCAGCGCTGCGCCGAGGTGGAGCAATGCGCGCCGATCAATGTCGAGCAACGTGAATGGCGCAAGGATGAGATAGAACGCAGGCGGATAGGGAAAATCAACGCCACGGTTGCGCGACACCAGCAGCACTGTGCCGAATGCTGCGTCTGCAAAACGATTGGCGTGAAATCCAATGTCGCCGGGCATCGAGTCTGGATAGATTTTTCCACCGTAGCGTGTTGCGAACACAAGGACGACAATCAGAAGCAACCAGCGCAGATGCGCCGCTGGAACATGGATGCCCAGGCGATCCACGACTCCTGCCAGCGCCGGTCGGATCGCAGCAGCAGCCAGGAACGCAAGCCCCCCCAGTCCTGCAACCGCGCGCAGATGCGCTGTCGCCCTCCCCAGATCAATGGCCGGTCCGCGCCAGTCAACCAGCCACAGTACCACGGTGACTGCCGTCAGCGCCAGACCGACGCGCCGCAGCGTCTCTGGCGCGGCGCGCAGCATGACTACCAGCGCCCATCCGATCGTCAGGGCGATCATGGCAGGCGCTGCACCGAAGGCGAAACGGGGTGGATCGAGCCATGCGCCAGTCGCAGCCAGCGCTACCAGCGGAAGCATGATCGCCTGGGTTGCGCCCTGCCCAAATCCTGCTCGTCGCAGCGTCATCCACAGCGCCAGCCCCGCGCCGATCCATCCAAGGGTCGAACGCCACGGTGGCAGCGTCAGACCGGTTCCCGCCGAGATCACAACCATCGTCAGGGGGACGCCGACCGCACGCCGGTCGCCGGTTGGGGTGATGGTGGCGCTGCGGATTTCGATCTGGTGGTCACCGGACAGATCGGGAGGAGGCGGGATCAGCAGGTGGTACACGGCGCCGGACTGACGGACCGGCAGGAGCGCAATCGGTTGTCCCGACGACCAGAGTTCCAGTTCGCGTGCGCCACGGGTCGCAATCTCATCATTCACCCCCAGCACGCGCAGCGTCACTGTGACCGGACGTTGCCCGACGCCAGGGAACCGAATGATCGCGTGTCCGGTAGTCCAGCGAAACATGCCATACGGCGACTCTTCAACAGGAAACATACCGCGCACCAGCGGCAGATCACTGCCAATGCCGTCTTCACGCCCTATGTCGATGGCATAGTGCAGCGGCAGCTGCGCCGCAAGCGTCAACAGCAGCGCGAGGAGCGCCAGTGTTTGCCACAGTGCTCTGTCGTACAACGTTATCTGCAGACGAGTCGCTTCGCTGCGCAAAGATCGATTGAGCGTTGCGATACGCATCGGCGCGATTATCGCGATCACGGCATTGTCTGTCAACTTGCGTTGCGGCACGCTACAGCATCTGCTATACTTCCATTTCGTTAGAGCGCTAGCGCAGTGTTGTCGGGAAGATCAGCATGACCGATCAGCAGCATATTCGAAACTTTTCGATCATTGCCCATATTGACCACGGAAAAACCACCCTGTCGGACCGTCTGCTCGAAATGACGGGGACGATCAGTGAGCGTGAACGGCGCGAACAGGTGCTCGATGCAATGGATCTCGAGCGCGAACGTGGCATCACTATCAAGAGCAAAGCCGTGCGCATGCAGTACGCCGCGCGTGATGGTCAGACATACCAGTTCAATCTGATCGACACGCCCGGTCACGTCGATTTTGGTTTTGAAGTTGGGCGCGCGCTTGCCGCTGGTGAAGGCGCCATTCTGGTGGTCGATGCGTCGCAGGGCATCGAAGCGCAAACGCTGGCGAATGTCTATCTGGCGCTGGAGAACGACCTGACAATCATTCCGGTGCTCAACAAAATCGATCTACCCGGCGCCGACCCGGATCACGTGGCAATGGATATCGAGCAGGTGTTGGGGTTGCCGGCTGAGGATGTGCTGCGTGTCTCAGCCAAGCAGGGGATCGGGATCGACGAATTGCTCGAAGCGATTGTCGAACGTATTCCGCCGCCGCATGGACAGCATGATCGCCCGCTGCGCGCGTTGATCTTCGATAGCCATTACGACCCTTACAAAGGTGTTATCGCATATGTGAGGATTGTTGACGGAAAACTGCCTGCTGGTGCACGACTGCGCATGCTCGGCACCGGCGCCGAGGCTGATGCCCTTGAGGTCGGGGCGTTCCGTCCACAAATGACACCGCTCGACTGCCTGGAGACCGGCGAGGTCGGCTATGTGGCGACCGGTCTCAAACAGATCGGTGAGTGCCAGGTGGGCGATACTATCACCCTTGCCGATATGCCAGCCGAAATAGCGCTCCCTGGCTATCGTCCCGCCAAATCGATGGTCTTCGCGGGTCTCTATCCGGTCGATACGAATGCCTACACCGATCTGCGCGAAGCGCTCGAGAAATTGAAACTCAACGATGCGGCGCTGTCGTTCGTGCCCGAAAAATCGGCGGCGCTCGGTTTCGGATTTCGCTGCGGGTTCCTGGGTCTGCTCCACATGGAAATTGTGCGTGAGCGTCTTGAGCGCGAATATGGTCTTGATCTGTTGATCACGGCGCCGAGCGTCGAGTATCAGGTGCTGCTCTCGAACGGCGACGTGATCACGGTCGATAATCCGGCGGATATGCCGGACGCGGGACGGATCGAGTCGATCGAAGAGCCGATCATGCTGATCACCATCATCACGCCGACGCGCTACATTGGCTCGATTATGGAACTGGTCACCGGCAAGCGCGGCGTCTTCGAGACGATGGAACATCTCGATCCGCAGCGTGTGGCGCTGAAGTACAAAATCCCGCTCTCCGAAATTGTGGTCGATTTCTATGACCAGCTCAAATCGCGCACGCAGGGGTATGCGTCGCTCGACTACACCCTCGCCGGGTATCAACCGGCCGATCTGGTGAAACTCGACATTCTGGTGAATGGACAGCCGGTTGATGCGCTTTCGCTCATCGTGCACCGTGACTTCGCATATGCACAGGGGCGCGCGCTGGTCGAGCGGCTGCGTAAACTGATCCCGCGTCAGATGTTTGAGGTGCCGATTCAGGCGGCGATTGGCAGCAAGGTGATTGCTCGTGAAACCATTCGAGCCATGCGCAAAGATGTTCTCGCCAAGTGTTACGGCGGTGATGTGACGCGCAAGCGCAAACTGCTCGAAAAGCAAAAAGAAGGTAAGAAGCGCATGAAGATGGTCGGCAGCGTCGAGATTCCGCAGGAAGCGTTCATGGCGGTGCTCTCGCTGAGCGCCGACGATTAGCGCCCCTCTGAAACTGTGCGGCGTCTTCAACGCAGCGTGTAGTGCTGCGCTCATACTTTTTTGGTGAAAGGATCTTTTGTGAACCTCAAACACGCTCTTGCTGCAATCCTGGTGGCGCTGGCGCTCGCTGCGTGCGGCGCCGGAACCCAGACGGTCGCCAGGGTCGACAATGTGACGCTCACGCGCCAGGACCTCGACCAGCGCATCAGTCGTATTGAAAAAGGGCTTCAGCAACAGGCGGGGATGGGTTTTCCGCTGCCATCGCGCCTCGATATCGAACAGGAACTGGTGTCGCAATTCATCGATCAGCAGCTGACCCTTGGGCTGGCGCGGCAGCGCGGCATTACGGTCAGCGATGCTGAGGTGAACGAGCAGATCGAGCGTTTCCGCCAGCAGATCCAGATGGGGAGCGGGATGTCGCTCGAACAGGCCATTCAGGAACAACTTGGACTGCCGGGAGAGTCGTCGCCGGAGTTTCGTCTGTTCGTAACCTACTTCCTGGCGCGCCAGAAAATCGGGGAAACCCTTGTCTCCGAAGAAGATGTTCGGAAGCGCATCTCCGATGAAGTAATGGCAGACACGCAGCGTATGGTCGATGTTGCGACAGTTGCGCACATTCTGGTCGCGACGGAAGAAGAAGCGAAGCAGGTCATCGAGCGTCTCGATAAGGGTGAGTCGTTTGCCGATCTGGCGAAAGAACTGTCGCAAGACCCTGGTTCGGCGGACAATGGCGGCGTTTACGAGAATATCCAGCGCGGCCAGTTCGTCCCGGAGTTCGATCAGGCGATGTTTGAGGATTTGCAGCCGGGTGAGACGACGAAAGAGCCGGTGCAGACTCAGTTTGGCTGGCATGTGATCCGTCTGGTCTCGCGCGGGCAGGCGCCGGCGCTCGATCCGGCGGACGCTGCGGGAGTGATCGAGCAGCGTGTTGCACAGGAACTGCCCTTCGAGCAGCAGAGCGCGCTCGAAAGTTTGTTGCAGAGCGAACGACAGAAGGCGATTCAGGAGCAGCGTCTGGTTGAACCGGTCTTCCCGACGCCGACGCCGGAGCCGCTGCCAACGATTGCGCCCTTGCCGACACCAGCGCCATGATCACGCTTGTGGGTCTTGGGCCCGGCGATCCGGGCATGATGACGCGCGCGGCGTGGGAGGTCATCTCCACGACGCGCGTTCTCTATCTGCGCACCGCCGTCCATCCAACGGTCGCTGCGCTGCCGTCGTCTGTCGTCGTTCGGGCGTTCGACCATCTGTACGAGCATGCGGAGCGCTTCGACGAGGTCTATGAGCAGATCGCAGGTGAACTGATCGCGCGCGCGCGCGGCGGTGCGCCGGTGGTCTATGCGACCCCCGGCGATCCGTTGACTGCCGAAGCCACCTCGCGCCATCTGCTGCGCCGCGCGCGCGCGCAGGGCGTTCCGGTGCGGATGATCCCTGGCGTCAGTTTCGTTGAGCCGGTCTGTGCATTGCTGGGCGTTGATCCGCTGGAACACGGCCTGCACCTGATCGATGCGCTCGATCTGGTGGTCGGCGACGCTGTGGATGATGCTCCGTCGTGGGCGTCGCTCCACGGCTTCACATATACGCCGCCGTTGCTGCCGTTTCCGCTGACGCCGACGCGCCCTGCACTGATCTGTCAGGTCTACAGCCGCGCCATTGCGTCACACGTCAAACTGTCGCTGATGGAACGCTACCCGGCTGATCATCCGGTGACGCTGGTGCGCGCTGCCGGGGTCAGCGGCGCGGAGTCGATCGTGGAACTGCCGCTCCATACCCTCGACCATCGCAGCGACTTCGACCATCTGACGAGTCTGTTTGTACCGCCGCTTGCCCCGCTTGCCGATCTGCGCGGACCGGAGGGCGTGGCATACGTCGTCGCCCGGCTGCTCGGTCCTGGCGGGTGCCCCTGGGACCGCGAGCAGACGCCGCAATCGTTGCGCGCGGCGTTGCTCGAGGAGACGCACGAAGCGCTGGAAGCGCTTGATGCCGGCGATGATGAGGCGCTGGTCGAAGAACTGGGCGATCTGCTGCTCAATGTGCTGATGCAGAGCGAAATGGCGCGTCAGGCGGAACGCTTCGATGCCGGCGATGTGTTCAGCACGGTCGCCGGCAAACTGATTCGCCGCCATCCCCACGTGTTCGGTGATCTGAATGTGGCGGCGAGCGATGAGGTCTTGCACAACTGGGAGGCGATCAAGCGCACTGAACATGCTGCGAAAGGGGTGGCGCGCCGGAGCGCGCTCGACGGCGTTCCGGTTTCATTGCCTGCGCTGGCGGCTGCGCAGAAAGTGACATCGAAGGCTTCCAGAGCTGGTTTTGATGCGCCAGAGATCGATCACGCCTGGGATGCGCTGGCAGAAGAACTTGCCGAATTGCGCGCTGTCGTATCCGACCCGGCGCGGGCGGAGGCTGAACTGGGCGATGTGCTTCTGGCGGTTGCCCGGCTGGGATGGCGGCTCAACGTCGATGCAGAAAGCGCGCTGCGCGCTGCAGTTGCGCGCTTCCGACGACGTTTTGCGCATCTCGAAACGCTGCTCGACGGGCGCGATCTCCATACGCTAAGTGTTGACGAAAAACTGGCGCTGTGGGAGCGCGCGCGTGTAATGCCTGAATGATGGCGAATGGTATGTCAAAACCGCTGCTCGACATTCGTGTTGGCGATATCGTTCAGATGCGCAAGCCGCATCCATGCGGCGGCGACACGTGGCAGGTCGTGCGGATTGGCGCGGAAATCGGCATCCGTTGTCTGACCTGCAATCGCAAGGTGATGCTCATGCGATCAGATTTTGAACGCCGGGTCAAACGTATTGTTGAGCGTGCATCGTAACCTGGCTATCGCAGCAATCTCCAATCCAAAATCTACCATCTACAATGGTATCACGCGCGGCATTGCATCAAAGCGCATCTGGCGCCGTGCGCGACAATCTGCAATCCAAAATCGACAATCTGAAATGGTATCAATCGACTGGCACAAGATCACGGATCGCGGTATCATGTGCATGGATTCCATGGACGCAAGGTAAGCCTGGAAACGAGGCGCACCACGATGCCTGCACATCGCACCTCTCATCAGCGCAGCAGCGTGCTGATTGCGGCGCTTATGATTGTGCCGCTGCTTCTCCTGTGGACGGTCGGAGGCGCGACAGCGCAGCAGAGCGCAGGTCCGCTCTACATGGTCGAAGTCAGCGGTATTGTGACCGCGCCGACGATTGAGTATCTGCGACGGGCAGTGCAGACGGCGGAAGCATCGAGCGCTGATGCGCTGATTATTTCGTACAGCAGCACCGGCGGCGTGCTCCGCGAAGTGCGCGTCTTCGCATCCGAGATCGTTCAGGCGCGTGTGCCGGTTGTGGTTTTCATCACCCCTCGCGGTACGCAGGCTGGTCCTACCGGCGCTCTCTTCGTCACCGCAGCGCATATCAGCGCACTTGCGCCCGATACCAGTTTTGGCAGTTCCTTTCCTCTGGCGCAGGTTGATGAGACGTTGAGCCAGCAAACACGTGACCTCCTCCTCGACAATGTCAGTGCGCAGATGCGGCAATGGAACGAGACCCGCGGGCGGAACGCAGAATGGATCGACCGCGCCGTTCGTGAAGGGGTGATCCTCAACAATCAGCAGGCGATCAGCCTTGACCCGCCGGCCATCGACCTGGTTGCTGCCGATCTGCGTGAAGTGCTGACGTTGATCGACGGGCGGATCGTGACGCTTGATGATGGCAGAACGGTGCGCATTTCGTCGATTGGGCGCACCCCGACGCTGATCGAACCGACGCTTTTCGAGAGCCTGCGTCTGGCGCTGGCCGATCCAACCGTGGCGTTTGCGCTGCTGGTGCTGGGGTCGATGGCGATCTATCTTGAGTTGAGCACGCCGGGGGTCGGATTGTTCGCCGGCGCCGGGCTGTTGTTGCTGCTCGGCGCCGCTGCCGGGTTGCTGGCGCTTCCCGTGCTGTGGTGGGCAATGACCCTGGTGATTCTTGGTCTGGTGTTGATCGGCGCCGAGTTTGTGGCGCCGACCCATGGCGGTTTGATGATCACGGGTCTGGTTATGCTTGGCATTGGCGGAGGAAATCTGATTGACTCGACGCAGGCGCCTGGCGCTGGCGTCGCCTGGTGGGCGCTGTTGATCGTCATCGGCGGGATTGCGGCAACTGCCGCGCTGGGGCTGGCGCTTGCGCTGCGCAGCCGCAAACGTCCGGCTGCAATCGGAACCGAAGCGCTGGTTGGGCGTCTGGCGCAGGTGCGACGCCGGTTGGATCCGCGTGGCATGGTGTTCGTCGAAGGGGCGTTGTGGCAGGCGATCAGCGAGACTGATCCGGTGGAAGCGGGCGATTGGGTGCGTGTGGTCGCTGTGCATAACCTGCAGCTGATCGTGCGCCCACTCGAAAGTGAGGAACCAGCGACGCGCGAAACGCAACCGCCTTCCAAAGGTCGCGTCGTTTAGGCAAAGGAGCATGTCATGGGTTCTGGGGCGATTTTTTTGTGTCTCGGCGTTCTTCTGTTCGCCATTCTGATGATCGGTTTTTCAGCCATCAAGATTGTGCCGGAGTATGAACGCGGCGTCGTCTTTCGCCTGGGGCGATTGGTTGGTGCGCGCGGTCCGGGCTTGTTCTTCCTGATCCCGATCATTGAACGCATGGTACGGGTCGATCAGCGCGTTATTACCATGGATGTGCCGCCGCAGGAAGTCATTACGCTCGATAATGTGACGATCAAGGTGAATGCGGTGCTCTATTTTATGGTGGTAGACCCCGAAAAGGCGATTGTCAAGGTGATGGATTACATTCGGGCAACGATGCAGATTGCGCAGACGACACTGCGCAGTGTGGTGGGTCAGGTGGAACTCGACGAACTGCTGGCGCGTCGTGAAGCGATCAACGAACGGTTGCAGCGCATCATCGATGAGCAGACCGAACCGTGGGGGGTCAAGGTCACGATTGTCGAGGTGAAGGATGTTGAGTTGCCGCAGGGGATGCAGCGTGCAATGGCGAAGCAGGCGGAAGCCGAGCGCGAGAAGCGCGCCAAGATTATCCACGCCGATGGCGAACTGGCGGCGTCGCGCATGCTTGCCGAGGCGGCCACGGTGATTGCCAGCGAGCCGGTGACCCTCCAGCTGCGCTATCTGCAAACATTGACTGAGATTGCGGTTGAGAAGAACAGCACCATCATTTTTCCGCTGCCGGTCGACACCATCAAAGTCTTTATGGATGGTCTCGAACGTGTAAGTCGTAATGGCGCCACCGCTCCGATCGCAGGACACGAGGAGTTGAACGAACAACCGCGCGAACGCGATGGTCAGGCGGCGTAATCTTCGCGTCTTGCACGTATTGTTGTGTCGATTTCTGCAATACGCTGGCTCACAATTGCACGTTGCGCGGCGCTGCAATGGCGTAGCGCTGCGTGTGCGGCGCTGAGCGCCAGCACTGCCTCCGCCAGTCGTCCTTCCTGCGCCAGGTGCTGCGCCAGCGCGCAGCGTAGCGATACCTCAGCGTCCGGTTCTGGGCGATGCGCCAGTCCTGCGCGCAGGTGTTCCTCGATCTGTTCAGCCTGGGTTCCGACGGCAGCCAGCGCCTGCGCCAGGTAGAGACGCGCCGCGGCATTCGCCGGTTCCAGCGCCAGTGCTCGCTGTGCAGCGACGATGGCTGCCTGTGCGTCGCTCTGTTCGATCAATGCGCCGCTCAGGGCTGCAGCGATGGCTGATCGACTCGGCGCCAGCTGCTGCGCTCGTTGCAACAGACGCGCTGCAGTCGCGCTATCGCCGCGTGTCAGTGCGATCGCGCCGCGCAATGCCAGGGCATCCGGCGACCAGGGGTGTAGCGCGAATGCGACAGTCGACAGCGTGTCGGCAGTATCCCATCGTGCGTCGATCAGGGCGCGACTGCTCAGGTAGAGCGCGGCGATACGGCTGATAAAGGTTACAACCAGCAGGGTGATTCCTGCGCCGATCCAGATCGATGGAACGAAAGCGTTGATGACGAGCAGCACGGCGATGATGACCCCTTCGGGTGCGATCAGGAGCATATGCGCCAGCCGGCGCATCAATGCTGCAGGATGACCGGTCGTTCGGAAAGTTGCCATTGTCTCACTCCTCGATGATTGTACTGCCGGGCTCTGGCAGCATCATACCAGGAGGTTGTGACACCGACCGTCACTTTGTGCAGGCGTTCAGCGTTGTATGTTCGTCGGAGGCGGCAGCGGCATGGCTGTAGCGGACTGCCTCGATGGCTGCGGCATAGACATGTTCCAGTCGTTCGGCGGCGGCGTCCCACGTGTGGCGCCGCTCAACATACCGTCTTCCTGCGGCGCCAATGGCAGCGGCGAGGTGCGGGTCATCCATCAGGTTGAGCATGGCGTCAGCGTATTCGTGCGGCTGTTCTGCCAGCAACAGGTCGCGCCCTTCCACTGCATGCAGCGCACGTGACGCCTGCCGCGCTGCAACGACCGGTGTCGCCAGCGCCATGGCTTCGAGCACTTTGTTCTGAATGCCGACGCCGTAGCGGAGTGGGGCGACAGCCAGTGTCGCGCTGGCAATCGCCGGGCGCAGATCGTCCAGGTAACCGGTGACGATCACGCGCCGGTCGGCTGCCAGGGCACGCACTGATGGCGGTGGCGCGCTTCCGGCGATCACCACGCGCGTTTGGGGACGGCGCGCCCAGACCAGCGGCATAATGTCGCGCACCAGGTGGAGCGCTGCGGCTTCATTGGCGTGGTAACTCATCTTGCCGCTGAAGACAATTGTTGCTGAGTCGCGGGTGACTGGCTGGGGGACGAAGTAGTCCAGATCGACACCGTTGGGCACGACGGTGATTGAGTCCTGCACGTCGTGGTGATCAGGAAGATTTTCGCTCGACTCGCAGTGCTCGTGAAGAGTGGAGCGGCAAAGGTGACGGTGAAGGGTTCGCAATGCCCAGGCGTCTTCTGGCGACGATACGATGACCTGTTCAAAGTGGTGCGGGTATCGTGCTTCATAGGCGCGGGTGCGCGCCAGATCGATCAGTGCGAGCGCACGGCTCTTGAGCGATGGGCTGCCACGGAGTGCACGCTCGAACAGCAGGCTGATACTGTCTACTGAGTCGAGCACTGCAGGCGTCTGGAGCAGCGCATAGCCGAGAGCGGATGCTCGCAAATGCTCAATATGCGCAACATCGTACCGTTTGCTGCGATCTTCGGCGCGTACCGCCTCGCGCAGACGTTGACCAAAACTGAGCGCTGCCTGCAACGGCAGGTCGCCAGGGAGCGCGCGCAACGCATTCTGAACCATCTCGGCTTTGCTGACATGGACGGTTATGATCCGTGCGCAGATGTCGCGCAACGCATTGAGTGCCGGTCCGTCATCTGCATTGGCGCCGCAAACCAGAGTGATATGATGTCCACGCCGCACCAGTGCACGAATGAACCCGTATGGTCGCACTCGAATGGGGGAAGGAACGTATGCGGAGATGAACAGGATGTGCATGGCTGGTGCTCCTGGGGATGGTTTTTTTGATTGCTTGATTGCTTGATTGCTTGATTACTTGATTACTTGATTATTTAGACATTATCGGAAAGTTATCGCATTAATTAGACTGAAAGGTATTGTTTGACAAGATTATACATATATGCTATGATAGCAGAAGAAAGAACACTTGTATCGTTAAGTGAGGACTGCCATGCTCTCATATGATGATGTTCGCCAGCGACCGGAACAATTTCTTGCATGCACTGGTCT